>FTAI01001823.1_pt1 | contig 18357 bp, 20 predicted proteins | sample 1638941 | NCBI WGS metagenome assembly FTAI01 (sample SAMEA3914813, study PRJEB12502) | metagenome | biome: forest; material: soil | place: Canada | collected 2011-07-07 | depth 0.3 m | reverse complement strand
ATCTACGCGTTTCTTCCGGTGAGCGAGCCATATCAATGGTGGGGCCCGTTACGAAACTGAATATTACGAACGCAGCCGTTAGACAGAATTTGGCAACCCACCAATGCAAGCGTCCAACGCGGCCTTGATAGCTAATGATGTTCAGCGGATTCATTCGAGCACACCCCCCAGGACTACGTCGCAGCACTAGCCGAACTTCAGCTGTCCACCCTTAGCAGAAGTCGACGGCTACCGTCGGGCCACCAAAACATATTCCCCGGCTAGCCGGATGTGACCAGGGTAATGGCAACCGGTTTGCCATACGCGCCATCCTTGGTTGACGCGGACAAAGGTAAGGTCGCAGCGTTGGCGGTTTGGGTCCGACCATTTGACCGGCATCGCTGATGGTCGGGCTGGAAACGCACCGCTGACAACCGTGAAAACCTGAGGACCCGCGTAAGCGCCCCGCCCATCCGCCGGTGTTTCACCTAGCGGTTCCGGACCGACCCAGGTCGCCTGAATCCGAAATGACGTCGTCGGTCCATTGGTGGAAATGTAGAGGTCGTTTTCGCGATATTCGCCGGTCTCGCCGGGCGGGTCCCAACGACTGCGATAGTCCGTTTCACTCGGGAGCGGTGAGCGAAATGTGGGTTCGGCGATGGCGTTCCCGCTGAGAGCCGCTAAGGCCGACAAGAAGGCGGCGACGGATTTTCGGCCTATCGACATCCGAAGCCCCATCCCCTCCTGCAACTTCCACTCTCCACCCATAGCTGAAGTTGGACAGCTTAACTTGCGTTGCAACTGTGATGCTCACTGACGTTCGGTTTTGATTGGGCCGAGGTGATGCACCTCAATGATCCGCCCAATCGCGTTCCGGTCCCATTTGATATTGCCCATGTCGATGCCGGGTGGCCTTGGGGCGAAGGGAGTACAGCCGCACTCGAAGCACACCTCAAACACGCCAACATAGTTTCCTGCCCCATCGTAGAAGAGAAAGGCGTGCCGAGGCGAACAGCAGGCAGCAAGGTCAGCCGAAACCCGCCTTAGCGATACGGCGGCCCTCAGCGTCGCGATCTCCGATGGGCTCAGCCAGCCGCCATCCAACACGGGCGCAGCGACGTCCTGATCGCTCCCCTTGAGCGGCAAGCCCCACGCTTTGATGGAGCCGCCCCTGTCGACCCGCAGTTCTATCGCCGTCGGCGCGCCATACACCCTGACTTTCATAGCAGATGGAAAAAGGACGAATGGAGCTTGCGCGCGCGCTGTGCCGTCAAGGGGCAGCGCACAACATGCGATGGCCAATGCGACACATGCCACGAACCATCGAATCTTCATTTCAGATCCTCGCGGCAACTTCAGGTGTCCACCCTCAGCGGTAGTTGGGCCGCTGACTAGAGGCATTCTGCCAGCGGTTGAAGTTGGCGCATATTCGCGGCTCTGAGACGAGCACGAACGTGCCACCGTTTGTGCGTTTCCGTTTCCCTACCCAATCACATTGGCGAAGGCGGACGGATTGAACTTCGCCTCGCTGAAATCCACGTTGGCGACGCGGTCGGGGCCGAGGGGGAGGCCCTTGATGTTGGCGCCGTCGAACTTGGCGTGGTGCAGGTTGGCGCCCTTGAACGAGGCGCCGCGCAGGTCCGCGCCGGAGAAGTCGGCGGCCCGCAGGTCGGCGCCGTCGAACTTGGCCGCCTGCAGCTGGGCGCCGGCGAAGCAGACCTCGATGGCGCAGGCCCGGTGGGCGGAAAGGGCGGTCAGCCGCCGGCCTTCGAAGGCGGACTCCAGGGGCCGCAAATCCTCGTCGTCCAGCTTGGCCGCCGCGCCGGTCTGGCCGTTGCTGCGGATCCAGGCCTCCGCCGCCTCCAAGCGGGCCCGCAGCTCCGGCACCCTGGCCACGGCGGCCGGGCTCGGATCCACGATGCAGCCCTTCAGCGCGTCCTTGTCCATGGTCACCCGGTCGAGCTTGGCGCCGATCAGCACCGCGCCCTCGAAGTTCGCGCCGGTGAGGTTGGCGCCTTCCAGGTCCGCCCCGTCCAGCAGGGCGCCGGAGAAGTTGGCGCCCTTCAGCTTGGCGCTGCGCAGCTTGGCCTTCTTCATCGAGCAGTTGGTGAAGTCGACGGAATAGGTGGTCATCGTCCCCCACTTGACCTCTCCGCCGGCGATCTGCAGGCCGCCCTGGGCGTCGCTGACCGCCAGGACCGCGTCGCGCATGTCGGCCTCGTCGAGGTTGGCGCCTTCCAGGCAGGCGTCGCGCAGGCTGACCCCGCGCATGTCGGCCCGCCGGAAATTGGCCTCTCGGCAGTCGGCGCCGCTGAGGTCGGCGCAGTAGAGATAGGCCCGCTCGAAATCGGTCTGCATCATCCGCGCGCCGCGGAAGTTGGCGCCGGTGAAGTCCGCCTCGCGCAGCTGCCGGCCGCTGAGGTGCATCTTGTCGGCCTGCAGGAACCGCAGGATCGCGCGGCGGCTGCGCGGCTCGTTGTTCAGGAAACGCTCATGGGCGTCGATGAACTGATCCAGCTGCGACTGGGTGAAGTATAGCAGATTTTTCGGCTCGATCGGCCGCTCGCTCGATGAAGACATTCAGGCGACCCCCCGTCGAGCCGATGACCTGCAAGTGGACGGGAAACAATTAGCAGGGGCACTGTCACGATCCGGTTAACGCCGTTCGCTGAATCAGCCCAGCCTCCGTTGCTGGGCAAGGGCCGCGACGGTGGCCGCGCCGATCGGACCAGCGGTGTCATAGACCCAGCATTCGCCGATCGCGACGCCGTCGGTGGCCTGGTGATTGGCCACCTCGAAGCCGATCCATTCGCCCACGGGTTCGCGGTGCAGATAGAGGGTCGCGTCGCTGTTGATGTAGCGCAGGCCCGCGTCGCCGGCGTTGGCGAAGGGGCTGGCGAAGTCGGCGGCCAGGGCCACGCGGGTGAAGGCGGTCTGGGCCTCGCCGCCGATCAGTTCGCGCACCTCGCGCATCCACAGGCGCCGGCGGCCCACCGTGCCCATGGCGCCGGTGATCGGCCGCAGCTCCCACATGCCGTTCAGCCCGCTGCGCGGATCGGTGGGCGGGGGCAGGGCGTCCGGCGCGGGGGCGTCCCAGTTGGGGGCGGACCAGACGGTTCCCTCCGGCGCCTCGGTGCGACGCAAGAGCTGGCAGGTGGCCCGGGCCATGGACTGGCCGGCGCTGAAGAATTCGGCGTCGATCACCTTGATCCGCCGGCCTTCGCGGACGGCGCGGGTGGTGACGGTCACCGGCGACAGGTCCGGCAGGCGATACATGTCGACGGTCAGCCGCGCGGGGACGAACTCCGGCGCGCCGTGCGCCCGCTCGATCTCGGCGGCCAACAGGCCGATGACCACGCGGCCGTGCAGGGAGTTGGGATCCCACGGGCCGGCGCTGACCTTGCCGGGAATGAAGCCCGCGCCATCGCGGGTGAAGAAGGGGGCGTTGCTCATGGGCGGGAGTTTGGCGGATTCGGCCCGTGGAGACGAGGCTTGCCGCGCGTCATCGGAACCGGGCTTCGCCGCCCGCTGTTGAGTCCCGAGGTCGGGGCCGTCTGGAGGCCGTATCGATGACCCGTTCCCAACTGATCGCCGCCTGCGCCGCAGCGGCGTTGACCCTCGCCGCCGCGCCCACCCTCGCCCAGGACGGCCCGCAGACGCCGCTTCGCCCCGCCGACGCGGGCGGGACCTGGACCCTGGAAACCAAGGGCGCCGATGTCTGCCGGCTGGAGCTCAGCGGCGAGACCGTCAGCACCGGCGTCTACGGCGCCAAGGTTCCGGCCACCTGCGGCGACCTCGTCCCGGCCGGCGTGCAGGGCTGGGCGCCGACCGCCGACGGCATGGCCCTGGTCGGCCCGGGCGGCGCGCGCCTGATCGCCTTCAACCGCTGGAGCAACAGCCTGTTCGTCTCCCACCGCTCCAGCGGCGAGGACATCCAGCTGCGACGGGGCGGGGGGGCCAAGCCGCCGGCCGCGCCGTAGGGCGGGTGATTTTGCCCTAGCTTCTCTGATCGTCATCCCGGCCGGAGCGCCCTTGCGCGCAGAGCCGGGATCCAGTGGGTTCGCAAGGTCTGTGGGCTTGGCTCCTGGATCCCGGCTCTCCGCTTCGCTGCGGCCGGGATGACGAGCAGAGAGAGCGGCTTGGAGAGGGCGCAGCCGGGTACGCCACAGTTTGGCCTCGACGCGCCGCCAAGCTTGGCGATGGAAACGCTGGGTCGCTGGGAGGCGCTCATGACCTTCATCTCTCTATCCCGCCGCTGGCGCTTCCTCGCCGTGGCGTGTCTGGCCCTGTCGGCCGCGGGCTGCGGCACGATCGACATGTGCGATCATTCCGCCCTCGGCGATCCGCCGGGCGGATCCTCGATTCCCCACACCCCGCGCTAAGGCGCGTTTCGCCCTCGACGGCGGCGGCCGGGTCGTGATTGATTGCGGCCTGTTTTTGGGCTGTCGATCCGGTTGGGGAATTCATGACCAAGTTAGTGGGATTGGGCGCGGCGTTCGCGCTCGCAGCGACGTTGACTGGGACGTTGTCTGGCGGGGGCTCCGCCCTGGCGCAGCCGGCGCTGACGCCGGACCAGGCGGCGTTTCGCTCCATCTACAAGGAGTTGGTGGAGACCAACACCGAACTTTCCGACGGCAGCTGCACGCTTGCCGCCGAGCGGATGGCCGCGCGGCTGAAGGCGGCCGGTTATCCGGATGCGGACATTCACCTCTTCACCGGCCCGGGCCACCCCAAGGAGGGCGGGCTGGTGGCCGTGCTGCACGGCACGGACCCCTCGGCCAAGGGCGTGCTGCTGCTGGCCCACATCGACGTGGTCGAGGCCAAGCGGTCGGACTGGACCCGCGATCCCTTCACCCTGGTGGAGGAGAACGGTTATTTCTACGGGCGCGGCGCCAGCGACGACAAGGCGATGGCCTCGGTCTGGGTCGACACCCTGATCCGCTATCGCCAGGAGGGGTTCCATCCCCGGCGCAACGTCAAGATGGCGCTGACCTGCGGCGAGGAGACCTCCGGCGCCTTCAACGGCGCGGACTATCTGGGGCGCAATGAAAAGCCGCTGATCGATTCCGCCTTCGCCCTCAACGAGGGCGCCGGCGGGCGGCTGGACGAGAAGGGCAATCGGATCAGCCTGGGGATCCAGGCCGGGGAAAAGGTCTATCAGGACTTCCTGCTGGAGACGACCAACCCCGGCGGCCACTCCTCGCGGCCGATCCACGACAACGCCATCTACGAACTTTCCACCGCCCTCGGCCGGCTGAACGACTATGACTTCCCCGTCCACCTGAACGACGCGACCAAGCTCTATTTCGACCGCATGTCCAAGATCGTCGGGGGCGAGCAGGGGGCGGCCATGGCGGCCATCCTCAAGGCGCCGTCGGACGCCAAGGCCGACGCGATCATCTCCCGGGACGCCAGCTGGCACTCCATGCTGCGCACCACCTGTGTGGCGACCATGATCGGCGGCGGCCACGCCACCAACGCCCTGCCGCAGCACGCCTGGGCCAATGTGAACTGCCGCATCTTCCCGGGCACCCCGGTCGAGGAGGTCTGGCAGACCCTGAACCAGGTGGTGGCCGATCCGAAGCTCACCATCAAGGTCAGGGAGCCCCGCTCTCCGGCCACCGGCGCCCCGCCGCTGACCCCGGCTATCCTGGGGCCTGTGGAGAAGGTCTCCGCCCAGATGTGGCCGGGAGTTCCGCTGATCCCGACCATGTCCACCGGCGCCACCGACGCGATCTACATCACCTCGCAGGGCATTCCGACCTATGGCCTCTCCGGCATGTTCGGCGACCCGGACGGCGACGGCGTCCATGGGCTGAACGAACGCATCCGCGTGCGCTCCCTCTACGAGGGCCGCGAGTTTCTGTACCGGGTGGTCAAGATCTACGCCCAGCAGAAGGGGTAGGGGGCGATACGCTCCTCCCCCATTTATGGGGGATTCAGAGCGGCGCTCGCCCCTCGCGAACGCATCGGGCTCGCAAAGCGCGCCCGGCGCCCTGAACGGCCCCGAGCGCAGCGATGCGCCGGAGGGGTAAGTGGAGGGCGTCATACTTGCCCCCTCCGTCATCTCGCTACGCTCGCTGACACCTCCCCCATGAATGGGGGAGGAGCGCATAAGATGTTCCGGCCAAGGTTGGCCCCATTTTCGCGCCGTGGCAAAGGTGGCGGATCGTCGGCGCGCGGCATGGAACCGGGCGCCGCCCTGGAGCTTTCCCTCTGTCAGAAGGCCCTGTCGCAACCGGTCAGGGTGGGAATGTCAGGAGGTCGTTGTGTCAATACTGGCTTGGATCGTGCTCGGCCTGATCGCCGGGTTTGTCGGGAGCAAGATCGTCAACCGGACCGGGGAAGGTTTCGTGCTCGACATCGTGCTCGGCGTCGTCGGCGCGGTGGTCGGCGGATTTCTGTTCAACCTGTTCGGCGCCGCCGGCGTCACGGGTCTGAACCTTTACAGCTTCATCGTCGCCATCATCGGCGCGATCGTCGTGCTGCTGGTCTACCACGCGCTGTTTCGTCGGCGGGTGCTCTAAGACCCGCGAGGTCCAGCCGGTCGGCGGCGACGCCGGCCGGTTCACCTTGCGAGCATCTGACGCCCGCCGCTCAGCGGTCGTTGCGCGGCCGGGCGCCCTGGATTTTCGCCAGGATGCGGCGGGCGGGCGGGCCACCGGCAAAGACGCCGATCGCCGATCCGAGGATCGCACAGATTAGAAAACCTAAGCTCATCGCGCGTCCTCTACCAAGGCGGGCAAGGGGGGTCTGGATGCGTCCGGCGGCCGCCTACCAGGCGAGGCCCGTCGCGCACACGGCAACATAGGCGGTGGCCGAAGCCCCGCCCACGACCAGAATGAACAGCAGGCCACGCCAGCGCTTTCGGCGCGGCAGCAACGACGCCATGACACTAAACCCCCAACAAACACAGTTAACCATAGCAGGCTGTTGGCGGCGTGGAAGAGGCGTTAACGCGACAACCGGGCGCAGGGGCGCCCGGCGCCCGGATTGTGATCAGCGGCGAGCCTTGCGGGCGGCGTAGCGGGCGTCGCGCTTGGCCTTCTGTTCGGCCTTGCTGAGCTGTTTGCGCTCCTTGCGCTCGTCACGCTTGAGGGCCAGGGCTTCCTCCTCGCGGGCGAGCGCCTCCAGGCGCAGGGCCTCCTTGGCGTCGGCGCGGGCCTTGCGGACGGCTTCCAGCTCGGCGGCGCGCAGCTCGTGGCGCTTGTCGAAATCGGGGTCGGTGACGGTGGGCTTGGTCTTCATCTTGGCGAGCAGGGCCTTCTTGGCCTCCGCGGCGGTGGAGAGACGATCGGTGAAGCCCGTTTTGAGGGGATCCTTCATGAGACTTTCTGCTGTGGTGAGTGGCGGCTCTCAAACCCCAAATTCGCCATTTAAGCAAGGTGAACGTGGCAACAGGTTGGGTTGCGTCGCCGCAAACAAGATCGAGGTTGGCTGAATAGTCCAATAAGTCCGTCACCCCCGGGCTTGTCCCGGGGGCTAGGGATCGCTGGCGGCGAATTCGTCGCACCTGTGATCATCACGTCCCGTTCGTGTTCCCCTGCCCCCGGGACAAGCCCGGGGGTGACGGGGAGTAGGGGGTCGGGAGCCATGCCAACCCGACCCGACATTGCTCTCGAACCCATAGGCGCCCTCCTGGTTCAGTCGGCGGCGGTGGAAAGGGTGGTCGCCCGCCATTCGGCGAACTCGGCCGCAAAGACCTCCCGCGCCCGCGCGGCGTAGTGTACGGCGTCCTCCCCCAGCAGCAGGTGCAGCGGCGGCGCCGCGGCCTCGGCCACCGCCAGGATGGCGGCGGCGGCCTTGGCCGGATCGCCCGGCTCATGCCCCGAATGCTCCGCCAGCACCCGGCGGGCGAGGCGGGCCGCGCCGTCATAATCGGGCAAGGTGCGCGCGCTCATGGTCAGGGAGCGGCCGGCGTAGTCGGTGCGCAGGCCGCCGGGGGCGACGTTGGTGACCTTGATCCCGAGCTCCGCCACCTCCTGCGCCAGGGCCTGGGTCGCGCCCTCCAGGGCGAACTTGCTGGCGCAATAGGCCGCCGTGCCGCCCCAGGCGGCCAGGCCGCTGACCGAGGTGACGGTGATGATCCGCCCCGCCCGCCGGGCGCGCATGAACGGCAGCACCGCCTGGATCACGGCGATGGCGCCGAAGACGTTGACGTCGAACTGGGCGCGGATTTCGGCGAGGCTGGTTTCCTCCAGGGCCCCGACCAAACCATAGCCGGCGTTGTTCACCAGGATGTCGATCCCGCCGACCGCGGCTTCCGCCGCGGTGCAGACCGGCGCGATCGCGGCCTCGTCGGTAAGGTCGAGGATGAAGCCGCGCGCCCGACCGGGCGCCAGGGCGTCGAAGGCCGCGCGGTCGGCCTTGCGCCGCACCGTGCCGGCGACGGTGTCGCCGCGGGCCAGGGCCGCCAGGGCCAGGGCGCGGCCGAGGCCGCTGGAGACGCCGGTGATCAGCCAGGCGCGGGGTTTTGCCGTCATGTGTCGTCATCCAGCGGCCGCGGGCCGTGTCGGTTGGAAAAGCAGGTGGGACCACCCATCTGGGCTAGGCTAGCAGCAAAGCCCGATGGTGAGGCTTGCCAAGGAGCGCTCCCATGACAACCCGGATGCCGGTGGTGTTCTTCGGCCACGGAAGCCCGATGAACGCCCTGGCCGACAACGATGTCACCCAGGCCTGGGCGCGGATCGCCGGAGCCATGCCCCGGCCCAGGGCCATCCTCTGTATCTCCGCCCATTGGGAGACGCGGGGGACGGCGGTGACGGCCATGGAAAAGCCCCGCACGATCCATGACTTCGGCCGATTTCCTCAAGCTCTGTTTAATGTTCAGTACCCCGCGCCGGGCGATCCGGCCCTGGCGGCGCGGGTGGCGGCCCTGCTGGCCCCCACGCCGGTGGCCATGGACCGGGACTGGGGCCTCGATCACGGGACCTGGTCGGTGCTGTGCAAGGCCTGGCCGGCGGCGGACATTCCGGTGGTGCAACTCTCCCTCGATGTGGGCCTCGGCCTGGAGCAGTGCGTCGAGATCGGCCGCCGGCTGGCGCCCCTGCGTGACGAGGGGGTGCTGATCGCCGGCTCCGGCAACATTGTCCACAACCTGGCCCTGATGAACGGCCAGGCGCCGGCCGGCCGGGGCTTCGATTGGGCCGAACGGTTCAGCGCCGACATTCACCGCGCCATCGCCGACGGGGCCACTGAGACCGTCGTCCACTACGACCAGTTCGGCCAGGACGGCGCGCTGTCGGTGAACAGCGAGGAGCACTTCCGCCCGCTGCTCTATGTGCTGGGCGCCCGGTCGGACGACGACGCTGTGCGGTTCGAGAACGACCACATCGAGTTGGGCTCCCTGAGCATGACGACAGTGGTGTTCGAGGCGGCCGCCGGTTGAAAGCCTTCCAACCGGGGGACGAAGACAGGTTGCGCGACCAAGGTGCGTGGTTCGAGACGCTCCCTTCGGTCGCCCTCACCATGACTGGGTTTAGTGGGCTGCAACAACGGTAGTCATGGTGAGGAGCGCGCCCTTTGCGCGCGTCTCGAACCACGCACGATGCCGCAACCACCAGCTTTCCCCGGGCCCCAATCCCCCCTAAACCGAAGCATGGTCGACGACACCGCCCACACCTACGAGCCCGCTAACGGCCACGGCCTGCGGCACGATCCGTTCAACGCCATCGTCGGCCCGCGCCCGATCGGCTGGATCTCCTCGATCAGCGCCGCCGGCGTGGTGAACCTGGCGCCCTACAGCTTCTTCAACGGCTACAACTACAACCCGCCGATCATCGGCTTCACCTCCATCGGCTGGAAGGACAGCGTGGCCAATGTGGCGGCCACCCGGGAGTTCTGCTGGAATCTCGCCACCAAGGCCCTGGCCGAGGCGATGAACCTGACCTGCGCCCCCGCGCCGGCGGATGTGGACGAGTTCGCGGTCGCGGGCCTGACCCATGCGCCCAGCCGCCTGGTGCGCCCGCCCCGGGTGCTGGAAAGCCCGGTGAACTTCGAATGCCGCCTGACCCAGCTGATCCAGCTGGAGGGCCCCGGCGGGGTCAAGCTCGACACCTGGCTGGTGCTGGGCGAGGTGGTCGCCGTCCACATCGACAAGGCCCTGATCAGGGACGGCGTCTACCAGACGGCCGAAGCCCACCCGATCCTGCGGGCGGGGCGGATGGGGGATTATGTGGAGGTGCGGCCGGACGCGATGTTCGAGATGCGCCGGCCGGGGTGGCCGGTGGGGTGACGCCTTCATCTCAGCGAGGCTAGTCCCGGGCCGCCGAGCCAGGTTTGCCAGATGACCACGAGCAGCCAGTGCAGCGCCACGGCCGGCCACAGCGACGCCGTCCGCCAGCGGATGACCGCGCAGGCCAGGCCGAGGATCGCTGCGCAGGCCAGGAAGTCTGGCCGCAGGAAGATCGGCGCCGCGTGACGCAGGAACAGCGTCTCGACCATATGCCAGGCGGTAAAGATGGTCGTGGCCAGGGCGATGGTCACCCAGGGGCGCGAGGTCTCCGACCGATCGGGAACCAACAGGCCGCGAAACACCAACTCCTCGCTCAGCGCTGGCACGAAGATCACGCTGGCCAATCGAAGCGGCAGGCCGGCGAGGTCCGGCTGGCCAAGATGGTAGAGTCCGCTGGAGAAGCCGATCGCCGCCATGGCGGCAAGGGCGGCGGCGCCGACCAGGACGGAAAACCTCCAGCCGCCGGCGTCGGGCAGGGTCGTAAGCCCGCGCCACAGGCGTGCGCCCGCCGTGATCCCGATTGCGCCGATCAGGTTGAGCAAGTTACGCCTCCATCGAAGGATCGCAGGGAGTGCCGGCGGTGAGGCGGCGGCCACGGGTTCGCCGTTCGCACGAGACTAGGCCGTCGATCGCATGGTCAGCCTACTTTCGAGACTGAGGCCAACTCAAGGACGGCGCGGAGCGCCGCCGCTTCGCGGCCGCCGGAGGCGGTCCTTGACTTGGCCTCAGCCTCGAAAAACCATTCCATCATGCGTTCGACGCTGGATTCTGACCGGGCTGGCGAGCGAGTGAGTGAGTTCACCTCGCCAACCGCGCGTCGACCTGCGCTCGTCTTGGCATCGACGGCGCCGCGCCCGCCGTCTCCGTCGACAGCGACGCCGCCGCATTGGCCGCGACTATCGCCGTGCGCAGGTCCGCCCCTTCGCTGAGGGCGGCGGCCAGCACGCCGCAGAAGCAATCCCCCGCGCCGGTGGTGTCGACCACATTGGCGGGCAGGCCAGGAACCAGGAAGGCGTCGTCCGCCGTAATCGCCGCCGCGCCGCCGGCGCCCAGGGTGGCGACCACGGTCTGGCCGGGGCGGCAGATCAGGCGGCGGGCGGCGGCCCTGATGTCCTCCAGGGTCTCCGGCGCCGTCGCACGGCCGGCGAACTGGGCGAGTTCGGTTTCGTTGACGACGAGGATGTCCATCAGGGGAAACAGGGCCGCGCCCTCGGGGTTGGCGGGGGCGGCGTTGAGGATGGTGATCCCGGCGCGGGCGGCGGGGGTGGCGAAGGCCCGGGCGGTGACGCCAAAAGGGGTTTCCAGCTGGGTCAGGAACACCGCGTGGCCCTCGAGCGCCTCGGGCGGGACGTGGGCGTCGGTGAGGGCCGCGTTGGCGCCGCTGATCACCACGATCATGTTCTCCCCGGCCGCGCTGACGTGGATGTAGCCGTGGCCGCTGGTCAGGCCGTCGAGTTGCACGATGCCGCGCGCGTCCACGCCCACCTCGGCCAGGTGGGTCAGCAAGAGCTCCGCCGCCTCGTCGCGGCCCAGGGCGCCGATCATGGCCGTCGGGGCGCCGTAGAGGGCCGAGGCGATGGCCTGGTTGGCGCCCTTGCCGCCGGTGAACCGGTCGACGCGGCTGCCGATCACGGTCTCGCCGGGGCCTGGCAGGGCGGTGACCCTGCAGACGATGTCCAGGTTGAGGGAGCCGAGGACGCAGACGGTCATGGGTGGTCCCCCCGGGGTGATCGCGAATCTTCTCCTCTCCCATGAATGGGAGAGGAAAAGGGGCGCTTGGTCTATATTAGGTCTCGCGGTCGACCTTTGCAGCCGCCGCTTGGGGTCACCTTAATCGGGATCCCTACCGCCGCCGGCAGATCAGCAGGCCATCCCCCACGGCGATCAAACTCTCGTCCACCCGGTCGTCGTGCTGGGCGCGTTTGGCGACGCTGCGCAGGGCCTCGGTGTCGTGGTCGTGGACGGTGGGGTCGGCCACGGCGCCGGACCACAGCATGTTGTCGAACAGCATGATCCCGCCGGGGCGGAGCAGCTCCAGGCAACGCTCGTAATAGCCGGGGTAGCTGACCTTGTCGGCGTCGATGAAGGCGAAGTCGTAGCTGTCCGCTTCGCCGGCGGCCAGGCGTGCGTCCAGGGTCTCGATGGCCGGGGCGATCTTCAGCTCGACGATGTCCGCCACCTCGGCGTCGCGCCAATAGGTGCGCGCGCGGCTGGTCCAGTCCTCGGAGACGTCGCAGGCCAGGAGGTGGGCGTCCGCGCCATGCCCGGCCTTCAGCGCAAGCGCGGTCACGGTGGAGGAATAGCCGGTGAAGACCCCGACCTCGACGGCCCGGCGCGCGCCGACCAGTTTGATCATCAGGGTCATGAAGGCGCCCTGTTCGGGGCTGATCTGCATGCCGGCGACCCGGCCCAGGCTCTCGGTCTCGGCGCGGCAGCGGGCCAGGACCGGATGTTCAGGCGGATTGTGAGCCCGCAGATAGTCGACGACGTTGGCGGCGAGGGCGATGGAGCTGGACATGGCCCAGCGTAGCACCGGGGGCGGTCACGCTCCACCGGGAAACGGGGATGGGTAAGAGCGATGCAATACGGCCGGTGCGTGGTTCGAGACGCTCCCTTCGGTCGCCCTCACCATGACTAGGTGAGTGGGTTGCATAAGTCTTAGTCATGGTGAGGAGCGCGCCCTTCGCGCGCGTCTCGAACCACGCACGATGGCGCAACAGTCTCGTTAGGTGTTGGGGGACAAGGATCCCTTGGCCGACGCCCGCCGCCCGCCCGCGCGAAGCGGCGGGCCGTCGAAGAGGCTGACCACCTGGGCCATTTGCAGCCGCTCAATGCGGTCCGCGCCGCTGAGCTTGCGCTTGGCCGTCGCCAAAAGGTCGCCCATCGCCGGCCCGACCAGAAGCCAGGGCTCGACGCAATAGCGCCGGAACATACGGCGGGGATTGAGGCTCAGGCGGAACAGCCATTCCAGGCCCAGCTGGCCCAGCCAACGCGGGCAGGGGGTCTGCACCCCGGCCTCATAGTCGAAGGCGCCGCCGACGGTGAGCGTCACACACGGGGGCAGGGCTTCATGGTTGCGCGCCACCCAGGCCTCCTGGCGCGGCATGCCCATGCCCACCAGCAATATGTCGGGCCGGAAGGCGGCGATGTCGGCGAGGATGTAGGCGTTGTCGGTGGACCCAGCGGCCATGTCGAAATAGCCGTGGCGCACGGCCAGCTCCACCCCGGGCCACTTGGCCAGGATGTTGCTGCGGGCCATTTCCCCCACCCCCGGCGCGCCGCCGAGGAAGTAGACCCGCCAGCCGGCGGCCTGGGCCTCCTCCCAAAAGGCGCCCCGCCAATCCAGGTAGGTGCAGCGGTGAAACCGGCGGCTGGGGCGGCCGTTCAGGCGGGCCCAGGCGATCAGGGGGGCGGAATCGACCTCGACCAGGTCGGCCTTGGCGAAGAAGTCGCGGATCTCGGGGTTGGTCCGCATCAGGTAGAGGCTGTGCAGATTGTGGTTGGCGACGATGGCCTTCTGGCGCGCGGCGATCTTGCCGCGCATGAAGTGGAAGACCTCGGCGGCCTTGACCAGATCCATGGTCGCGCCCAGCACCTCGACCCGCTCTTCCGGCCGCCGCTGCATGCGGAAGGGCCGCCGGGTGGTCGTCGCCTCTGGCAGATGTTGCAGGTTCTGGAGCATGGCTGTCCAATTCTTGGTCTTGGACGCCAGTATTAGGATGGGTGTATTTAAATCGGGGTGTTCGAGGGTGGTTAGGGAGGTGTTGTTTGTTTAGGTGAACGGGTGATTTACCTTAACAATACATGCGCGGGCGGATGGTCTGGTGCGGGCTGAATTCCGGAATTGCGTAATTGCGATCACCCCGCCGCCTGCTCCGTAATCCGCACATGGGCGTCGGTGAGGTGAAAGCCGTGGGCGGCGATGTCGTCCAGGCATTCGTCGACATTCACCCCGGGCTGGGGCTCGCCCCGGGTCATCTCCACGGTCTTGAACGCCGACCAGGGCGCAAACCGCCCCGGCAGGTTCGCCCCCGCCGCGTCCGCCGTCATGCCGAAAATCCGGCCCGGGCCTCTGAAAAGGTGCACCTGCATGGCCGTTCTCCCTTGGCTTGAGCCGATCAATCGAGGCGCGAAACTGCATCGCGGCGGCGCGGCCCGCAAGCAGGCCTGTTTGCAGCGCCGCGGCCGCGCCGGCCCCGCGGCGATCGTTAGCCCGCCTTCTTCGCCTTCCTCGCCTGCGCCTTTTGCGCGTTGATCGCGACCTTCTGTTCGACCAGATGGCGGACGAGGGCCTCCGGGAGGGGCTTGTCGGGGGTGAAGCGGATCGTGCCCTTGCTGGTGTCGTAGCCCTGCAGGTCGCCCGCGAAATCGGCCACGGTGGCGCCGTTCCAGGCGTAGAGGGCGCAGTGGTTCTTGGCCGCCGCGAAGCCGACGAGCATGCCGTTCAGCTTGAACGCCGGCATCTGGTAGCTGATGCATTCGGCGGCCTGGGGCGCGGCGGCGCGGATCGTTTCGCGCAGGGCCTGGAGCACGGTCCGATTGGCCGGGGTCTGCCGGGCGAGGTAGTCGTCGATGGTCTGGGGCTGGTCGGTCATGGGGCTCGTGTCCGGGTTCGTCGCGTTTGGCTCCGACGACACCATCGTGGGGGGCGGATGCCAAGCCTTGGGGTGGATTACCCTGGTTCAGGTCGGTGAAAACCGGGTCCGAACGGGGTCAAAGTCCGTCTAAACTGGGGCAAAACGGGTCCTGACTGGGCTTGAACGGGGGCGTTTTGAGCTCGCCCGGTCCGTCGCAACGCCCGTGTGCGAGCCCCATCGGGGCTGTGACCCGGTTTGGCTCCCTGAAAACCACCGCTCACCCCGGCGGAGGCCGGGGTCCAGATCATAGGGTTCGGTGATGGAATATTGTAAGAATACAGAAGGTTGGAAGTAGGCACGGACAGGCGCGCCTTATGATCTGGGCCCCGGCCTTCGCCGGGGTGAGCGGATAAGAGGGATGCGATGTTCTCGGAATGTTTCACGTGAAACACTCCCGTCCCCCACTTCCCCTCCGCCCCCGCATCCGCCAACCTGCCGCCATGCCCCACGACGCCGAACACCACGACCACTCCCACGGCCAGGAACCCGCCTCCGACATCGCCCTGCGGGTAAAAGCCCTGGAATCCCTGCTGGTGGAAAAGGGCCTGGTCGATCCGGCGGCCCTCGACGCCATCGTCGACTACTACGAGACCAGGGTCGGGCCACGGAACGGGGCGCGGGTGGTGGCCAGGGCCTGGAGCGATCCGGCGTATCGAGCGCGGCTGATGGCCGACGCCACGGCGGCGATCGGCGAGTTGGGCTATACCGGCGGCCAGGGGGAGCACATGGTGGCGGTGGAGAACGGCGCCGGGGTGCACAACCTCGTCGTCTGCACCCTCTGCTCCTGCTACCCCTGGCCGGTGCTGGGCCTGCCGCCGGTCTGGTACAAGTCCTCGGCCTATCGGTCGCGCGCGGTGATCGATCCGCGGGGCGTGCTGGCCGAGTTCGGGACCGAGTTGGCCGCCGAGACCGAGGTTCGCGTCTGGGATTCCACCGCCGAGATCCGCTACCTGGTGATCCCCGAGCGCCCGGCCGGAACCGAGGGTCTGGACGAGGCGGCCCTGGCCGCCCTGGTCACCCGGGACGGCATGATCGGGACGGCGCGGCTGTGAACGGGGTCCACGACATGGGCGGCCAGCACGGCCTGGGCGCCGTGGTTCCCGAGGCGGAGGGCTCGCCGTTTCACGCCGATTGGGAGGGCCGCGTTCACGCCCTGGTGGTCGCCTCGCCGACGCGAGGCAATATCGACGCCGGCCGCCATGCGCGCGAGAGCATCCCTGGGCCGACCTACCTGGCCATGACCTATTACGAGCGCTGGTTCGAGGCGTTGCGGCGGATGCTGGTGGGCGGCGGCTTCGTCACGGCCGGCGAACTGGCGAGCGGGGCGGCCGATCCGGCGGCGGCCAAGGCGACGCCGCGCCTCGCCCCGGCGGACGTGTCGACCGCGCTGGCCCGGCAGGGCTCGTATCGGCGCGAGGGCGCCGCCCCGGCCTTTGCGGTGGGCGACCGGGTGCGCGCCCGCAACCTGCACCCGACCGGCCACACCCGCCTGCCGCGCTATGCGCGGGGCCGGGTGGGGGTGATCGAGCGCTGCCACGGCGCCCACGTCCTTCCCGACACCCATGCCCACGGCGGCGGCGACGACCCAAGGGCCCTCTACACGGTGCGGTTCACGGCTCGGGAGCTTTGGGGGCCGGACGCCGCGCCCCGCGACAGCGTCAGCCTGGATCTGTGGGAGCCCTATCTTGAGCGCGCTTGATACGAGCGCATCTGACCCCCTGGCGCTGCCGGGGTTGCCCCGGGACGCCGAGGGGCCGGTGTTCGCCGAGCCCTGGCAGGCCCAGGCCTTCGCCCTGGCGGTGCGGTTGAGCGCCGAGGGGGTGTTTACCTGGCCCGAGTGGGCCGCCGCGCTTTCCCGCGAACTCGCCGGCGATCCCGAGGATGACGGGTCGCGCTACTATCACCACTGGGTCGCGGCCCTGGAGGGCCTGATCGCCCAGCGCGGGCTGTTGGCCGTAAGCGATATGGCCGCGCGCAAGAACGCCTGGGCGCAGGCCTACCGGCGCACGCCGCATGGAAAGCCGGTGGAGTTGGGTGGCTGATTGGCGTTCTCGTTATGTTTCACGTGAAACAGTCGAGACGGGGGGCGGGTTTTAGTTTGAACTGGCGCGGCTTGGGTGCGACGGACCGACGCCCCCTCCGTCGCTTCGCTGCGCTCAGCGCCACCCGCTACGCGGTGGAGGAAATCAAACGAGCGGCGTGTCCTCCACCGCGCAACGGGGGGTCGAGAGCGCAGGCGCGCTTTACGCGCCCGATGCGTTCGCCGATGGCGAACGCCGCTCTCGACGGCAGCGCGAAGCGCTGACGGAGGGGGCGTCGGTCCGTCGCAATGGCCGCGCGAGTTCGTCTGACCTCAACCCGCCTTAAGGGGCGTCGCCCCGCCCAGGTACTGGTCGAACCACCCCAGCTCCGCATCGCTGAGCTGTTTCAGATGCTCGGGCTTGCGGATGCCGTGGCCTTCGCCTTCCAGGATCAGCAGCTTGGTCGCCACCCCGGCCGCCTTCAGCCCGTGCCAGAATTCCACCGACTGGGGGGCGGGGCATTCCACGTCGCGCTCGCCGACGTAGATGAAGGTGGGGGTGGTGGCGGTCTTGATCGTCTCCAGGGGGGAGAGTTTGCGGTAGATCGCCGGGTCGTCGTAGGCCGAGGCGCCGAAGAAGGGGATCATCCACTGGTCGATGCCGTTTTCGCCGTAGTAGCTGATCCAGTTGGCGATGCCGGCGCCGGCGACGGCGGCGTGGAACCGGTGGCTGTGGGTGACCGTCCACATGGTCATGAAGCCGCCGTAGGAGTGGCCGTAGATGCCCAGGCGCGCGTCATCGACCGGGGCGATCTTCTCCACCGCGTCGACCCCGGCCAGGATGTCGCGCAGGTCGCCACCGCCGAAGTCGCGGATATTGGCCCGGGTGAAGGCCTCGCCCTGGCCGTAGCTGCCGCGGGGGTTGGGCATGAAGACGAAATAGCCCTTCTCCAGCAGCTTGCGCACCGTCCCGCCGCGAAAGCCGCTGGCGGGGAAGGTGGGGGTGAAGGCCGAGCTCGGGCCGCCATGGACGACCACCACCATCGGATAGGTCTTGCCGGGCGTCATGTTCGGGGGCGACAGCAGCCAGCCCTGAACGTGGTGGCCCTCGCTGGTCCAGGACACGCTGCGCGCGGCGCCGGCCGGGAGGAGGGCCGCGTTTTCGTGGGTGACCTGGGCGGTAAGGCCGAAGGTCGCCGCACTTCCCACAGCGATTTCTGAGGGATGGTCGAAGTCCTGCACCACGGCAGCGATCCTGTCGCCGCGCCGGTTCAGGGCGATCTGGCCGTCGCCGGCGCCCAGGGTGATCGGCGCGGACCACAAGGTTTTGGAATGTCCGTTGGTGGGATCGACGGCGAGGATGGTCGCCTTGTCGCCGATCAGGGCGGTGGCGATCAGCCGGCCGCCGCGCCAGGTGATCGAGGTGAAGGTGCCGGCGAAGCCCGGGGTGATGTCCGTGGCCGCGCCGCCGGCCATGGGGGCGATGT
>FTAI01001474.1_pt1 | contig 18360 bp, 14 predicted proteins | sample 1638941 | NCBI WGS metagenome assembly FTAI01 (sample SAMEA3914813, study PRJEB12502) | metagenome | biome: forest; material: soil | place: Canada | collected 2011-07-07 | depth 0.3 m | reverse complement strand
GCGTACAATCAGTTCTCGGCCGCGCTGGGCGGCGATTTCGACCTGAACGGCCACAAGGGCAGCGCGCTGTTCGGCGCCGAGTATTCCGAGCGCGACGTGGTCCAGGGCGCCTCGCGTCCGTTCTTCGCGAACATCCGCCAGCTCGCCCGCCCGCCGGAAGGCATCATCCCGGCCGGCACCTTCGGCTCGCCGCCGACCATCGAGGCGGTCAACGCGGTCCTCGCCACCTACCCGGGGACGACGCCCATCGCCGGCACAGGCCCCTACAACGGCGCGATCGGGGTCAACACCGACGGCACCATCTTCACCGACCTGGCGGGCGCGAACTGCGTGCAGAACTACCGCGGCCTGGGCACGATCCCGGGCGTGAATATCAGCCCGAGCTGCAGCCAGGTGCAGGTGGCGCTCGGCAAGTACTTCGCCATCCAGGTGCCGCTCACCAAGTACAACGTCTTTGCGCGCGGCGACTATGAGCTGACCGAGCATATCAATGCCTATGGCCAGTTCTCCTTCATGGAATCCACGGCGCGCGATGAGACCGCCGCCGGCTCCACGGCATCCGGCAAGTTCTTCTTCATCCCGCTCAACAACCCCTTCGTGACCGGCAACGCGGCCCTGCAGTCCATTCTCGCCTCGCGCACGCCGAGCGCGGCGACCACCCAGCCGCTGCCGATCGTCAAACTGCTCACCATGAGCGGCAACCGCATCCAGACCTTCAAGTATGACGTCTACCAGGTGCTGGGCGGCTTCAAGGGCGACATCCCGGGCACGAACCTGACGTGGGACATCTACGGTTCGTACGGTCGCGACAGCTACAACAACAACCAGTCCCACGACACGAGCAAGGCCGCGATCGCCAACATCCTCAACGGCACGGCCAACTTCACCGGCTCGAAGGGGACCTGCATCGGCTATGCCTGGAACCCGCTCGGCAACAATCCGCTGAGCCCCGGCTGCCTCGAGTACGCGACGCGAGAACTGCACAACATCAACACCATCACCCAGAAGGACGTCGAGGCGTCGGTCCAGGGCAAGCTCTACGACCTGCCGGCTGGCGAACTGCGTTTCGCCCTGGGCGCCGACTACCGCTCCATCGGCTTCGATTACCGGCCCGACCAGGGGCTCATCGCCAACGACACGCCCTCCTATCCCACGGCTGTGCCGACCTCCGGGACGCAGACGACCAAGGAGGTGTTCGGCGAGCTGCTGATCCCGATCCTGAAGGACATGCCCCTCGTCGAGGACCTTTCGGTGGACCTGGGCTATCGTCGGTCCGACTACAATCTGTTCGGCGCTTCCAACACCTACAAGGCCGACGTCAGCTGGAAGCCGATCTCCAGCTTGCGGATCCGCGGCGGCTATTCGACGGCCCTGCGCGCGCCCAGCGTCGGCGAGCTCTTCGCGCCGACGGTCAACGGGCAGCTGCCCATCGGCACCCTGCCGAACGCCGGCGATCCCTGCGCGGCGGGCAGCCAGTACCGCACCGGCCCCAACGCCGCGAAGGTCACGGCGCTGTGCCAGGCTCAGGGCATCCCCGCCGCCCTGCTGCCCACCTACACCTATGGCGTCGACTCGGTGTTCGGCACCTCAGGCGGCAACCCCAAGCTGACGCCGGAGAAGGCCAAGACCTATTCGGTCGGCGGCGTCTGGAGCCCGAAGTTCGACAATCCCCTGCTTGAGAACCTGCAGGTGTCGGTCGACTACTACAACATCAAGATCGACAACGCGGTGGGAACGCTGGCCATGACCAGCATCCTGCCCCGCTGCTTCAACTCCGACGGCGTCAGCAATCCAGGCTATTCGGTCAACAACGTTTACTGCCAGCAGGTCACCCGCGATCCGCGCACCGGCGACATCGTGCTCGGACACGAGGGCCTCCTGAACCTGGCGACCTACTCGACCGACGGCGTCGACACCCAGATCGACTGGCGCTTCGGCCTGGACGCGCTGGGGCTCTCGGCGAACTACGGCAAGATCCAGGTCAGCTCGGTGATCACCTATCTGAACTCGTTCAAGGTCTCCTCGCTGCCGGGCTCGCCGATCCTCGACTACGCCGGCAGCATCGGTAACGCCTCGGTCAGCCCTGAGATCGCCCACCCGACCTGGAAGGCCAACACCACGTTCGGCTGGGCCATGGGCCCCTTCGCCGCCGCCCTGCACTGGCGCTACATCGACTCGATGAAGCACCAGGACCTGGTGTCCAACCCGACCGCGACCACGCCGGGCGTGCCGAGCTACAACTACTTCGACGCCGATGTTCACTGGGCCATCCGCGAGGGGCTGATTCTGTCGGCGGGGGTGACCAACATCGGCGACAAGGCGCCGCCGTTCGTCAGCGCCCAGCCGCTGACCACGGACACGGCGACCTATGACATCATCGGCCGCACCTGGTTCGCCACCATCAAGGCGAGGTTCTAAGGACCAGGGGTCGCGCGAGGACGATCTCGTCCGGCGCGACCCCGTGTTCCTCATCGATGCGGGTGGTGACGCCGGTGGCGATCACCGTCCGCGTCGCGTCGACCGAGGGAACCGATCCTGGCGTTGACCATCGGAAAGGTGCGCACCCCGCCGCCGCGCTCGCGCGGCGCGATCTCTCTGGGCCGAAGGATGGCGTGACGGATCTCGGAGGTCATGCGCCCAGCGCCTCGATGATGGAGGTCGCGAAGGCCGCCGTGCCCGCCTGGCCGCCGACGTCGCGTGTTCGCAGGGCGGGCGTGTCCAGCACCCTTTCCACGGCGGCGTCGATACGCTGGGCGGCCTCTATCAGCTTAGCGTTCCCGTCCCGCCGGCCGCGCCAGTCGAGCAGCATGGCCGCCGACCGGATGAGCGAGGTCGGGTTGGCGATGTCCCTGCCGGCGATGTCGGGCGCCGAGCCGTGCTGGGCTTGAGCGACGCAGATCTCGTCGCCGGCGTTGATCGAGCCGCCGAGCCCCAGGCTGCCGGTCAGCTCGGACGCCTCATCCGAGAGGATGTCGCCGAACATGTTGGTGGTGACGATGACGTCGAAGCGGTCAGGGGTGCGGATCAGCAGGGCCGCGACCGCATCGACGATGAGTTCCTCCAGCGCCACATCCGGGTAGGCCTCGGCGACCTTGCGGACCTCGCGAAGGAAGAGGCCGTCCGTGAGTTTCAAGACGTTGGCCTTGTGGACGGCCGTGACCTTGCGGCGCCGGTCGCGGGCCAGGTCGAAGGCCGCTTTCGCCACCCGCCGGCAAGCCTTGGCGGTGATTTTGCGGATCGCGAAGGCGCTGTCCGGATCGGGCATGAATTCGCCGGGGCCGGCGAACATGCTGCGATCGGCGTAGAAGCCCTCGGTATTCTCTCGAACGATGACCAGATCCATCGGCTTTCGCAGGACGGTCAGGTCCGGGCGCGATCGGCAGGGTCGGATGTTGGCGTAGAGGTCGAAGACCACCCGCAACTCGGCGGAGGGGTTGATTCCACCCTCGGCGCGCGGCGGGTACTCGTAGTGCGAGACGGGGCCGAGGATGACGCCGTCGACCTCCGGGACCCGTTTAATGACCTGGTCGGGCAAGGTCGTACCGCTGGCGGCCAGGCTCGCCAGGCCGATGTCATGCTGCTCGAACCTCAGGCCGAGGCCCAGCGAGGTGTCCGCGGCCTTCAGGACCGCCAGGGTCGCCCGGGTGATTTCGGGGCCGATCCCGTCGCCGGGAAGCGTCAGTATATGCATGGCCGCTCTATAGCCCGGCGGCGATGCCGCGTCGCGGCTCAGGGCGTGAGAGGGGTCGCGATCTCCAGGTCGCGCGCGAGGTCGGTCAGATCGCGAAGGGTGTCGGCGGGCAGGACAAGGCCCTCGGCGCGATGGCGCGCGGCGCTTCGGGCTTCGGCCTCGCCCGGGTAGAGCACCTCGTCGAAGCCCTTGGCCAGTTTCGTGGCCTTCAGGCCATCGATCAGAGCCTCCATGCGGGCATTGAAGGCGGGCAGGAGCTCGAAGGCTTCGACGTTCAGGGCGATCAGCAGGTGGCCCGCGCCGCTGCGCTTGTCCGCCTGATAGGGGCCCGCCACCTCGGGCCCGAAGGCGCTGCCGGTCAGGACGCCCGAGAGCACGTCCATGATCACCGAGATCGCATAGCCCTTGTGGCCGCCCATCGGCAGGATCTCGCCGGCCAGCGCCGCCACCGGATCGTTGGTCGGTTCGCCTTCGCTGTCGATCGCCCAGCCGTCGGGAATGGCCTCCCGGTTCTGGGCGGCCAGGTAGACCTTCCCGCGCGCCACCCCGGTGTTGGCGATGTCGAGCACCATGGGCGGGTGGCGGCCGGCCGGGCTGGCCCAGGACCAGGGGTTGGTGCCGACCAACTTCTCGCGTCCGCCCCACGGCGCCATGGCGGGACTGGCGTTGGTCGAGAGGAACATGATGCACCCCTCAGGCGGGGCCATCAGGGTGAAGTACATCGCCGTGCCGAAGTGGTTGGAATTGCGCACCGCCACCGCGCCGACGCCGTGGGCCTTCGCCCGCCGGATCGCATCGCGCGCGGCTGCCGCGGCCACGACCTGGCCCATGCCGTCGCCCCCGTCGATGACCCCGACCGCGCCGGCGTCCACGATGAACTCCGGTGTGGCGACGGGCTTCACGACGCCCGATTTCAAGCGGGCGACGTACCAGGGGAGCCGCATGACGCCATGGGACTGATGCCCCCAGAGATCGGCCTGCACGAGCGTGTCGGCGGTGAGGTGGGCGTCGTCCGACGGCATTCCGGCCCTTGCACAGACGGCGGCCGCGAATGCCAACAGGCGTTCGCCGTGGATGCGCGGCGCTTCGGTCATGCGGGTCCTTTGCACGCGGAGGACAGACGCGGGCCAGCATAGGGATTCCCATGGCAAAGGCATCTCGGTTGACGCCAGCCTGGTCGGGGGGCGTCCGCGCGCGGCGCGGCGCCAATGATCAGACCGCCGAACGCGGCAGCCCGCAGATGATATTCAGTGGCCACATTGGGTTGCCGGATATTTATTCCGCGTTGACGCCGAGGCCTGCGTATTCAACTCTACGCGTCGAGCTGAATGCTCTCCTATTTCGCGTTCTGGTGTTCCAGCGCACTGAGGGTGGCAGAATCCGGTGGCTCCTGAATTGGAATTCAGGAAGCATTCAGCCTAGCGTCACTTTGCGCGCCGAACGTCGTTCGCAACGAGAATGAGTTCCAGGGCTGTCCTGGGACCGCGGAGGGAAACGCGGCGGGTCCCCGAGGTCTTGCGCCTCGCGGTCCGAAGCCGGGAGCTAATGCCATGCAGCCAGCCGCACGACGGCCATCGACGGTCCGCGCCCATCTGCAGTCCTCTCCAGGTCGACGCGACGCGGCCCGCCGCGCGCCGGACGCGACAGCTGAAGGCCAGATCCAAGAACAATAACAAGCAAGCCACGAGGGAGGCACGCATGCACAATATGTCGGGGGTTCGCTGCAAGGCCATTTTGCTCGCCACAGGGATGAGCCTGAGCCTGGCGCAGATGGCCGTCGCCCAGACCCGGCCCGCCCAGGCCAAGGGCGCCGAAGTCGAGGAGGTGATCGTCACCGGCTCGGCGCTGCCGACCACGCTGGACGCCGTCGCGGTGCCGGTCAGCACGGTCACCGCCGACAAGATCGCCAAGTCCGGCGTCGACTCCAACGCCCTTGAAATCCTGCGCAAGTCGCTTCCGGCGTTCGAGGGGCGAGGCAACGTCGGGGCGAGCAACGCCAACAACACGAACCAGAACACCGCCGGCGGGTCGCAGGCCCGGCTGCGCGACCTGGACACCCTGGTGCTGATCAACGGCCGCCGGGCCGCCGTGAGCGCCATCGCGGGCGTTGGCGGCAAGATCTTCGTGGACGTCAACCAGATCCCGCCGAGCGCGATCGAACGGGTCGAGGTCCTGCAGGACGGCGCCTCGGCGATCTACGGCTCCGACGCCGTCGGCGGGGTGGTCAACTTCATCCTGAGGCACGATTTCGACGGCCTGGAAATCGGCGGACGCTATGCGGGCGCGGAGGGCGGCTACAGCGAGCAGTCCGCCTATTTCACGGCCGGCCACGACTTTGGCCAGCGTCTCGATGTGATGGTCAGCGGATCGTACAACAAGACCGATCCCCTGTTCCAAAAGGACCGCAGCTTCACCAGCCCGTTCTTTGTGAGCGGCACAGCGGTGCCGGGCGCCGTCGGGACCTTCCTGCTCAACACCAATCTCAATTCGCCCAGCCAGGTGACTCCGACCGGCATTGCGGCCACCGCGCCCAGCCTGGCGGCGCTGACGCCTGGGGTCTACACCGCCTCCAACGCGGCCGCGATCGGACGGACCTACGACCTGTCGCAGTTTCAAACCCTGCTTCAGGAGGAGAAGAACAGCGCCCTGACCGGCAGCTTCACCCTGAAGGTCGACGATGCCGGCCGGATCGTCGCCTTTGGCGACACCGAATACGCGCACGGCGAGAGTTTCACCCAGTTCCTGCCGCGCATCGTGGCGGTGGGTGTCCCGGCCGGGGCGCCGTTCAATCCGACGACCGCCGCGCTCACCGGGGTGCAGTTCGGGATCCCGCAGTCGCCCAAGCAGTATGAGAACACCACGGACAAGTTCCGGATCACCGTTGGCCTACGCGGGGAGCTTGACCTATTCGACCGTGACTGGCGCTGGGAGACCGCCTTCACCCACAGCCAGGACAGGCTGAAGCAGCTCCAACGCAACGTGATCTTCGGGCCGAACGTCGCCCCGGCGATCGCCGGCGGCTTCGACGCCAGCGGCAATCCCGTGGCCGGCGGCCGCTTCAGCAAGGTCTTCAGCGCTTTCGACACCAACTCCCCGCTGGTCGTGGCGCCGGCGCTCGATCCCTTCGCCCGGGGCGGCCGCGACCCGGCCTCGCTCACCCATCTTCTGGGCGTCGAGGTCATCAGCGGAAAGAGCGTCCTCGACAGCTGGGACGCGAAGGTGACAACCGAGCTCTTCAAGCTTCCGGCCGGCTCCGTCGGCCTGGCGATCGGCGGCGCCTACCGTCGGGAGTCCCTGTCGGCGTCGGCCGACCTCAACGGCCGCAACACCGGCCCGACGGCCCAGCGCTGGCTCGGCGGCCAGTTCTTCGATCCCTTCGACAAGTCCCGCACAATCGGCTCCGCCTTCCTGGAAATGCGCGTTCCGATCACCTCGGAAGACATGCACGTCCCCGGGCTCAACGCCTTCGACCTGATCGGGGCCGTACGCTATGAGGACTACAGCGACGCGGGCTCCAGCACCGTTCCCAAGCTGGGGTTCCGCTGGCAGCCGTTCGACCGGCAGCTCACCATCCGCGGCACGGCCTCACGCTCGTTCACCGCGCCCTCGCTCTATGCGGAATATGGCCCGACGGACACGCGCCAGGCCGGGGGGGCGATTATCCAGAACGCCTTCCCCGGCCAGCCCTCGAGCCCGTTCAACGCCGAGGACGGCAACAACCCCAACCTCGCGCCCGCGACGTCGGACAGCTTCTCGCTGAGCGCATCCTACCAGCCGGACTTCATCCCGCGGCTGACGCTCAACGTGCAATATACCAACGTCCACATGAAGAATATCGCGGGCGGCATCGGGTTCAACAACATCCTGGTGGACGTCAACCGACTGGGCTCGGCCTCGATCTTCGCGGCCAACGTCGCGCGCAACAACTTCCCCGGTCTTCCCGGCGCGGTCGGCTTCACCAATCCGGGCGATCTCATAGCCTATCTCAACGCCGCCCCGGGGGTGAACAACCTGAACCTCTATGTCATCGACCAGTTCCGGAACCTGGGCGGCATCAAGCTGTCGAGCCTCGATTTCAGCGCCGACTATGTGATCCCGACGGAAAGCTTCGGCAACTTCACGCTGGACCTCGTCGGCGTCTACCTGGACTCCTACAAATACCAGGCGCTGCCTTCGCAGCCGTTCTTCGAATTCGCCGGCGTCGCCAGCAACAGCCCGCAGGCCGGCGGCACGCAGCCGAAGGTGCGTCTCTACGGGACCGTCGACTGGACGAAGGGGCCGTTGGAGGCGGTGCTTGGCGGCACCTATGTCGATAGCGTCGAGGATCAGGGTGCGGGCGGGTTCACCTTCGCCAACGGCTCTGCGCCGGCGCTCCACGTGAAGTCCTACACCTCCCTCGACGCGCAGGTGTCCTATCACTTCCCGGACCAGGTGGGCTGGCTGAAGGGGCCGAAGATCGCGGTCGGCGTCAACAACATCGCCAACCGGATGGCGCCCTACGCACCCAACGCCTTCCCCGACAACCGCGCGGATGTCGCGACCTTCTCGCCGATCGGACGTCTGTTCTACGTGACGCTCGACACGCGGTTCTGAGCCGCGGATCGACGCCAGCCGATGGCCGCCTGAAGCGACGTTCAGGTGGCTTTCAGACTGCTGTCAGCCGCTCCGGGCAGCGTCACAGCTGCACGGTGAAAACCAAAAAGAACACTAAGGGAAACGCACCATGAAACGTCTGGCCCTCACCCTTCTGCTGGGCGGCTTCGTCCTCGGCGGGAGGGCGTACGCGGACGAGACGCCGGCCCTCAAGCCCGGCGACACCACCTATGGCCAGCATCTTCTGAACGACCTCAAGGCGCAGCGAAAAGACCTGGTCGGCCTTGAGATCCAGGGCCTGCGTCCTGGGGACAAGGCTCCCACGGTCCTCGCCTCGACCCTGCGGGCGTCGGGGGCGCCGGCCGATCTGGCGGTCGCCGCGGGCTCGACCCTGACCCGATCCGCCGGCCGCGCCACCGTGGGGCTGCCGCTGTTCGACGCCTCGCACCGCAAGGTCGGAACCCTGAAGGTGGTGCTGCCGGCCGCCGCCGCGGACAAGGACGCCGCGCTGACCGCCAGGGCCGTCGCCGTGCGTGACCGGCTCGCGCGCCGGATCAGCAACGTGCCGAACCTGATGGAGCCGGACAGCTTCGACGGCCACACCCACAGCAACACCTACATGCAGCACCTGATCGATGTGACGTTCGAACGCCACCCCGAGCTGGTGCTCGCGGTCGCGCACGTCAACGCGCCGGAGGGCAAGAGCAACGTCATCCTCGGGTCGACCATCGGCCGGTGGGGCAAGGCGGCCGACGATGACGACCGTCGGGTCTATGAGACCGGCCGCACCAATGTGGAGATCAACTCGACCGGCGACCGCGTCGAGATCGAGGAGGAACTCAAGAACGCCGCGGGCGAGACGATCGGGGCGCTCGGTCTCGTCTTCCCCTATCGCCAGGATCAGGACGTCACGCCCTACCAGAAGGCCGCGATCGACATCCAGGATGAGATCGGACGCCGCCTGCTGAGCGCCAAGAACGCTTTCGACCCCTATCCCTACGATCCCGCGTACAGCGAGCACACCCTCGCGCAGGCCCTCGTCGACAAGACCCTCAAGGCCAATCCCGGACTGCGGGTGCTCGCCATGCACGTCACAAAGCCCGGCGTCACCAAGCCGGGCCCAAAGGACAATGTGATCCTTGGCTCCAACATCGGGCGGATCGGCAAGCTCGCCGACGAAGACGACCTGGCGATCATTTCCACCCGCAAGGACAAGCCGGAGATGAATGAGAACGGCTCGATGTTCGAGGTGGCGATGGTGCTGCACGACGCCGCCGGCCACGAGATCGGCGTCCTGGGCACGGTCTACCGCTACCGCGAAGGCGACGACAAAGCCGCTCGCATCGCTCAGTCGCATCGGATCCGCGACGGGCTGGCGAAACATATCCCCAGCGCCGCGGCGCTGTTCAAGGCGCCCTGAGCCGCCGCTTTTCAAGACGTAACCGGAGTATCTCTATGACGTCCCGCTTCGCCGCAGCCCTGCTGTCATGCACCCTCCTCACCGTCGTCGCGGCCTGCAACAAGCCCGCCGACCTCAAGAAGCCGGCCGCCGCCACGCCGGCGGCCGGCGCGCCCCTGACGATGGCGGGCGGCGTCGACATCCCCGGCTACAAGGGCGACTTCGACCACTTCGAGGTCGACACCGCCGGCGACCGGTTGTTCCTGGCCGGCGAGGAGGGCAAGCGGCTCGAGATCTTCAAGCTCTCCACCGGAGATCGCATCAAGACCCTGACCGATCAGGTCGAGGTCCCGCACAGCCTGCTCTACATGCCCGCGACCGACGAGCTGCTGGTGGTGGACGGCGGCCCGGGCGGCCCCCGGGTGCTGGACGGCAAGACCTACGCCGTCAAACGCCACTACAAGATGCCGGCGCCGGGGTCGGACTCGGTCGGCTACGACGCCAAGGCCAATCGCCTGTGGGTGGTCAGCGGCGGCAAGGACATCCCGCTGCCCTACAGCTACCTGACAGAGATCGATCCCGGCACGGGGAAGATCTTCCACAACATCAAGTTCGACGCCGATCACGTCGAGGCCATGGCCATCGACCCGGACAGCGACAAGCTGTGGATCAGCGTGGCCGACAAGAACAAGACCGCCATCGTCGACCGCAAGGCCGGCAAGGTGATCGGCGAATGGCCGGTGACGGCGGCGCAGCAGAACGCCCCGATGACCTACGACCCCAAGACGCGGCGGCTGTTCATCGTCACCCGCAAGCCCGGCATGCTGCTGGTGGTGAACGCCGACACCGGGGCGACGGTGGCCAGCTTCAAGGCGCCTGAACGCACCGACCAGGTGGTCTGGGATCCCATCAACCGGCGCGTCTATGTCACCGGCGGCGAGGGCTATATCAGCGTCGTGCAACAGGCCGACGCGGACCACTACGCGGAGATCGGGCGCATCCCCAGCGCGCCAGGCGCCAAGACCGCCATCCTCACCCCCGACGCCAAGCGCCTCTATGTCGCCGCCTCTCCCGGCGAGAGCGGCGCCATGGGCCGGGTGATCTGGTACGACGTCGCGCCGCGTTAGGTCGGTCCTCCTCCCGCCGATCCGCCAGCGCTACGTTCGGCGCCCGCCGCTCTTGACCGAGCGGCGGGCGTCGTCACGTCAGCCCCCGAAGTGCGCGAAGGCGATCAGGGCCAGGGTCACGGTGATCGCCCCGCCGATGCGGGTGGCGATCTGCGCGAAGGGCATCAGCTGCATGCGGTTCGCGGCCGTCAGGATGGCGACGTCGCCCGTCCCGCCCTGCCCTGAGTGGGTGGCGTTCACGATGGCCGCCTCGATGGGATACATGCGCACGAACCGCGCGACGAAGAAGCCGGTCCCCATGAGCGTCACGACGGTGGCGACGATCGTCACCAGCGTGGGCAGGTTGAACGCCGCGACGAGCTTTTCCCATGGCGTCTTGGCGACCCCGATGGCGAACAGCAGCGGGTAGGTGACACAGGCCGAGAAGAAGCGGTAGGTCGCGTAGGCGCCCCGCTCGAGCGTCGGCGAGGCGACGCGGGCGAGCTTGATGGCGACCGCCAGGCCCAGCATCACCACCGGCCCGGGCCACTGCCAGAGCTTCTGGGCCACCGCGCCCAGGAGGTAGAGCGTGACGATCATGACGACCGCCGCGCCGATCGTCTGAGGCTCCGGGCTCTCCTGCGGCGTCGCTGGGCTTTCCAGCGGAACATCGTGTTCGCCGGGCTGCAGAACGCCCTCGCCGGTCAGGCTGGGGAAACGTTTGCCGATGAAGTTCAAGCTCCCGGCCAGGACGATGGCCGTCAGGCTGCCCAGCATCACGATGGGCAGGACCTCCGCGAACAGGGCGCCCTGCGGCTGGTGGGACAGCTGAGCGTAGCCGACCGACAAGGGGACCGCGCCCTCGCCAACCCCGCCGGCCATGATCGGCACCACGATCTTGAAGAGGGTGTGGGTGAACCCGAGGCCGAGCGCCGTGCCGACGCTGCAGCCGACCACGAAGGCCAAGGCCGACCCGAGGATGAGCGGAATGAAGATCTTCGCGAAGCCGGCGATCAGCATCCGCCGGTCCATGCCCAGGATGGACCCCACGATGATCGCGGCGATGAACAGATAGAGGAAGTTGGAGCTGTCGGTGAAGCTGGAGATCGACTTCACGAGGGGTTTCGGCAGGGCGTGGGCGTAGACCAGGAACGACGGCACGAAGGTCGCCAGGATCGCGGCCAGGCCCAGATGCCTCAGGAGCGGAATGCGCTTGCCGACCTCGGCGCAGAGGAATCCGCCGGCGGAGAGCACGGCGATGTTCATCAGGATGTCGGAGGGGACCTGGCCGGTCCGGACGAACACGGCGGCGATGGCCGCAATCACCAGCAAGACCGGCAAAGGCACGATGCCGATCCGGAAATCCATGATGCTCCACCAGCGCGCAAGCGCGGCGGGCGGGACATCGGACGAGGCCTGGGCTCGCGGGGTAGCGTCGACCGGCGGGGCCTGGGACATCTCTTGCGTTTCCTTCCTCAGCCGACCGGTCGGCCAAGTCAGGCGCGCCGGCGGTCTCGTTGGCCCGCCGCCTATTCCGGCGCGTAGGTCAGCAGGGTGAAAGTGTCGTCCATGAAGCGGTTCGGATAGAAGGCGCCGGCGCGCCGGTTCACGGGTTTCGAGGGATCGACCATACCCTCTGCGGTCATGGTGAACAGCCGCCCTGTCGCCGGATCGATCGCCAGGGTGCGGGCGATCGGTCGGGTCGTGATGGCCGCCGCCAGTTGATATTTGTCAGGCGAGATCTGGTCGAAGATGACGATGTTGCCGTCGACGCCGTTGGAGGTGAAGACGCGCTTGGCGCGGGGGTCGAACGCCACCCCGTCATTTCCGCGGCCGATCTCGTGCGTCGCGACGACCTTCCCGGATGCCGCGTCCACCACGGCGAGCACCGGGTGATCGCCCTTGCAGCCGACGAACAGCCGCCCCGATGCGTGATCCATGGCCAGGCCGGTCGGCATTTCGCAGCCGGGCAGGGCCCACTCGGAGAGCAGCTTGTGGGTGCGCAGGTCGACGCGAGCCAGCTTGTTGAGGTCCCGCTCGTTGACGAACAGTGTGCCGTCGCCGGCGATCGCGACGCCTTCGAGCTCTTCCGCCGGCATGGCGAGGCGCGCCGTTATCTTGCCGCTCGCGCCGTCGAAGAACACCAGTTCCTTGGTGTCGCCGAGCGTGTAGACGACCTGCTTGGTCAAGGGATCGAAGAAGGCGGCGTCGGCGGCCTCGCCAAGCTTGACCCTGTCGATCGCCTTGAAGGACTTGAGGTCGAATATCGTGGTGGTTCCATCGCCGTTGGCGGTGAAGCCACGCCCGAGTTCCGGCGCGAGCGCCGCGACGTTGGCGCCCTCGGACCGTTCGACCTTGCCGATCACCCTGCCCGTCGCGCCGTCGACGACCGTGACGCCCTCCTTGCGCCGGCCCAGGAACAGATAGCCACGGTCCGCCTCGTAGGTGAGATAGTCCCAACCCGGCGATGCGCCCTTCAGGGCCACGGCAGACTGAAGCCGATAGATCGTCGCGGTTTGCCCGACGGCGGGCGCGGCCAGAGCGAGCGCCAATACAACGCCGAGCCAAGTGTTGCGCACCGTAGACCTCCCCGGTTGATCATCATTCTTGATCGAAGGTCCGCGGACACGCAGTCGAAGTGGCCGAGCTTCCGACGGTCCACAGCTAGGCGTCCAACCTGAACGCTCCCTATCGTCATTCTGAATGCTTGTTCAGGTTGCAATGGACCTGTTGTCGCCGACCCGGGAGGCGTGGATACTTGCCCTCGGTCCGATTGGGATCCGGCGGCGGTCGCGCACATGAAAGTTCTGATCGTCGAGGACGAAGCGCGGCTCGGGATTTTCCTGCGCCATGCCCTGTCGGAGCACGCGCATACCGCGAACTGGGTGCAGACCTGCGCCGACGCGGCCAACGCCCTCGTCGAAACCAAGTACGATCTCGTCGTGCTCGACCTGAACCTGCCGGACGGCGACGGCCTCGATCTGGTGCAGGAGTGGCGCGCGAGCGGCTTCACCGAACCTGTGCTGATCCTGTCGGCGCGCGACAGCCTGGAAGACCGCATCAAGGGACTCGACGTCGGCGCGGACGACTATCTGCCGAAGCCCTTCAGCGTCGAGGAACTGCTGGCCAAGATGCGGGCCCTGCTGCGCCGGCAATCCGTCGTCAAACAGAGCCTGCTGGAGCGCAACGGCATCCGGCTGGACCTCCTTGGGCACACCGTCCATGTCAACGAGGCGCCGGTCGACCTCACGGGGCGCGAGTACGCCCTGCTGGAGATCTTCATGCAGAATGCGGGGCGGGTGCTCACGCGCACCCTGATCTCCGAGAAGATCTGGTCCTCGCACTACGACGTCGATACCAACCTGCTCGACGTCTACATGAGCCGCCTCCGGGCCAAGATGGAAGGGGCGCTGGGCCGACCGGTCTTCAAGACCGTGCGCGGTATCGGCTACCAGCTCCTTTGACGATGATGAAGTCGATCGGAGCCCGCCTGACGTTCTGGTACGCCCTGGCGTCGACCGTCACCTTGGCGATCCTTTTCCTGGTCGGCTACCAGCTCCTCGAGAGCCGTCTGACGCACGGGCTGGACCAGCTCAACGAGGCCGAGTTCCGCCAGCTTCAGGCGCACCTGGGCCCCGACTACAAGACGCTCAACTCGAAGGTCGTCGACGAGCGACTGCGCGACGTCAGCGAATACGGCTCGGTGCTGTTCTACATCTCCATCGAAATCCCCAAGACCGACGTGAAATTCCATTCGCGGAACCTGAAGGGCCGCGACATCCCCGACGTGAAAGGCAAGCGCGCCTATAGCGCGACGATGCCCGGGGCGGGCGAGGTGCGGGCCGACGAATTCCTGCTGCCGCCGTTCGATGTGACCATCGCCACCTCCTCGCGATCGGTCCGCGATGGCATGCGGGAATACGCCTATGTCTGCCTGGCGCTGCTGGCCGCCATGCTGGTGGCGAGCCTGGGCATCGGCCTAGGCCTGTCGCGCCTGCTCCTGCGGCCCGTCCGCCTGATCCGCGAAACCGCCAACCGCATCCGCTCCGACAACCTCTCCGAGCGCATTCCGGTGTCGGATGTCTCCGACGAGATTTCCGACCTGGCGAGGCTGCTGAACCAGACGTTCGACCGCCTGGAGTCCGCGTTCGATCAGATCCGCCGCTTCTCAGACGAGGCGTCGCACGAGTTGAAGACGCCCCTGTCCCTGATCCGGCTGCACGCGGAGAAGATGCTGCGTGACGGAGACCTTTCGCCGGGGCAGATCGAAGCGGTGGTCGTACAGATCGAGGAACTGGCGCGGCTCAACCAGATCATCGACGAAATGCTCTTCCTCTCGCGCGCCGAGGCCAAGGCGATCGGCCTCAAGCTCACCTACGAGGACCCGGCCAAGTTCCTCGAGGTGTTCACCCAGGACGCCGTGGCGCTGGCCGAGCACTCCGGCCGCAATTTCACCTCCAGTCACAAGGGCCGCGGAAAGATCGCCTTCGAGGAGAAATGGATCCGGCAGGTGCTGTTGAACGTCGTGACGAACGCCATCAACGTCTCGCCGCGGAATGGCCGGATCGCGATGCAGTCGGTCATCGGCGCGGGGTCCTGGCGCGTCAGCATCGAGGATGAAGGGCCGGGCCTGACCGGCGATCAGCGGGAGCGGATCTTCGAGCGGTTCGTGCGGTTCGGAACCCCGCCCAACGGCGACCGCGGATCGGGCCTGGGGCTCACCATCTCCCGCAGCATCATCCAGCTGCATGGCGGCCGGATCTTCGCGGAATCGGGCGCCAACGGCCGGGGTCTGCGGGTGACGTTCGAGATCCCGGCGCGGGCCAAGACCGGCGAGGGGCCAACGGCCGTGGGGCGCCGCGCGGCGGCCTGAACGCGCTTTCAGGCGACCGTCAGGTTGATGAAAGCTTGGCTGGCGCACTGTGCGCTCAACAAGGAAACGGGAGGACCACCCAATGAGAGGCGTCAAAGCGTCGGCGCTGTCGCTGACCATCGCATTTGCACTGGCCTTGAGCGGAGGCCAGGCCCTCGCTGAGGCGAGCGCGAAGAACTGGACCCCGCCGGCCCACAAGATCTACGCCCAGGCGCTCTCCGACGAGACGATGGCCAAGCATCCCGAGCTGCTCAGCGTCACCTTCCACGGCGTGCCGCCCGGCAAGAGCGAGGCCTACACCATGTTCGCGGGGTCCTATCCGGAGCGGATCGGCAACCCCGACGACCCGGATGACATCGACGTCTCCAAGAAGGGCATCACGATCATCGACCCCCGCTGGCGCCGGGCCAACGATACGGTGAAGAAGTTCGTGGTGCTGATGCCGCTTCGGGACGCCGCAAAGCAGAACATCGGCCTGATCGTCTACGCATTCAAATCGCCCAAGGACGACCGCAAGACCCAGGTCCAGTACTTCGCCGCGGCGACCGCGCTGCGGGACGCCCTTGAGCCCCGGATCAAGAGCTACGAAGCGCTGTTCGAACCGGCCAAGTAGGGGCGCTCCGCGATCCCCGGCGAGGAGGAAGGCACACCGCGCCACGCCCGCCATCGCCGCCCTTCACCCAAGCGAGCGCGACCGAGAAGGTTCGGCTCGCCGACTGACGCCAGGATATCGGCGATACCATAGTCCAATAGAATCAGCCCCGCGCTCCTGGTGTGGTCGGCTGGCGGTCTGCGGTACGCAGACATCGCTGGAGTTCATCTCGGGAGAGCGATCATGCACGAAGACTTCGACCGTGATCGCCGGCGCCTTCTGGGCGTCGGGATCGTGACAGCCGCCGCCGCGGAGCTCGCCGCGATCGGGTCGGCGCAGGCCCAGTCCAGCAAGCCGGCCCCCGGACACGCCAGCGCGATCAAGCCTGGGGCGCACACCTCGTTCGCCCCGCTGAAGCAGGTCGACGCCGGCCTCCTGAACGTGGCCTACGCCGAAGCCGGACCCGCCGATGGTCCGGCGGTCATCCTCCTGCATGGCTGGCCCTACGACATTCACAGCTTCATCGACGTCGCCCCATTGCTGGCGTCCAGCGGCTACCACGTGATCGTGCCCTATCTGCGCGGTTACGGGGCGACGCGCTTTCTTTCCAGCGACACCTTCCGCAGCGGCCAGCCGTCGGTGGTCGCGCTCGATATCATCGCCTTGATGGATGCTCTCAGGATCGAGAAGGCCATCCTCGCCGGCTTCGATTGGGGCGCGCGCACCGCCGACATCATCGCGGCGCTCTGGCCGGAGCGCTGCAAGGCCCTGGTCTCCGTCAGCGGGTATCTGATCGGCAGCCAGGCCTCCGGCAAGGTACCGCTGCCGCCGGAGGCAGAGTTGCAATGGTGGTACCAATTCTACTTTGCGACGGAACGTGGCCGGGCCGGCTACGACAAATATCGGCATGATTTTGCAAAGCTCATCTGGCGGCTTGCTTCGCCGAAGTGGACGTTCGACGACGCCACCTTCGATCGCTCGGCGGCGGCGTTCGACAACCCGGACCATGTGGCCATCGTCATCCACAACTACCGCTGGCGACAGGGCCTCGCGGACGGCGAGGCGAAATACGACGATCTGGAAAAGCGGCTGGCCCCGGGACCGGTCATCACCGTGCCCACGATCACGATGGAAGGCGAGGCCAACGGCGCGCCGCACCCGCCCGCCAGCGCATACGCCAAGAAGTTCTCCGGCAAGTACGAACACCGGCTCATCGAGGGCGGTGTCGGTCACAACCTGCCGCAGGAAGCGCCGGCGGCCTTTGCCCAAGCGGTTATCGACGTCGCCGCCTACTGATCGGATCAGGCCGCGGACGTGGCGCGCGGCCGTGGCCCGGATGCCGGCCGCCGGCGTTCACCAGCTCCAATCGCCTTGCGCTACTGCGGGCTGTAGCCCGTCGAGAACAGCACAATCGAGAGCAAGGCAAACCCGCTGCAGATGAAGAGCAGTCCCACGGCCCAGGGGGACGGGTGGGACTTCCGGGGGGCCGTCGGGTTCGTCATGGCCGTCGCTCCTCCGTTCGGTGGATCCGCGCCAGGATCGAACCTGCGCCTTGAACGGTCGATGAACGGCGTTGTCAGCTTGTTCGACGCTGCGCGCGACGGTGGCGGTTGCGCGGAATGGGCGCTGGCGCAGGACTTCAACGGCGACGTCGAGGCGATCCAGGTCGTGGGCGGAACACCCAAAGCCGCGGCGGATCCGCGTGGCCGCGGGGTGGCCATGACCATTCGGTGACCGCCTTTCGGCTTCCGGGATTCGCAGCGCAAGCCCAAGCCGTCGCCAAGGGAAGACCGGTAACGGTGGCGGCTCTTCCAAGACAAGGGCCATACCGAAAACACTAAAACCTTCGGCCCTGTGGGGCTGGGGCCGCGGCTTGTCTCCCAGAGAGGACCGTTGGACTCCGTCCAACGTCGTGGATTGCCTAAATATTGGGCGGGAGTGCTGTGACTTCTTTGCAAGGGCGTCACAAATAGAGCGGTGAAAACGCTGTTAGGTTTGACAATTTCGCCGATGCAGCATGGCATCCGCTCCAACGGAGACCGGCTCCGCGCCGCCCGCGATGGCGGACAAGACAACGGCCGGCGTGCGCATCGTGCGCGCGGATAT
>FTAI01000183.1_pt1 | contig 18428 bp, 19 predicted proteins | sample 1638941 | NCBI WGS metagenome assembly FTAI01 (sample SAMEA3914813, study PRJEB12502) | metagenome | biome: forest; material: soil | place: Canada | collected 2011-07-07 | depth 0.3 m | reverse complement strand
TCGTTGGCCCTTGAGGGCGCGTTGAAGCCGCTGAGCTTGCGAACGAACTGAAGGGACGCAGCCCGGATTTCCTCGTCGGTGGCGGGCGGCTCGAAGTTGAACAGGGTCTTGATGTTGCGGCACATGGCCGGGCCTCCGTCTGCTTTGCTCCTGCCTAAACCGGGTTCCGCGCGATCAGCTGCCGGGCGATGATGATACGCTGCATCTCGTTGGTGCCTTCGCCGATCATCAGCAGGGGGGCGTCGCGGTAGAGGCGTTCGATGGGGTATTCCTTGGAATAGCCGTTGGCGCCGTGGATGCGCATGGATTCGGTGGCGACCTCGAAGGCGGTCTCGGTGGCGAACCACTTGGCCATGCCGGCCTCCAGGTCCACGCGGCCGCCACGGTCGTAAGCGCGGGCGGCGTCTTCCACCAGCAGCTCCGAGGCGCGGGTCTTGGCGGCCATTTCGCCGATCTTCAGCTGGATCGCCTGGTGCTGGGCGATGGGCTTGCCCATGGTGGTGCGCATCTGGGCGTAGGAGACCGCCTCCTTGAGGGCCCGGCGGGCGATACCCACGCCCCGGGCGGCGACGTTGACGCGGCCGATCTCCAGGCCGCCGGTGGCCATCAGGAAGCCCTTGCCCTCCTCGCCGCCGACCAGGCCCAGGTGCGCGTCGCAGACATAGTCGTCGAAGGTGATGGCGCCGGTGTCGATGCCCCGATAGCCGAGCTTGGGCAGCTTCTTGCCGCGGAAGACGCCGGGCAGCTCGGCCCTGGTCTCCATGTCGCGGGTGGGGCAGATCAGCATGGTCATGCCCCGGTGGCGGGGCTCCGCCGTGGGATCGGTCTTGACCAGCACGGCCAGTATGTCGCCCTCCAGGGCGTTGGTGATCCACAGCTTGCCGCCGGTAACGCGGTAGGCGTCGCCGTCGCGCTTGGCGATGGTGCGGATGCCCTGCAGGTCGGTGCCGGCGTCCGCCTCGGTGAGGGCGAGGCCCCCGCGCAGCTCGCCGGTGGCGAAGCGGGGCAGCCAGTGGTCTTTTTGCGCCGGCGTGCCGAACTTCTGGACGATCAGGGCCATCATCAGGTGGGAGTTGAAGAAGCCGGTCAGGCTCATCCATTCCTCGGAGATGCGGGCGACGATGCGGCTGTAGGTCAGGGCGTTGAGGCCCAGGCCGCCCCATTCGGGTTCGATCAGGGCGCCGAACAGGCCCATCTCGCACATGTCGGCCACCAGCTCGTGCGGGTACTCGTCGGCCTGTTCGTACCTGGCGGCGACGGGGGCGACCTTCTTCTCCAGCCAGCGGTCGATGGAGTCGAGCAGGGCGCGTTCGTCGGCTTCGGTTATGCCGGTTTCGACTTTTGTGGGGGCGTTCATGGTCTCACCAATAGTCCTTCATGATCTCGGCGGCCCAGGCCGGCTCGCGGATGTCGCCGCGAGGCGCAAAGCCCTTCATCACCGGCTTGATATCGATCACCGGCGTGCCGTCGATGGCGTCCAGACCCTCTACCTCCAGGCTGAGGCCGTCCACCGCCACGATGCTGCAGACGCTGAGGCCGAGGCGATTGGGCCGGTTCTTGCCGCGCTGGGCGAAGATGCCGACCGCCGGCCAGTCGGCGCGTCCGCGGGGGCGGCGGGCGCCGAACTCGATCTGGTCGGCCGCAACGCGGTCGAACAGGAAGATGATCTCGGCGTGGGAAAACTCGGCCAGACCCGCCAGGGCCTGCGGGCCGAAGCGGGCGGGATCGAGCTCGATGCGGGCGCGGCTCTTGCCCCAGTCATCGTCGACGGGCTGCTCCCTGCCGCCGCGCACCCGGCCCACGGGCTCGATCAGGAAGGGGGAGGCGGCCATGCCCGGTCGCCCTACAGCGGCGCGCCGATGTGGCCGGCGCTGCCGGGCGCCAGCAGGCCCTGGCCGGGCAGATAGTTGACCTCCAGCCGCACGCCGTCGGGGTCTTCGAACAGCACCGAATAGTAGCCGGGGGCCCAGTCGTCGTCCTTGGGCTCGTGCACGATCGTGGCGTTGATGGTCTTCAGGAAGCCGTAGAGCTCGTCCACCTCCTCGCGCTCGCGGACGCGGAAGCAGACGTGGTGCAGGCCGACCCGGTTCTGCACGAACCGCTGGCCCTCGTGTTCGGCGTTGGGCGCGCGCACCGCGAACCCCGTGCGTCCGCCGACGCAATAGTAGGTGTTCCCCGCGTCGAGGACGGGCTTCATGCCCAGGAACGGCAGCAGCTGGCGATAGAAGGCCCGCGAGGCCTCGAAATCGCCAGCGGTGATGAAGATGTGCGCGACGCCGTTGATCTCCACTTACGTCAGCTCCTCAAGGGCGCCGTTTCCCTAGAACCCCTCACCCGGCGGCAGCCAACCGGGCGCGGACAGCGCCGTCCCCGCGCGCTATGCTCCGGCTCAAACACGGCCGGGATGTGAACCCGGCGGCAAGACCATGGAACCGACGCCTTGCCCTATACAGCGGTCCTCTACGAAAAGCGCGACCATGTCGCCATCCTCACCCTCAACCGGCCCGAGCGGCTGAACGCCATCAGCGGCGAGCTGCGCGCCGACGTCCATGCGGCGGTGGAGGAGGCGCAAGCGGACGACGCGGTGCGGGCCCTGGTGATCACCGGCGCGGGGCGGGGGTTTTGTTCCGGCGCCGACCTGGCCGCCGTGCCCCGGGACGCCAATGGCCTGCCGGTCCAGCGCCCCGACCCCGGCCAGAACGAGCTGCTGGACGACGATGGCTGGGTGGGGCGCTGGGCCAAGCGCTTCGCCTATTTTGACAAGCCCCTGATCGCGGCGATCAACGGCGTGGCCGCCGGGGCGGGGATGAGCATGGCCCTGGCCGCGGACGTGCGGATCGGCAGCGAGAACGCCCGTTTCAAGACCGTGTTCGTGGAGCGCAACCTCTCGCCCGACAGCGGCATGAGCTGGTTCCTGCCGCGCATCGTCGGCTACGCCAAGGCCGCCGACCTGATCTTCACCAGCCGCGCCGTCGGAGCGGACGAGGCGCTGTCGCTTGGCCTGCTGAACCGAGTGGTCGGCGCGGAGCGCCTGCTGGAGGAGGCGGTGGCCTACGCCGGGGAGATGGCGCAGTGGCCGCCCATGGCCATCCGCTCGGCCAAGCGGGTGCTGCAGCACAACACCGAGGCCGGCCTGCAGGACGCCCTGCGCTACGAGACCGTCGGTCTGGGCTTCGCCCGCAAGGCGGTGAACGATTCCCGGGAGTCGTTCCTGGCCTTCACCGAAAGGCGCAAGGGTGAGTTCACGGGGACGTAGGACTGACATCCATGGCTTTTCGTCCGCCTCCGCACGCGCCATAACGCGCCGTCCTTCAAGGAGACCCCGCCATGGCCCTCGATTCCGGCGAGCCTGCCAAGACCTTCGACTGGGAAGACCCGCTCGATCTCGCCTCGCGCCTGTCGGAGGACGAGCGGATGATCTCGGCGGCCGCGCGGGACTATGCGCGGGGCAAGCTGCTGCCGCGGGTGGTGAGCGCCTTCGCCGAGGAGCGTTTCGATCGGGAGATCATGACCGAGATGGGGGCGCTGGGGTTCCTAGGACCCACGCTGCCGGAGGAGTACGGCTGCGCGGGCGTGAACCACGTCGCCTATGGCCTGATCGCGCGGGAGATCGAGGCGGTGGACAGCGGCTACCGCTCGGCCATGAGCGTCCAGTCCTCGCTGGTGATGTACCCGATCTTCGCCTTCGGTTCGGAGGAGCAGCGGCGCAGATGGCTGCCCGGCATGGCGCGGGGCGAGCTGATCGGCTGCTTTGGGCTCACCGAGGCGGACGGCGGGTCGGACCCGGCGTCGATGCGCACGGTGGCGAAGAAGGTGGACGGCGGCTTCGTGCTCAATGGCTCGAAGATGTGGATCACCAACGCGCCGATCGCCGACGTGGCGCTGGTCTGGGCCAAGTGGGACGGGGTGATCCACGGGTTCCTGGTGGAGCGTGGGTCGAAGGGGTTCGAGACACCAAAGATCAACAACAAGCTGTCGCTGCGGGCCTCGGTGACCGGCGAGATCGCCCTTCAGGACGTGTTCGTGCCCGACGAGGCGCTGCTGCCGGACGTGCGCGGGCTGCGCGGGCCGTTCTCGTGCCTGAACAAGGCGCGCTACGGCATCGCCTGGGGGGCCATGGGGGCGGCGGAGTTCTGCCTGCACGCCTCCCGCGACTACACCAAGACCCGGTCGGTGTTCGGCAAGCCGCTGTCGGCGCGCCAGCTGATCCAGAAGAAGCTGGCCGACATGCAGACCGAGATCGCGCTGGGCTATGAGGGCGCGCTGGCGCTGGGCCGGCTGATCGACCAGGGGGCGTGGGTTCCCGAAGCCATCAGCCTGATGAAGCGCAACAACTGCGGCAAGGCCCTGGCCATCGCCCGCGAAGCCCGCGACATCCACGGCGGCAACGGCATCAGCGGCGAGTACCATGTGATGCGCCACGCCGCGAACCTGGAGACGGTGAACACCTACGAAGGCGCCCACGACGTCCACGCCCTGATCCTGGGCCGGGCTATCACGGGGGAAAATGCCTTCTAGCCGGCGCCTGGTCCTGCGAGGCCTGAACCCCTCACCCGCCCAATCGCCGGGCGATCGGGCGTTGGCGGCCTCTCCCCACGGAAGCTGTTCCCAGCTTGATCCGGCGCACGATTGCGCCGCTTCCTTCCGTCTCCCGACGGATGCTAGAGCAACCTCAGTCGGGAGATTTTCATGGCTGATGTAACCGTCGACGCCGCGCCCGCGCAGGTCAAGCGCACGTCCATGCGCACGGTGATCGCCGCGTCGTCCGCCGGCACGGCCTTCGAGTGGTACGACTTCTTCGTGTTCGGGTCCCTGACCTCGATCATTGGCAAGAACTTCTTCTCCGGCCTGGACGCCACGGCAGGCCTGCTGGCGGCGCTGGCGCTGTTCGGCACGGGGTTCTTCTTCCGGCCGGTGGGGGCGTTGATCTTCGGCGGCCTTGGCGACCGGATCGGGCGCAAGGCGGCGTTCCTGATCACCGTCACCCTGATGGGCGGCGCCACCTTCGCCATCGGCCTGCTGCCCACCTATCAGCAGGCCGGACCGATCGCGCCCCTGCTGCTGATCCTGCTGCGCATCGTCCAGGGCGCGGCGCTGGGCGGCGAATACGGCGGCGCGGCCATCTATGTGGCCGAGCATGCGTCGCGCAACCGGCGCGGCTGGGCGACGGCCTGGGTGCAAGCGTCGGCGGCGTTCGGCCTGGTCGGCGCCCTGGGCGCGATCCTGGTCACGCGCACGCTCATGGGCGAGGACGCCTTCACGGCCCCCAACTGGACCGGGGGCTGGCGCGTGCCGTTCCTGCTGTCGGCCGGGCTGCTGGCGATCTCGATCTGGATGCGGCTCAAGCTGTCGGAGAGCCCGGCTTTCAAGGCCCTCAAGGAGGCCGGCCAGGAAACCCACGCCCCCTATTCCGAGGCCTTCGGCCAGTGGAAGAACCTGAAGCTGGTGCTGATCGTCCTAATCGCCTTCATGAGCGCCCAGGGCGCGGCCTGGTACACCCTGTTCTTCTACGCCGAGCAGGTGTTCCTCGAGCGGTTCCTGAAGATCAGCCCGTCCACGGGCAATGTGCTGCTGATGGCCATCACGGTGATCAGCGCGCCGCTGTACGTGATCTTCGCCACCCTGTCGGACAAGGTCGGGCGCAAATGGGTGATGTGGGCCGGCATGACCCTGTTCCTGCTCTTCCTGTATCCGGGCTTCCGGCTGATGACGCAGCTGGCCAATCCGGCCCTGGCCGAGGCGCAGAGCCGCACGCCGGTGGTGGTCGTCGCCGATCCCGCCCGTTGCTCGCTGCAGTTCGACATCACCGGCAAGACCGCCTTCGTCACCTCCTGCGACCTGGCCAAGAGCGCGCTGTCCAACGCCGGCATCTCCTATCGCAACGCCAGCGCGCCGGCCGGGGCGTTGGCCGAGGTTCGGATCGGCCAGACGATGGTCCCCTCGATCGAGGGCGCGGGCCTGGACCCGGCGCACCTGAAGGCCGCCAAGGCGGCTGTCGACGCCAGCCTCAAGGGCGCCCTGGCCAAGGCCGGCTATCCGGCCAAGGCCGATCCGGCCCGGGTGAATTTCACGGGGCTGCTGGCGGTCCTCAGCGTCTTCGTGGTGGCCTGCACGGCCCTGTTCGGACCCATGGCGGCGGCCCTGGTGGAGACCTTCCCGACCCGCGTGCGCTACACCGCCATGTCGCTGCCATACCACATCGGCACCGGCTGGGTGGGTGGCTTCGTCCCGGTCACCGCCTTCGCCATCGTCACCGCCACCGGCAACATCTACGCCGGCCTCTGGTACCCGGCGATCTTCACAGGAATCAGCGTGCTGACCCTGCCGTTCCTGCTGAAGGAGACGAGCGGGAAGGTGCTGACGTAGGGGGCGCCGTCTCTTCTCCCGAGCGGAGCGGTGGGGGAAGCACCCCGAAGGGGGCAGGGGACTCCAGCTTGACGCGGTCGCTGGCTCTCCAATGGAGCCCCATCGTCTCGGTGCTGGCAGCGCAGATGCTGGCGTTCCCCCTCCGCTTCGCTACCGCTTCGCTCTGGGGAAGAGAGTGATAGTCGTCAGCTCGCCGTCGCCGGATGCAGGACCGTAAGGCGCACGCCCGCCGCCCCCATGGCTGTCACCAGCGCCCCGTCCGCTTGGCTCGCCGCGATGGCCACGGCCTGTCCCGCCAGCGCCCGCGCGAGGATCGGCCCATGCTGCCGCGGATTGATGCGTTCGGCGTCGCGGCGGGCGTGGCGGGACAGGAGGGCCTCGTCGCCGCCGACGGCGTCGGCCTCCGCCAGGGCCCGCGCCGCCCGCAGGGAGATCAGGTCCGGGCTGGCCGCGCTCAGGACCAGGGTCACGCCCCCCACGCCGGCTGATCCCTCGGCGATGGCCGCATCGAGCAGGGCCTCGGCCTGCGCCATGTCCCCGCGCATCGCCGCCTCCGCGGCCGGACCGGACACGGCCGCGCGCAGGAAGGCGCGGCGCCGCGCGAGGTCCGCGAAGGTCTCGCGCACCTGTTCCTGGCGACGCTGCAGCAGGGCCGCCACGCGGCCGGCGCCGGCTGGCACATGCGCCTCGATGTCCGCCCGCAGCATCGAGGCCAGAAGGGGGGAGGCGCCGCCAGTGCCGATGGCGGCCACCACCTGTCCGCGGTCGATCACCGCCGGGGTGTGGAAATCGCAGAGCTCGGGATGGTCGACGACGTTGAGGGGCACATGGGCCGACCGCGCCGCCGACGCCGCCGCCAGCCGCCGCGCCTCGTCGGCGATGGCCACGAAGGCCAGGGCCGCGCCCTGGTAGCGGGCCGTCTCGCCCGCCTCCGCGTCGGTCAGGCGGATCACCTGCGCCGGCGAGCCCTCGAACAGGCGCGCCTTGGCCAGGGCGCCCTCGCCCTCGCCCGCGATCACCACCCGCCGTCCGGCCAGGGGGAAAAAGGCCGGAAAAGTCTCCACTAAGACCTCACTTCAGGGTGGAGAGGTAGGCGATCAGCGCCTTCCGCTCGGCCGGGTCGGCCACGCGGACGAACATCTTGCCGCCAGGCGCGAAGGCCGCAGGATTGGCCAGGAAGGCGTCGAGGCTGGCGGCGGTCCAGGTTCCGCCCTTGCCCTTGAGGCCTGCGGAATAGGCGTAGTCCGCCAGGCTCCCGGGCTTGCGGCCCAGCACGCCCTTCAGCGACGGCCCCGCCGGCCCGCTCTTGCCGGTGATGCTGTGGCAGCCGGCGCATTTGGCGGCGAAGTCCGCCTTGCCGTCGGCCGCCAAGGCCGTTCCGCCGGCGATCAGCGCCGCCGCGGCTCCCAGGATCATTGCGCGCATGGTTGGCCTCCTTGATTGGACTGTTCTACCGCCTGTAGGGCAAGCTGGCGACGCCGGCTTTCCGGCGCGAGGAAACCGTCTTAACATTGTTCACTTGCTTCGCCGGAAGGACGCCATGGCCACGACACTGGACATCAATGGGAAGACGCTCACCGTGACGGCCGCGCCCGACACGCCGCTGCTGTGGGTGTTGCGCGACGACCTGAACATGACCGGGACCAAGTACGGCTGCGGCATCGCCCAGTGCGGCGCCTGCACCGTGCACCTCAACGGCCAGCCCACCCGCTCCTGCCAGACGCCGATCTCGGCCCTGACCGGGGTCAAGATCACGACCATAGAGGGGCTCGGCGGGACGCACCCGGTCCAGGCGGCCTGGGTCAAGCACGACGTGCCGCAGTGCGGCTACTGCCAGTCGGGCCAGATCATGTCGGCCGTGGCGCTCCTGGCCGAGAAGCCCAAGCCCACGGACGCCGACATCGACGCGGCCATGAGCGGCAACATCTGCCGCTGCGGCACCTACCAACGCATCCGCGCCGCCATCAAGGACGCCTCCGGCGTCGCCGCGGCCTAGGGAACCCCGATCCGATGAACGCTCCCGTGAAAGCTTTCTCGCCCCAGTCTCTCAATAGCGCCGCCACCCGCCGCGAAGTGCTGGTGGTGACCGCCGCCACCGCCGGCGGCGCCCTGCTGGTGGGCTGCTCACCCGCGACGCTGCTGTCCATCGGCGCCAAGAACGACTTCGGCGCCTTTGGCCCCTTCATCAAGATCGCCCCCGACGGCACGGTGACGGTGATCTCCAAGCACATCGAATTCGGCCAGGGCAACCACGCCGGCCTGGCCGCGATCGCCGCCGAGGAACTGGACGCCGACTGGGACACGCTGAAGGTCGAGCAGGCGGCGGCGAACGCCAAGGTCTATGGCAACCTCGGCATGGGGGTTCAGGGAACCGGCGGATCTTCGGCCATCGCCAATTCCTGGATGCAGCTGCGCCGCGCCGGCGCCGGCGCGCGGGCCATGTTCGTCCAGGCGGCGGCTACGCGCTGGTCCGTGCCGGCCGGCGAGATCACCGTCAAGAACGGCGTCGTCGGCCACGCCTCGGGCAAGTCGGCGACCTTCGGCGAACTGGTCGCCGACGCGGCCAAGGTCAAGCCGCCGGAATCCCCGATGCTGAAGGACCCCAAGACCTTCACCCTGGTGGGCACCGACCGCGTCCGGCGCAAGGACTCGGGGGCCAAGTCCAACGGCACCGCCCGGTTCACCCAGGACGTCCGCCTGCCCAACATGCTCACCGCCATGGTGGCGCACTCGCCGCGCTTCGGGGGCAAGGTAAAAAGCTTCGACGCCAAGGCCGCCAAGGCGACGCCCGGGGTGGTGGACGTGTTCCAGATTCCCACCGGCGTCGCCGTGGTCGCCGGCTCTACCTGGGCCGCCCGCCAGGGCCGCGACGCCCTGAAGATCGACTGGGACGACAGCAAGGCCGAGCGGCGCGGCAGCGATGCGATCCTGGCCAGCTACCACGCCATCGCGTCAGGCCAGCAGGTTCCGGACGGCGAGGCCAAGTGGCAGGTGTTCCAGACCAGCGGCAATGTCGCCGCGCCCATGGCGGGGCCAGCGGTGGAGATCGCCTACGACTTCCCCTACCTGGCCCACGCCACCATGGAGCCGATGAACTGTGTGGCCGAGATCGGCGGCGGCAAGCACAAGCTCACCTTCGGCTCGCAGATCCCCACGGTGGACCAGCTCAACACCGGCAAGATCGCCGGCGCCCTGCCCGGCTCGGTGGAGATCGAGACCCTGTTCGCCGGCGGCTCGTTCGGGCGCCGCGCCAACTTCCAGTCCGACTACGTGGCCGAGTGCGTGCACGTGGCCAAGCACGTGGGCGAGGGCCGTCCCGTGAAGCTGGTCTGGACGCGCGAGGACGACATGACGGCGGGCTACTACCGTCCCATGGTCCACCACGCCGTGAAGGTCAGCCTGGGCGCCGACGGCATGCCGGCCCATTGGCGACACCGGGTGGTGACCCAGTCGATCATGAAGGGCTCGCCCATCCCGCCGCCCAAGGGCCCGGACGCCACGGCCGTGGAGGGCGCCAAGGGCTCGCCCTACTTCAAGGCGACGCCGGTGGTGGACGCCCAGGTCTCCCTGCCGCCGGCGGGCGTGCCGGTGCTGTGGTGGCGCTCGGTTGGGGCGACCCACACCGCCTTCGTCATGGAGCACACCATCGACCAGCTGGCCCGCAAGGCCGGCAAGGACCCGGTGGAATACCGCCGCGCGCTCTACGCCAAGGCCGGCGCCAAGCGGCACCTGGCGGTGCTGAACCTGGCCGTGGAGAAGGCCGGCAAGGCCGCCGACGGCTGGACCCAGGGCGTGGCCGTGCACGAGAGCTTCGATTCCGTCGTGGCCCAGATCGCCGAGGTGAAGCTGGACGGCGGCGTTCCCAAGGTCGGCCGCGTGGTCTGCGCCGTGGATTGCGGCACGGCGATCTCGCCCGACCAGATCGCGGCCCAGATGGAGGGTGGCGTCTGCTACGGCCTGTCGGCGGCGATGTTCGGCCAGATCACGCTGAAGGACGGCATCGTCGACCAGAAGAACTTCGACGCCTACCGGGTGCTGCGCATGAACGAGGCGCCGACCGTGGAGACCTACATCGTCCCCTCCACGAGCAGGCCCACCGGCATCGGCGAGCCCGGCACTCCGGTGATCGCGCCGGCGGTGGCCAATGCGCTGCTGGCGATCACCGGTAAGCCCACGACGAGCTTGCCGTTCGTGAAGGCTTGAGGCGGAGCGAAGGCTCGTTTCTCTTCCCCCGAGCGAACATCCCATGAGGAGTAGATAGCGGCCCCGCTCTGTTTCCGGCAGAGCGAGGTTGCCTAGTCCACCCACTCAGAAGAAAGCGCGCGATGTCCGTGCAAGATCGTCAAGGCCAAGAGCAGACCGCTATCGGCACTGATCTTGGAGCCATTTTCGTTTCGTTGGAACTGTCTCGCTCGAGCTGGCTGATCACAAGCCTAGTCTTTCCCGCCACGGCTCGCAGCTGCCGCAAGACTCTATGGTGTCGGCGCACCATCCGCCAGTTGCGTGGGCGTATCCACGTCAAAGAGCACCCCGTTGTCCGGCGCCGGGACGAGGACCAGGGCCGGGCCCAGGGTTCGCAGGACCTGGCGCGCGCCTTCGTCGCCGGTGAGGGCGAGCAGCCCCGGAAACAGCGCGGCGCCGAAGAGGACCGGATGGCCGCGCTGGCCTTCGAAGACCGGGGCGGCGGCCAATGCGCCGGCGGCCAGGGCCCGCGCCAGGTCCGGCAGCATCGCCGCCGGGATCTGCGGCATGTCGCCCAGGAACACGAAGGCGCCGGCGGTGTCTTCCGGGAGGCTGGCGACGCCGGTGCGCAGGGTCGCGGCCATGCCTTCGGCGTGGTCGGGGGCGTTGACCAGGCGCAGGCGGTCGGACTGGCCCGCATGCGCCGCGAAATCCTTGGCCGCGTCGGCCACCGCGCCGTCCGCCCCGGTCACCACGGTCACCGTCCGAACGGGTGCGGCGAAGGCGGTCTTCAGGGCGCCGTCGATGAGCTGACCGCCCCGCCAGGGGGCCGTCAGCTTGCCGCCGCCGAACCGCGAGCCGAAACCGCCGGCCAGGACAATAGCTTCGAGCGCCGGAATCACCTCGCCCCCTGTCGCCACGGCCGCATCCCTCCTATGTTGCGCACGATATGACGCCCTACGACACCAGTCCGCCGCAAGCGCGCCGTCCAGCCGTCCCGTTCGAGGGCCTGGTGGACGGATTTGGCCGCACCGTCACCTACCTGCGCGTCTCGGTCACCGACCGATGCGATCTGCGTTGCGTCTATTGCATGGCCGAGCACATGACCTTCCTGCCCAAGGCGCAGGTGCTGACGCTGGAGGAGCTGGACCGCCTGGCCACCGCCTTCGTGGGCCTGGGCGTGCGCAAGCTGCGGCTCACCGGCGGCGAACCGCTGGTGCGCAAGGGGCTGATGACCCTGGTGGAGAGCCTGTCGCGGCACCTGAAGTCCGGCGCCCTGAACGAGTTGACCCTGACCACTAACGGCACGCGGCTGGCGGAGTTCGCGCCGGCGCTGGCCGAGCATGGGGTCAGGCGGATCAACGTCTCGCTGGATACGCTCAAGCCCGACCTCTTCGCCCGTCTCACCCGCGGGGGCGACGTGGCCAAGGTGATCGGCGGCATCGAGGCGGCGCAGGCGGCGGGACTGAAGGTCAAGATCAACGCCGTGGCCCTGGCGCACGACAACGCCGCCGAGCTGCCGGAGCTGATCCGGTGGGCGCATGGCCGCGACATGGACATGACCCTGATCGAGACCATGCCACTGGGCGAGATCGACGAGGACCGCACCGACCAGTTCCTGTCCCTGGAGAAGGTCCGGGCGGAGCTGGAAAGCTACTGGACCCTGCGCGACATCCCGCTGACCACCGGCGGGCCGGCGCGGTATGTGGAGATCGCCGAGACCGGCGGGCGCCTGGGCCTGATCACGCCCATGACCCACAACTTCTGTGAGGGCTGCAACCGGGTGCGGCTGACCTGCACCGGCACGCTGCACACCTGCCTGGGTCAGGAGGACGCCAGCGACCTGCGCGCCGTGCTGCGCGCCGGGGCCTCCGACGGTGACCTGGTGGACGCCATCCGCGCCGCCATCGACGCCAAGCCCAAGGGCCACGACTTCCACATCGACCGCGGCGCCGCGCCGTCCGTGACGCGGCACATGTCGACGACCGGGGGCTGAGCCCGTGACGCGGGTGCTGCTCTTCGGTCGCCTCAGCGACATCGCCGGCTGGCGTGAGCGCAGCTTCGATCCGACGCCGGCCAGGCTGTCGGCTCTGAAGGCGTTGGTCGGCAGGGAGGATGCGGCCCTGGCCGAGGCCCTGGCCGGCCCCGGCGTGCAGGCGGCCGTGGACAAGGCCCTGGTGCGCGGTGACGTCGCCCTGGCGGCGGGGTGCGAGGTCGCCTTCCTGCCGCCCATGAGCGGCGGCTAGGGTCGCGGGCGATGATCCGGCTCACCGACCAGCCCTTCGATCCGGGCGCGGAACTGAACCGGTTCTGCGCCGGCCGCAGCGAGACCGGGGCGGTGGCGAGCTTCCTAGGGATCGCCCGGGGCGAGGCGGGCGCGGCCACGGCGCTGGAGCTTGAGGCCTATCCAGGCTTCACCGAGGCGACGATCGGCGAGATCGCAGAGGCCGCCGTCAGCCGGTTCGGCCTGCAGGACTTCCTGATCCTGCACCGGGTCGGACGGATCGCGCCGGGCGAAGCGATCGTCTTCGTGGCCGCCGCCTCGGCCCACCGCCGCGCCGCCTTCGAGGCCTGCGACCACCTGATGGACTACCTGAAATCCCGCGCCCCCTTCTGGAAGAAGGAGCATGGGGCCGGCGGCGAGCGTTGGGTGGAGCCCACCGCCCGCGACCTCGCCGACGCCGCCCGCTGGGACTGAACGCTATTGGAGAACCCAAGCATGAACGCCCCCGCAACGCTGACACCCGGCGGCAAGATCCACACCGACCAGGCCATCAAACCGGTACGCGTCGCCGTGCTGACCATCTCCGACACCCGCGACGAGGAGAGCGACACCTCCGGCCACGTGCTGGCCGAGCGGGTCACGGCCGCCGGCCACGTGCTGGCGGACCGCGGGATCGTGCGCGACGACATCCCCACCATCCGCGCCAAGGTGAAGGCCTGGAGCACCTCGGGGGCGGTGGACGCCATCATCACCACCGGCGGCACCGGGATCACTGGACGGGATGTCACCCCCGAGGCCATCGAACCCATTCTGGACAAGCGGATAGAAGGCTTCTCGGTGATCTTCCACCTGGTCAGCTACCAGTCGGTGGGCCTGTCGACCCTGCAGTCGCGGGCGCTTGCGGGGATCATCGACGGGGTGTTCATCTTCTGCCTGCCCGGCTCCAACGGCGCGGTGCGGGACGGCTGGGACCATGTCATCGCCGCCCAGCTCGACAGCCGCCATGGCCCCTGCAACATGGTCGAACTGATGCCCCGGTTGATGGAGAAATGAGCCGCCTCACCCACCTGGACGACCAGGGCCGCGCCCGCATGGTGGACGTGTCGGCCAAGCCGGCGACGGCGCGTGAGGCCGTGGCCGCCGGCCTGGTGCGGATGACCCCAAAGACCCTGGAATTGGCCATGACCGGCCAGGGCAAGAAGGGCGACGTGCGGGCCGTGGCTGAGATCGCTGGGGTGATGGCGGCCAAGCGGACCAGCGACCTCATCCCCCTGTGCCACCCCCTGGCGCTCAGCAAGGTGGAGGTGACGGTGGAGGCGGTCAAAGGCGGCCTGGCGGTCACCGCCAAGGTCAAGACCACCGGCCCCACGGGGGTGGAGATGGAGGCCCTGACGGCGGTGTCGGTGGCCTGCCTGACGATCTACGACATGCTCAAGGCGGCGGAGAAGGGCATGGTGATCGAGCAGGTGCGGCTGATCGAAAAGACCGGCGGCGCCTCGGGCGAGTGGAAGGCGACGTGAAGCTCCTGTCGGTCGACGACGCCAGGCGCGCGATCCTGGAGGCGGCCGTCCCGCTGTCGGCGGAGACCGTGGCGCTGGACGCCGCGCAGCTGCGCACCCTGGCCGAGCCGGTCACCGCGGCGCGCAGCCAGCCGCCGTTCGCGGCCTCGGCGATGGACGGCTGGGCGGTGCGTTCCGCCGACTGCCCCGGCCGGCTGAAGATCGTCGGCGAGAGCGCCGCGGGCCACGGCTATGAGCGACCGCTTGGGCCCGGCGAGGCAGTGCGCATCTTCACCGGCGCGGTGGTTCCGGCGGGCGCCGACGCGGTGGTGATCCAGGAGGACGCTCAGCGCGAGGGTGACGTGGTGGTGACACCCGCCGTCACCGGACCACGCCACATCCGGCCTCAGGGTCAGGATTTCAAGGCCGGCGATGAACTGCTGCGCCGCGGCGTGCGGCTGGACCCCTGGCGCCTGTCGCTGGCCGCCTCGGCGGGCCGCGCCGGCCTGAAAGTCTCGCGGACGCCGAAGGTGGCGATCCTGTCCACCGGCGAGGAGGTGGTCGAGCCCGGCGCTGACCCGGGACCGTTCCAGATCTTCAATTCCGGCACGACGGCCCTGGCGGCGCTGCTGCGCACCTGGGGGGCGGAGCCGATCGCCCTGACTTCGGTGGGCGACAGCGAGGACCTGATCGCCGGCGCGGTGGCGGGGGTCGCCTGCGACCTGGTGGTGACTGTGGGCGGCGCCTCGGTGGGCGACCATGACCTGGTCAAGCCGGCTCTCTCACGGCTGGGCCTGACGATGATCGTCGAGAGCGTGGCGGTGCGGCCGGGCAAGCCGACCTGGTTCGGGACGCTGGGGGACGGGCGCCGGGTGCTGGGCCTGCCGGGCAACCCGGCCTCGGCCCTGGTCTGCGCCGAGCTGTTCCTGCGGCCCCTGCTGATGGAGATGCAGGGCGCCGACCCGGCGGTGCGGATCATAAGGGCGCGGGCGGCGGTTCCCATGGCCGCCAACGGCGGGCGCGAGCACTGGATGCGCGCCGGCCTGAGCTATGCCGATGACGGAGCGGTGGTCGCCACGCCGTTCCGAGATCAGGACTCGTCGCTGGTGACGGTGTTCGCGCTCGCCGACGCGCTGATGCGCCGGCCGGTTGGGGCCTCAGCGGCGGCGGCCGGCGATCCGGTGGACGTGCTGCCGCTGACCAGGGCGTAGCGCAGCGCCGTGATTTCGCCCAGGACGGCCACCGCCACTTCCCAGGGGGCTTTGCCGCCGATGTCGAGGCCGATAGGAGCGTGCAGGCGTTCGACGTCGCGGTCCGATACCCCTGCCGCCTTCAGCGCCGCCTTGCGGTCGGCCACCCGCCGCCGGGCGCCCAGGGCGCCGACGTAGAAGGCCGGCGAGGGCAGGGCGACGGTGAGGGCGGCGTGGTCCAGCTCCGCCTCATGGGTGGCCACGGCCACAGCGGTCCAGGGGTCCAGCCCGATGTCGGCCAGGGCCTGGGCCGGCTCCTCGCGGCTGTAGGCGAAGCCGGGCAGGGCGGGGGGCGCCACGGGGCCCTTGGGCCGCACCAGGGTGGTTTCGCATCCGGCCTGGCCGCCCAGGGTGGCGATGGCCAGGGCCGTGGGGTCGGAGCCCAGGACGACCAGTCTCAGCACCGGGTCATGGCGTCGGCTGAACGCTCCCTGCCAGGGCTGCATCGGAGAATCGGCCGGCCCGCAGGCCCGCCGCGCGCCGTCGGAGATCCACTTCGCCGGTACGCGCGCGCGCTCCAGCTCAAGCAGGGTCCGCGCCGCCGCGTCGTCCGGAAGGATCCGCTCCAGCAGGATCTCGATCCTGGCCCCGCACAGCAGGCGGATGTCCGGCCAGGGACTGCCATCGCCATAGACGAGGCGCCGCGACTCGCCGTCCGCCAGGCACGCCAGGGCGTGGCCGGCCACGTCCGACTCCAAGCAGCCGCCCGACAGGAAGCCCGAGGCGATCTCGTCGGCCAGCACCATCTGCGTGCCCACCGGCCGCGGCCCGCCGTCGCCCAGGGCGACGATGGTGGCCAGGGCGGCGGGCTTGCCGGCCTCCATCGCCGCCCGCAGCGCCGGCCTCGCGTCGTCGGCGAAACCGAACAGGGGCCACTCGGGAAGGATCAGGTCAGGCCGGGACAGGTTGGGGGTAAGCGAAGGGTCTTGGGGCATGGGCCAGATATCGGCCGGGATTAACCTGTCGGCAATGTCCTGGATACGGGTTCTTTAGGGTCTGGGCTGTAGGACGGTTAGCGAGTCGTAAGTCACCCCAGACCGGATCAGCCCCATTCTGATGCACCCCCTGGTTTCCAAACTCGGTCTCGGCACGGCCCAGTTCGGCCTCGACGGCGGATCGTCGCGCGGCCGGCCGGCCGATCTGGAGGTCCGCGACATCCTGAGCGTCGCGGCCCGGTCGGGCCTGACGGTGCTGGACACCGGCGCCGCCTCGCCCCACACCGAGACGGTGGTGGGCGCCCTGCTACCCCGACCCTCCTCCCTGCGCATCTCCATGAAGGCCCCTCGCGGCGATCGCGGCCCCGATTTCGTCGAGGCCGAAGCCCGCGCCGCGCTCGTGCGGATGGGCCTGGCCGGCGCCGACGCCATCGTGGTGCAGTCGGCCGGCGACCTGTTCTCGCCCTATGGCATGGCCATGTGGGAGCGGCTGCTGAGCCTGCGCGAAGCGGGCCTGTTCCACCGCGTGGGCATCTCGGCCTATGCGTCGGACGACCCCGCGGGCCTGGCCCGCCGCTTCCGGCCGGATCTGATCCAGGCCCCGGTGTCGCTGCTGGACCAGCGCCTGCTGGTGGACGGCAGCCTGGCCGCCGTGCGGGACCTGGGAATCGAGGTGCACCTCCGCTCGGTGTTCCTCAACGGCCTGCTCTTCCTTCCCCCCGACCGCGTGCCCAGCCAGTACAAGGGCGCTGCCGGTCGCCTGTCCCGCGCCCGCCGCCTGATCGCCGAGGGCCGCAGCGACCCCCTGCAAGCCGCCCTGGGCTTCGCCCTCTCCCGCCCTGAAGCCAACGCCGTCATCGTCGGCGCCGCGACGGCCGCCGAGCTGCAGGCCGTGATCGCCGCCGCCTCCAGCCCGCCGCCGGACCTGGACTGGGACGACATGGCGCTGGAGGATGCGGAGATCGTGGACGAGCGTCGCTGGCCGGGGTCGCAGAGCGCGGCGTGAGGGGTGCGCGTTGTCCGCACCCTGGTCGAGCGGCTGTCGCGTTTGTTGTCTATGAAGCTCTCCCGCGATCGATCGGCCGCCGAAGTTGCGAAGTTCATTCGCGAATTCATTGAAGGCGTGGGCGGAGAGTGGGACCGGGACGACTTCGAGAGCGTCCCGATCACCGATCCGGAACTTGACCGGATTCGCAAAGGCGCCGCCATGGCGGGGCCGCCCGACCCCGACCTTGCTAGGCTCGCAGACCTGCTGCGCCAGGCAGAGGTACTAGCCGCATGGCGAGTCCACCTTCGGCGAGACCCCGCCCTGATGTCCTGACGGCAAGTTTTGGACTTACTCAAGGAGCGCTTGCAGCGGCCGCGGAGCGGCGGCCCGGGTCGGTGAAGGCGGTGAAGGACGGGCCTTCGGCGACCATCTTGCCCAGCGCCACGCCCAGCTTTTCCTGGTCGGCCTTGGCCTTCGGTTCGATGTTCGAGGATGGGCGGCTGCGCGGGCGGCATTGGCGACCGGAGATTGCAGGATGTTAGTGCTCAACGGTATTCCGGCCCGTCAGTCAATCGGGCGCTTCTTCCTGGTGAGAGCCGCGGCATTGGGTCGAAAGCGGCCTGATGGCGGCTGCCTCACCCCAGCGGCCCCTTCCTGAACCGATCCTGAATCGCGCCGACGACGCCGGTTCAGCATCCCTGTCCGACGATGTCCCGCTCACCCTGGATCGGTGAGGCGCCGGAGGACACACAATGACGATCAAGGCGCGACTGGCGTTGGCGGCAGGCATCGCGGCGCTCGCGGTTCCCGCCTTGGCGGCGGCCCAGTCCTGGGGCGGAGACGAAGGCCGCGGGTGGGACGGGCGCTACGCCTTCCGCGGCTACCCGGAGTTCCGCGACGAGAAGGCCCACATCCGCGCCGAAATCCGCGAGGGCGTGGAGGAGGGCTGGCTGGACAACGACGACGCTCGCCAACTCAACGGCC
>FTAI01000052.1_pt1 | contig 18464 bp, 21 predicted proteins | sample 1638941 | NCBI WGS metagenome assembly FTAI01 (sample SAMEA3914813, study PRJEB12502) | metagenome | biome: forest; material: soil | place: Canada | collected 2011-07-07 | depth 0.3 m | reverse complement strand
CTCAACGGCCGGCTCTGGCAGCTGCAGCGGCGAGAGTTCAGAGAATTCCGGGAGCAGGGCTGGGACCTGCCCGGCTGGGACCGCCGGGACATCCGTGAAAGCCTGAACGAACTGGACCGCTCGATCGACGAAGCGCGGGACCGATCCTGACGCCGCCGGCGATCTCCTGGCTCTCTTCCCCCGAGCGAAGCGATGGGGGAACGCCAACATCGGCGCTACCAGCGCCGAGACGATGGGCTCTCCAGCGGAGAGCCTGACTTCAGCGTCAAGCTGGAGCCCCCTTCCCCCGCTTTCGCGGGTACTTTCCCCACCACTTCGGCGCCACTTCGGTCGCGGGACGTGATTGGAACAAAAGCCTTTGTCGGCTGCAGACTTCGGCTCGACCGCGATCTCGATAACGGCAGGCGCGCGGGGGACATCCCCTCACCTCTTTCGCCGCGCCTCGGGCCTTTTGGCCCAGCGTTTGGCAAGGGCTTCGACGTCTGCGGCTAGGATGCCGGGGTGGACGGCGGCGGGGTCGAATTCCTTGCCGATCCATTCGGCCATGTCCTTGTGGCGCTTGTGCCGTCGGTCGGCGAGGGCCTCGCGGAACTCGGCGTAAGCCAGGGGACCGCCGCTATCTTCCGGCGGACAGGGGCCCTGGACCTCGATCGGGCGCGGATAGACGACGGCCAATTCGGGAGCGACGAGACGCTCGACCTTGATGGTGTGCCCCCAATCGTCGCCGAAATCGTAGATGTATTTCAGGGACTTGGCGCCGACGCCCTGCAGCACGTCCGCGAGCCGGGCCTTCTTCGGGTCTGTCGCGGCGACGTAGGGCTCGTCCGGATCCGGTTCCAGCCAGAAGGCGCGGCCGGCGCGAAACTCGTAGAGGTGAGAGTTGGTCCATCCCATGGCGGCCTGGATGACCCAGTGCAACCGGTCGAGCGTCAGGGTAAGCGGAACCTCGACGCGGCGCAGGACCGTGGGCTTCACCTCGTCGAGGGTGATTTTCAGGCAGGCGATGGCTGGCACTGTCACGGCGCGAGGTTAGCCGAGGCTCTGGTCCTGCGCCAAGGGGCGCGGCTCGGGCTGGCTCGCGTCGCCCTCCAGCTTGACCAGGAGCAATTGCTCGACGTCCTCCGGCGCGGGCCCGCGGCGCTCGACCCGCGGCCAGAGCTCGAAGGGCGCGTCGCGGATGGTTTCCGCAGTGAGGGTGATCAGATGGAAATCGTCGTTGAGATGCTGGCGCTCGCCGCAGTGGTGGGCCTGGCAAAGCACTCGGGCATGGCACTCACGGTAGCCGCAGACGCGGCCGATGTAGTGGCCGGCGGCATTGGCGAGGAAGATGTCGGCGCCGAGGTTGATACGCTGGGTCCGGCCTTTCAGTTGCCGGCCAAGCTTGGCGAGTCTCTCCCAGTCGACGTCGTCGTCCAGGGTCACGACGACGTCGGCGTCCTTGGGGATCGGCTTGTGTGTAGTCAGGGAGCCGATCAAGGCAATGCGCGTCACGCCTGGGCACAAGCGGGCGTCGCGAACGAAATCCAGCACCGCCTCGATCAGGACCGGGCGCGGCTCGCTGACGGTCGGACGCGGCGCAAGCTCCCACGGGCGCAGACGTCGGTATCGGCGGTTCAATGCCTTCCTCCGGGCAGTCGATCCAGCGCGCCGTATCTAGCGCGGCGCCCCTTGCCACGCCACCCCCGCTGCTGTTGATGACGGCGCCATGGAACTGATCCTCATCCGTCACGGCCTCCCCGTGCGCAGTGCGCAGACCGCCGATCCGCCGTTGTCGGAGGCGGGGCATGAGCAGGCGCGGCGGGTGGCGGTGCGGCTGACGCGGGAGCGGATCGATGCGGTGTGGGCCAGCCCCATGCTGCGGGCGGTGCAGACCGCCGCGCCCTTCGCGGCCGGGGCCGGGCACGAGGTGCGCACGCACGAGGGGATCGTGGAGTTCGACCGCGGCTCGGGCGCCTACACCCCCATGGAGGAATTGAAGCGCGACGACTACGAGGCTTGGAAGGCCTTCGTCCAGGGCGGCTACGGCATGGAGATCGGCGAGTTCCAGGGCGCGGTGGTGGCCGCGCTTGAGGAGATCATCGCGGCGAACCCCTCGCGGAGGGTGGCGGTGTTCTGCCACGGCGGGGTGATCAACGTCTGGACCGCCCACATTCTGGGCATGGCGCCGCGCCTGTTCTTCGAGCCCGGCTACACCAGCGTCCATCGCTACATGTGCGCCCGGGCCGGCGAACGGAACCTGGTCAGCCTCAACGACCTGGCGCACCTCGCCGAGGCGTGAGCGCCGGAGCCGGATCGACTTAGGTTGGCCTGGACTGGCCTGCGGAGCAGCGCAACTCTTGTCCTCCCATGCGAGCCCGTCAGGGCTATGCGGGGGAGGTGGCGCGGCGTGCGCAACACGACGTGACGGAAGGGGCGCAAAGCCGCCAACCGCCGTGCGCCGCTCTAAGAGGCTGCGAGCTTGCCGGCGGCTTCGGCCAGCGCCAGCCAGCGGGCTTCTTCGTCCAGATAGTGGCGCACCAGTTGCCGGGCCCCGGCCTTGGCCGCCTTTTTGCGGCAATCCACCGCCTTCGCCAGATATTCGTCGCGAGTGTCCATGGCCCCGGACCTGCGCGTTTAAGCGCGCAATTGCAATGGCGCACATCATCCCGTGTGCGGTAAAGCCGGTCCGGTCAGGCCGTCGCGGCCGAAAGGCCGGCCAAGGCCAGGCTGGGCGCACGGACGCCGGCGGCGGCCAGGATTTCCACGGCCGTGTCGCGGGTCACGGCGGGGGCCGGCGACGACGGAGCCTCGTCGGCCCCATCCGGCGCGGCGAGCTCAGTGAGTTCCGCCAGGGCGAGGGCGGAGAGCGCCGCCTCCACCCGGCTGCCGATGGCCATGAACATATCCACGGACTTGTCCATCAGGCCGACCGCCTCCGCCGCCCGGTCCAGGTGCGCCAGGGCGACCGCCCTTTCGCGAAGCACGGTCGCCGCGCCCAGGCGATCCTCCAGCGCCGCATAAGCCTTGTCAGCCTGGTCCAGCAGGCCGAGCGCCGTCTGCGCATCGCCCTGGCGGACCCGCAATCTGCCCGTCAACAGCAGGACATTGGCCGTGCCCGTCGCCGAGCCCCAGTGGTCGTAGAGCGTCATGGCCGCCAGCAGGCTGGCCTCGGCGGCGCCGTAGTCGCCCTGGTCGGTCTGAAGCCAGCCCCAGCCCTTGGCGCAGTTGGCCTGGCCCAGGACGGTTTCCAGCAGATCGTAGGTCGGGGCGGCGGCGCGCAGTTCGTCGCCGGCGGGTTCGAAGTCGCCGCGCGTGATGTGCAGATTGGCCAGGGCCACGCGGCTGTTGGCCTCGCCAAGTTTGGCGCCCTGCGTCTCGAAGCGGGCGATGGCGTGCTGGAAGGCCGGTTCGGCCGCGTTGAGTTCGCCGGTCAGCATATCGACTTCCGCCCGCGCCTTGATGCAGTGGGCCTCGCCGATAGGCAGGCCCAGGCGGCGGAATTCCCTGGCGGCGCCGTCGTATTCGGTGCGCGCCTCGGCGTAGCGGTCGGCCTTGATCCGCAGCCGGCCCAGGGCGCGCCCGCATTCGGCCGCGCCGCGCGGGTCGTCCAGGATCCGGTACAGCGCCCGGGCGTCCTTCAGCACCGCCTCGGCCCTGCGGCCGTCGCCCAGGGCCGTCCAGGCCAGGCCGGAGCGCAGGGCGATCTCCGCCGACACCGCCGGGTCGTGGCCGGTCCCGTCGACGGTCATGGCGGCCAGCAGTTCGACCTCCTGAGCGGGCCGGCGGCGGGCCGACGGATCGAAGAGTTCGGCGACCTTCAAGGCCTGAACCGACGGCTCGGAGAGCACGCCGCGATCCGCCTGCTCGCGCCAGCCCTCGAGCAGGCGGCGCAAGGCGGCGAAGGCGAACACGGGTTCGGACTTCAGGTCGACGGCGTCCCGGAACATCTGGCGCGCGGCGGCCGCCTCGTCGAAGGCCAGGCGGTGGTACTGGGCCTCGAGGTAGGGTTCGGCCGCCTGGCCGGCCAGGGGCGAGAAGGCGTCGTGGAAGCGGCGGCTCAGAGCCGTGTAGTCATCGCGCCGATCCTGCGCCAGCCGGTCCAGGACATGGGCGCGGACGTCGGAGGCGATGCTCAGCCGCTCGCCGGCCAGCGACCGGACCAGCCCGCGGTCCCGAAGCTCATCCAGCGGGCCCTTGCGCACCAGAACACCCTTGCCGCCGCCCAGCATGGACGGCTCGATCCAGTGGGGCGCCGACAGGATATCCAGGGCGCCGCGCGCGGCCGGGGAGAGCTGGTCCAGCATGTTGGCGGCCAGCAAGGCGCGGCGCTCATCGTCACCGGCTGCGGTCTCGAGCGACTTGAACAGGTCCGTCCCTTGAATCGGCGCCTTCATGGGCCGCTCGCCGGCTGGCTCTGCACCCAGCGCATGATCTGGCCAGGGGCGCCGTTGGTCAGCAGGATCATGCCCTCGATCAGGGTCTCGGTCCTTTCCGGCGTGTCGCCCGGCAGCCGGCGTCCCAGGTCGCCGGCGATGCGGATCCACTCCCGCGCCTCGAGCACGCCGTCGAGGGCGAAGGACGCGCAGGCCGGCGCCTTTCGGGGTATGCCGTCCTGGGGAATGTCGCGCCCGGTGACGACTAGGCGCACCCCTGGCAGGGCGGATACGGCGCGCACGAAGCCGAGGTCGAACCAGCGGTGCACCACCGTCTGCGCCGGGGCGTAGCCGTCGAAGCAGAGGACGACGGGCGGACCCTCTCGGCCGGCCGACTTCAGCCCGTTCACGAAGCTTTCCGTCAGTCCCAGCGCCAGGGCGATCTGGTCTTCCTCGGTCTCGCCGGCGGCGGCCACGAAGCTGTTGTGATCGCCGCGCACGGATACATGCTCGATGATCGCCTTGCGCGCCGGGGTCAGCCTGACGGCCTCGGCGTTGAAGTCGGCAAAGTGTTCCGGCCCCAGCGCCTGGGCGCAGGCCCGCATGATCAGGATCGGGGTGAAGGTCTGGCTGGGGTCGCCCATCTCCAGCAGCACGATGCGCGCCTGGCCGGCGTACTCGGCCTCGAACCAGCGCATGAGCCAGGTCTTGCCGTAATCGGCCCGGCCGACGATGAAGGCGGCGGTCGAGCTGGCCTGGGCCTGGACGAGCCGCGCGAGATGACCGCGCTGCTCCACATAGTTTGCGATCACGGGCATGGGTGGGCTGCTTAGGGCTTGGCGTCGAAAGTGTTGCCGCTGCCCTTGATGGTGTTGTGGCTCACCGACGAGCCGTCGCCCTGGGCGCTGGCCTGGTTCAGGTCGCCCTCGACCTTGTTGTGCTCCACCTTCGCGCCCTTGGGCTCATTGGCCTGTGCGCCGGCCGAGAACAGCTTCAGCAGATTGAAGTTCACGCTTTTCAGGCGCGGACCCATCACGGCGACGGCCACGACGAGGGCGATCAGGATCGCGATGATGGTGATGACGGTGTTGTTGTCCATGACGGGCTTCTCCTCCGGGAGGGGGCCGCCGGCGGCTCAGAGGACGCGCTCCGCCAGGCCTGGGCTTACTGGGGTTGCGGCTAGGGGGTGGGGCTACTGGGGCTCGTCGTCCTTTCCGATGGCCAGCCGGGCGCGGACGACATCGAGCCGTTCGCGGACGTCCTGGTGTTCGCCCGACTTGAACGTGATCCTCGTGCCCTGATCCAGCGGACCGCCCAGCGGGGAGTCCCGGGGCGGCACGGGCGCGCAGGTGTGGACGTCCTCGCTCTCGATCAGGATCGGCGCGCCGTCTGGCCGGGTGAACTGGACGAGTGACATCTTGCGCCTTTGTCCGTGGGCGGCCCTAGGGGCCGGGTTCAAATCAACGCGCGCCGGACTAGTTCGGCTCGTCGTCCTTGCCGATGCTGGCGGAGTCGTCGTCGGCCTCCGCGGCGACGGGAGCGCCCCGGCGTCCCGCGAAGAACGCCCTCAGCAACAGGCGCGCGATCACCAGGCCAAGGCCGATGAGAACCGCCGCGCCGATCAGCAGGCCCGTGCGTCCGTGCATGACTCCCACCCAAACCCGCGTTATCCGAACTTAGGGCGAAAAGGCGCTCCTGTCAGCCTCTGGTTGCCTCACTGCGGCTCGTCGTCCTTGAGCGCGGTGACGGCGTGCCGGCCCCCCGACAGTCCGGCGGTGAAGGTGACCTTCTGGCCTTCGCGCAGCGGCGCGAGGCCAGCTTTTTCGACAGCCGAGATATGGACGAAGACGTCCGCCCCGCCGTCGTCGGGCTTGATGAAGCCAAAGCCCTTGGCGGAGTTGAAGAACTTGACCGTTCCACGCGCCACGATAGCCTCCGGCCCAGACCGTGAGTTGTCTGGCGGCGACACTACATGCGCCAAGCCGACAGTGCAGCGTTTTCCAACGGGACGCGCGAGGGCGCCAGAAACCTAGGCCGGGTCGTACTTGAAGCTGACCCGAAGCTTGGTGCGGAAGGTGTCGATGGCCCCGTCCGGGCCGAGCGCGATGTCGTGCTGCACGACCTCGGCGACCCTCAGTTCGCGCAGCGATCCCGCCGCCGCGCTGAGCGCCTCGCGGGCGGCGTCTTCCCAGCCCGTCTTGCTTGTGCCGATGATCTCGGTGACGCGATACACGCTCATGGCGTTCTCCCGTTCTGCGCCGGGCGCTTACCCGAGGAGCTTTGCTCCACGGCCCGGACGCCAGAGGCGTCCGCACGATCACCGGCATTGGAAGTTAGCGCCCAGGTCCGACGCGGCGTCAACGGGCTTGGGGTCGGGCGGTCCCGCCGAGGGGGTGGGGCTCGCATCATTTTGGCTTGACGTCCGCAACGTCCGCTTTGGTCCCCTCCGTGGCGGATGTCTCAAGAAGACCACACGTCTCAAGAAGACCACACTTGGGCGGTGGCGTGAACGTTGCGAGCGATTGAGGAAGCAGGCCGATGAGTGTCGAGACCCAGGAACCGCCCGCGGCAGGCTATGACATCGCCGCGCTCGGCTTCGATCCGGACGCCCTGCGCGAGAAGTACCGCATCGAGCGGGACCGGCGGCTGCGGCGGGACGCCAATGCGCAGTATGTCGAGATCGCCGGGGACTTTCGCCACTATGTGGACGATCCCTATGTGGAGCCCGGCCTTGAGCGCTCGCCGCTGACCGAGGCGGTGGAGGCCGTGGTGATCGGCGGCGGCTTTGGCGGCCTGATGGCGGCGGCCCGGCTGCGCGAGGCCGGGGTGGCGGACATCCGCATCATCGAGAAGGGCGGCGACTTCGGCGGCACCTGGTACTGGAACCGGTATCCGGGCGCCCAGTGCGACATCGAAAGCTACATCTACCTGCCGCTGCTGGAAGAGACCGGCTACATCCCCAAGGAGAAGTACAGCTTCGCCGCCGAGATCCGGGCCCACGCGCGCCGCATCGGCGAGACCTTCGATCTCTATCGCCAGGCGCTGTTCCAGACCGAGATCCGCGAGCTGAGGTGGCTGGAGGACGAGGGCCGCTGGCTGGTGACGACCAGCCGCGACGACGCGCTGAAGGCCCGGTTCGTGGTGATGTCCAACGGGCCGCTGAACCGGCCCAAGCTGCCGGGCATTCCGGGCATCGAGACTTTTGCCGGCCACAGCTTCCACACCAGCCGCTGGGACTATGCCTACACCGGCGGATCGTCGGAAGGCGGCCTGGACAGACTGGCCGACAAGCGGGTGGCGATCATCGGCACCGGGGCCACGGCCATCCAGTGCGTGCCCCACCTGGGCCGCCACGCCAAGCAACTCTATGTGTTCCAACGGACCCCCTCGTCGGTGGACGTGCGCGGCAACAAGCCCACCGATCCGGAGTGGGTGAAAACCCTGACGCCCGGCTGGCAGAAGCGGCGGATGCAGAACTTCAACACCCTGGTCGCCGGCGGCCACCAGGACGTGGACATGGTCAGCGACGGCTGGACCGACATCATCCGCAACCTCAGCGCGGCGGTGGCGGCGCGGGCGGGCGCCGCGTCGATGTCACCCGACGAACTGGGCCGGCAGATGGAACTGGCCGACTTCAGGAAGATGAACCAGATCCGCGCGCGGGTGGACGCCCTGGTGCAGGACCCCGCGACCGCCGAGGCCCTGAAGCCCTGGTACCGTCAGTTCTGCAAGCGGCCGACGTTCAACGATGACTATCTGCCCACCTTCAACCGGCCGAACGTGACCCTGGTGGACACCATGGGCAAGGGCGTCGAGAGGGTGACGTGCACCGGCCTGGTCGTGGACGGGGTGGAGTACGAGGTCGACTGCATCATCTTCGCCACCGGCTTTGAGGTGGGCACGGCCTATACCCGCAGGGCCGGCTTCGAGGTGATCGGCCGGGGCGCGGTCACCCTGACCGACTACTGGACCGGCGGCATGAAGACCCTGCACGGCTTCTACAGCCACGGCTTCCCCAACTGTTTCCACCTGGGCATCACCCAGAACACCCTGACGCCGAACTTCCCGCACATGCTGGACGAACAGGCCAGCCACGTCGCCCAGGTGGTGGCGGCCGCCAAGCTGCGTCAGGCGCGCAAGGTGGAGCCGACGGCGGAAGGCGAGGCCCAGTGGCTGCAGACCATCCGCGACAACGCCCTGCACAACGACAGATTCCGCACCGACTGCACCCCCGGCTACTACAACGGCGAAGGCCGGGTCGGCGAAGGCGCGGGAATCTTCGACGGCCTCTACGGCCCCGGATCCGACGCCTTCTTCGAACTCGCCCGGGCCTGGCGGAACGAGGGGAACATGGCGGGGCTTGCGTTCGGCTGAGGCGCGGCGGCCGCCTGTGACGTTTCGCCTGTTGGTAGGAACCCGCGGGTCCACTATCGTCAAACGAGATTGTCCGCGTCGGGACCTTGTGGGTCCCCGTGTTCGCCTTGGGCTTGCGCCCTGACGCATTCCGGCGACGGCGACGACGGTGGTGATCAGCCGAACATCTGTGAGTTGGACATCCAGCGGGGGCGCCAAGGAGTCTGCATGCCCCTGTCTGAACCTGGTCCGCGACATCTTAAGGTGCTCGCCGCGCTGATCCTTTCGGAAGCCGGAGAAGCGGTGCGGATCGATCCGTCCGACGCGGACGACTGCTGCGACATGGGCTGGGTCCAACTGCTCGAACGCCGATACAGGTTGACGCCTGCCGGGCGGGCCCTGGGGCTGGGCCGGGACGCGGAGGCGAAGGATGCGATGGCGGCGGCCAGACTGGTCGCCCTGGCGCTCGGCCGCGTCGCCGGTGACGTCGCCCTGGTCGACGTCTCGCGGGCGTTGCCGCCTCCGCCCGCACGATGATGGAAACAGAAGCTTAACATGGTGCGCGCCATTTTCCGGTGGCGCGGCAGCAGTTCGCCGCCCGGAGTCCTGTGCGTCAGATGCGGTCCCCATCCCTTTTGGAACCTTCGGAAGATCTGGCGACCTTTTTCGAGGTTTCGCTCGATCTGCTGTGCATTCGAGACCTTGAGGGCAGGTTCGTGCGGCTGAGCCGGTCGTGGGAGCCGGTTCTGGGCTACACATTGGAGGAATTGGGCGGCCGGCCGCTGCTCCAGCTGGTGCACCCCGACGACGTCTCGGCGACGCGGGAGTACATGGGCAAGATCACCGTCGACAAGCCGATCGTGGGGTTCATCAATCGTTATCGTCATCGTGACGGCCAATATCGGCAGCTGGAGTGGCGCGCGCGGCTGTCCGGCGACCGCGTCTTCGCCGTCGCCCGGGACGTCACCGAGCGCCTGGCGGCCGAGGCCGAGCTGAAGGCCGCCAAGGACGCGGCCGAGGCGGCCAACCGGGCCAAGACCGACTTCCTGGCCAACATCAGCCACGAGATCCGCACGCCCCTGAACGGGGTGATCGGGGTCGCCGCGGCGCTGGCCCGCACGGCGCTGACCGACGCACAGCGCAATATGATCGACCTGATCGAAACCTCCGGCGGCGTGCTCGAACGGATGGTGTCGGACATCCTCGACCTGTCGAAGATCGAGTCGGGTCGGTTCGACCTGGAAGCGCGCCCCTTCGACCTGCGCGGCGAACTGGCCAGCGTGCTCCATGTGGTCGAACTGCGGGCGCGGGAGAAGGGACTGGCGTTCAGCGTCGAGGCGGCGCCGGACGCCGGGGGCGAGTTCCTGGGCGATGGCGTGCGGATCAAGCAGGTGCTCAGCAATCTGCTGTCCAACGCGGTGAAGTTCACCGATCACGGAGCTATCCGCGTGCGCGTGAATGTCCATGAGGCGGCCGGAGAGGATGCGCCGGCGTCGTTGTCGCTTGAGGTCGAGGACACCGGCGTAGGGTTCGACGCCGCAGCCGGGGCGGTCCTGTTCCAGCGGTTCGTCCAGGCCGATACGACCATCACCCGCCGGTTTGGCGGCACGGGCCTTGGGCTCTCGATCTGCAAGTCCATCGTCGAGATGATGGGCGGCCGGATCACGGCGCGCTCCCAGCCCGGGCGCGGCAGCCTGTTCGCCGTGACCATACCGCTGATGCGAGTTCGTTCGCTGAGCGAGCGGGACGCGGCTGTCGAAATCGCCAACGCGCCGGCCGGCGAGGTTTCGGATCGCGGCGCGGATCGTCTGGCGTCGCTGCACATCCTGCTGGCCGAAGACCATCCGATCAACCAGCAGGTGGTCCGGCTGATCCTGGAACCGCTGGGGGCGCGGCTGACGATCGTGGACAACGGGCGCGACGCCTTGGCCGCCTTCGTGGACGGCGCCTTCGATCTGGTCCTGATGGACATGCAGATGCCGGAAATGGACGGCCTGACCGCGACGTCGGCGATCCGCGCGCACGAACAGGCGGCCGCGGCGCGGCGCACGCCCATCATCATGCTCAGCGCCAACGCCATGGCGCATCATGCGCGGGAAGCGCTGGCCGCCGGCGCGGACCACCATGTGGCCAAGCCGATCACGGCGGCCTCGCTCGTCGGCGGTGTCCTGGCGGCGATCAACCCGGTTCCGCCGGCGAGCCGGGCGGTTGCGTAAAGGCGGCCGCCGTCGCTACTTGCGGCGCACCGCCACGGGCTTCGTGCCGACCCAGGTCCAGCCGGTGATCAGCCAGCCCCCCGCGCCCTTCTGAAGGGCGTAGGTCATCTGGGCCGGCTCGCGCATCGACACGCCATGTTCCTTGTAGCGATAGACCACCGGAACGACGACATAGCCCCGCTCGCCGCTGGAGATCTCCCGCGCGGCCACGCCCAGGGTGACCGACTCGTCGGTGTCGCCCGCCATCTTGTCGTGGGCGCCAAGGTCCTTGGCCCAGTCCTCCAGCGCGGTCGCGCCGGTCCAGACGTGCGGCGGCACCTCGTCGATGATCGCCAGGCCGGTCGGGACAAAAGCCGCCGCGGCCGCCTTCTGATCGCCTTTGTTGAAGTTGTCGATGAATTGATGGATGGGCGCCATAAGTGGTGACTCAGCGTGCGCCATGCTCGACATCGCGCAGAGCCCCGCGGCGGTGAATATTCCAGCGATCAGGACTTTCATGATCTTCCTCCCAGTCTTGGAGATCATTCAGACTCCGATGCGCCGGGACGGCAAGCGCGGAATGCCGCTGCGATCTAGGTGTTCGGCTTGCGCCAGGCGTCGCGGGACATTTCCCAGTACAGGGATGGGCGGACCGTTCCGTCCTCGGCGAGGGCGTCGCGCTCGCCCAGGCGCGCGAAGCCCATGGCCTCGATCAGGCGGGCGGAGCGGACGTTGTCCAGGGCGGCGGTCAGGCAGATCAGGCGCACGCCCAGGGTCTCGAACATCCAGTCGATGGTGCGCCAGGCGCCGGCGCCGCCCTGGCCGCTGTTCTGGCGGTCGGCGCGGATGGCCCCGGCCAGTTCTGCGGCCGAGCGCGGCGGCCAGACGGTGATCTTGGAATAGCCGGCGAGGACGCCCTCGGCGTCGCGGGTGAGCAGCAGCAGGGTCTCCCCCCGCTGGCGCTCGGCCTCACAGCGCTGCACCCAGTCGCCGATGGTCTGAGCGTTGATCGGCCGTGGCAGGTCGTAGATCGGATCGGAGACGGCCGGATCGGACAGCAGGGCGGTCAGCGCTTCGACGTCCTCGAGCGTGACCACCCGGCGGCCGCCGTCCAGGGCGCGAGGATCGGCAGTGCGGACGGCCTGGCGGATGGCTTCAGCCTCGGCCTGCGTGACCTCCAGCACGGTCTTGGGAGGCGCGCTCATATGGGGTCAGGTTCCTTCCGCTAATCGCTCCAGCGCTTCGCCGGAGAGTCGGCGCGTGATCCAGTCGGTCTTCGCACTCGCCCCCAGGCTGTCATAGAAGGCGATGGACGGGGCATTCCAGTCAAGCACCGCCCATTCCAGCCGCGCCAGGCCCTCGTCGCGGCAACGCCGGGCGAGGGTCGCCAGCAGGGCCTTTCCGGCCCCGGCGCCGCGGAATTGCGGGCTGACGTACAGATCCTCCAGATAGATGCCGTGGCGGCCCTCGAAGGTGGAGACATTGTAGAACCAGAAGGCGAACCCCACCTGCGAGCCGTCCTGCTCGGCGATGTCGCAGAAGGCGCGCGGGGCCGGGCCGAACAGCAGGGCGCGCACGTCGTCTTCGGTCGCCCGCGCCTCGTGCAGCAGCTTCTCGTACTCGGCCAGTTCGCGGATGAAGCGCAGGACGAGGGCGGTGTCGGAGGGGGCGGCGGGTCGGATGGTTACGCTCATGCCCCGATCTTGACCCCGGGCGGCGGAAGGCTGTCGGCGGGCACGAAGAAGTCCGGCATCAGCGGCCGGGTGGGGTCGACGCGGTACGGCTCGAAGTCGCGCACCCCCTCGCCATAGAGGAAGGTGTCGTCGATCAGGAAGTGGCCGCTGAACTCGCGCGAGGGCTTGTTGAAGACGGCGTAGGCGGCGTCGGCCATGATCTGTGGCGTGCGGCACTGGCGCATGCCCTCGTCGCCGCCCAGGGCGAACTTGATGGCGGCGGTGGCGATGCCGGTGCGCGGCCACAGGGCGTTGAAGGCGACGCCGTCGGCCTTGAACTCCTCGGCCATGCCCAACACGCACAGGCTCATGCCGAACTTGGCCATGGTGTAGGCCACGTGCGGCGCGAACCAGCGCGGGCTCATGTCCAGGGGCGGGCTGAGCATCAGCACGTGCGGATTGGCGGCGGCCTTCAGATGCGGGATGCAAGCCTTCGAGGTCAGGAACGTGCCGCGCGTGTTGATCTGGTGCATCAGGTCGTAGCGCTTCATGTCGGTGGCCAATGTGCCCGTGAGCTGGATGGCCGAGGCGTTGTTGACGCAGATGTCGATGCCGCCGAACGTCCGTACGGTCTTTTCCACAGCCTCGAGCACGCTGGCCTCGTCGCGCACGTCGACGATCAGGGGCAGGGCCTTGCCGCCGGCGTCCTCGATCTCCTTGGCGGCGGTGTAGATGGTGCCGGGCAGCTTGGGGTGGGGATCGACGGTCTTGGCGGCGATGGCCACATTGGCGCCATCGCGAGCCGCGCGCAGGGCGATGGCCAGGCCGATGCCGCGGCTGGCGCCGGTGACGAACAGGGTCTTGCCGGAGAGGGACATGGTCAGGCTCCCGTGGTTTGCTCGTGTTGGTCTTGGCGATCAGGCCGCGCGGTACCAGTCGACGCCGTCGACGTCGGTCTCGCGCACGGCCTGGCCGCGGTGGAGCAGGCAGTTGAGGTGGGCCAGGCTTTCGCCGGTGGCCATGCTCAGGACGTCGTTGTTGATGGTGCGCTTGAACAGCACGCCGAAGACATCCACCGCCCGCTTGGGTTCGGCGATCATCTTTCGCAGCCGCACGAGGGCGCGTTCGTGGCCGCCGATCAGGTGGTCGATGCGGGTGTGCAGGCCGTAGAACGGATCGTTGTGGGCGGGCAGCACCAGGACGTCGTCCGGCACGCGCGGCTTGATGGCCGCCAGGGAGGTCAGCCAGTCGCGCAGGGGGTCGCCGTCCGGTTCGGTGGGGAAGACCGAGACGTTGGAGGTGATCTTGGGCAGCACCTGGTCGCCGCTGATCATCAGCTTCAGCTCGGGGCAATAGAGGCAGCCGTGCTCCGGCGAGTGGCCGGACCCCACCACCACGCGCCAGAGGTGGTCGCCGATCACGATCTCCTCGCCGTCGACGACGCGCCGGATGCTGTCGGGCAGGGCGTGCAGCGCCTTGCCGAAGCCGCCGAAGCGGGCGCTGTAGCTGTCCAGCGCATCTTGGCTCCAGCCGGCGGCGCGATAGAAGCGCATCCCGTCCTCGGGCGCCTCGCGGCCGGTGTCGGCGGCGAGCATCCTGCACATCAAGTACTCAAGCCGGGTAATCCACAGGCGGCAGTCGAACTTGCGCGTGATCCAGCCGGCCATGCCGATGTGGTCGGGGTGCATGTGGGTGACGAACACCCGCGTCACCGGCTCGCCGTTCAGCACCTTGGCGAAGACGTCGCGCCAGGCGGCCGCCGTGGCGGGGGTCTGCAGGCCGGTATCGACGATGGCCCAGCCATCGCCGTCCCTGAGCGCCCAGACGTTGATGAAGGCCAGCGAACCGCCCAGCGGCATGCGCATCCACTTCACGCCTGGCGCAATATCCACCGCGCCGCCCAGGCCGGGCCCCTCCGCGAAGGGATAGACCAGCCTGGCCCTGGCCGCATCGGCATCCTCGAATCCGTCCCTCACGCGCGCGCTCCTTACCCTGGAAACCTTGTCGCGCCGCAGGCGCGCAAAGCCAAGACCGATCGTTGCTGACCCATGAACTTGACCCGATCGCGCGGCGCGCGCATGGGAGCCGTACGAGGAACAATTACCCAGGAGTTTCCAACATGAGACCAATCGGCATTGGTCTTGCGATCGCCTTGATCGCCGCGGTGCTGACGCCCTCGGCGGTGCTGGCCGCAAAGCCCGCCGCCCCCGCGGTCAGCAAGGAGAGTCGCGACCGCGGCATGAAGGACGCTGCTGGCGTCGTCGCAGCCGCGGGCGTCGACTGCCAGGTCGCCGACGCTCGCTTCATCGGCGAGAGTTCCGATCCCAAGACGAAAAAGAAGACCGCCTTCTACGAACTGGCGTGCACCGGCGGCGAGGGCATGGTGATCAACAAGGCCGATACGGCCTCTGTGGCCTACACCTGCCTGGAGACGGCCGAAGGGCCGGACGGCAAGCCCACCAACCTGGCCTGCGTCCTGCCCGGCAACGTCGATCCCAAGGCCGGCCTGACCCCGTTCCTGACCAAGGGCGGCGTCAGCAACTGCGAAGTGGACAAGGCCAGAGCCCTGGGCCGCTCCGAAAAGAGCGTGGTCTTCGAGGTCGCCTGCCATAGCGGCGACGGCTACATCATCATCACCTCGTCGCCGCCACGGCTCGACCAGGCGATCGACATCAATCCGTGCCTCGCCTACGAACCGGGCTCGAACATGGCCTGCAAGCTGAGCGACCGCGCGGCCCAGCTGGCCGTGGTGGACAGGCTGGCGGCCGCGCTTGGCAAGCCCTGCACCGTCAAGGACAAGGCCTTCGTCGGCGTCTCCCAGAAGGCGCACGAGAGGATGTTCGAAGTCGCCTGCACCGAGGGGCGGGGCTACATCCTGGTCGCAACGGCCGACGGCAAGCTGTCCCAGTCCATCGACTGCGTCGCCACCGACATGTGCAAGCTGACCGACTCGCGGACGGCCAAGACCGAACAGGCCAGCCTCTACACCAAGCTCGCCCGCAAGGCCGGCTTCGAATGCGACGTCAAAAGCTATGCGCCCTTCCCGCCGCGTGCGTCCGGCGTCGATGCGGTGGAGCTGATCTGTAACAACCGTCCCGACGGCGCGGTGGGCGTGTTCACCGCTTCGGCCGGCGACGTCTACGACTGCGCCCACGCCGAGATCGAAGGCTACCGGTGCAGCCTGACCAAGCCGGACCTGGCCTTCCCCAAGCTGACGGACGACCTCAAGAAGCTGGGCAAGGCCAGCTGCGCGGTGTCGGCCTCCCGCTCGGTGGGCGTGACCGCCGAAAAGCACGGCTTCATCGAAGTCGCCTGCGCCGACGGCCTGCAGGGCTACATGATCGAGTACACGGTGACCCCGCTTAGCCCGGTCAATGTGATCATCTGCAGCCAGGCCTCCGGCATAGCCGGCGGCTGCAAGCTGCCGGGCAACGCCAAGAAGAGCTGAGGCGCTTCTACAGCGCTTGAAATTGGGCCCCCGCCGGTGAGAGCCGGCGGGGCTTTTCCCACTCTTCCATTTTGCTTCGCAAACAGGCTCCCTCTCCCTACGGAAGAGTGTTTCAGTCCCAAGTGGCGAATTTCCCTCCCTTCTCCCAGAGGGAGACGGAGGGGCCCGCGCTCGAAGAGCGTGGGAGGATGAGAGGTTCAGGCCTCGCCGCCCCAGCCTAAGCCAAGCCTAAGCCACTACCGCTTCGATGAAGTGCGGCCCAGGCTCGGCCATCGCGCGGGCGAAGGCGGCGTCGAAGGCTTCGGCGGTTTCGCAGCGGGTGGCGGGCAGGCCCACGCCCGTGGCCAGGCTTACCCAGTCGATGGCCGGCTCGCCCAGGCTCAGCAGACGCGAGGAGGCCGGGCCGGGGGCGCCGGCGCCGGTGCGTCCAAGCTCGATGCCCAGGATCCGGTAGCTGTTGTTGGCGAAGACGATGGTGGTGACGTCCAGGCTCTCGCGAGCCATGGTCCACAGGCCCTGCACCGTGTACATCGCCGCCCCGTCGCCGTTAAGGGACAAAACCTTGCGGTCCGGGCAGGCCACCGCCGCCCCCAACGCCACCGGGATGCCCTGGCCGATGGCGCCGCCGGTCAGGCCCAGCCACTCGTGCGGCCGGGCGGTGCGGGTCAGGTTCAGGATCGGCTGGCCGGAGGTGACGCTGTCGTCGGAGACGATGGCGTGGTCGGGCATATGTCGGCCGATGGAGGCGCCCACGGCCGCCGCGGTCAGGACCCCGCTCATCGGATCGGGCAGCTGCAGGGGCTGGACTGTAGGCTGGGCCGGCGCGCCCATGGCGTCGGCCAGGCGGGACAGGGCGTCCGCGCCGTCTTCGGTCCGGTCGGCCAGGGTGGCGGTCTCGCAGCCCTTTGGCACGAGCACGCTGGGCCGGTCCGGATAGGCGAAGAAGGCGGCCGGGGTGACGGTCTCGACGAACACCATCAGGTCGACGCCGGCCAGATCAGCCAGGGCCATCTCGCCGAAGTACATCATCCGGTCCGGCGCGAAGCGGCCGGCGCCGCGGGGCGTGCGGGCGATGAAGGTGTCGGTGAGCACCCGGATTCCGGCGGCGGCGAGGCGGCCGGCGGCGGCGAGGCTGACCTCGTGGCAAGCGCCCGAGCCCAGCAGTAGCACCGGCTTGGCCGCGGCCTTTAGGGCCTTGGCGATGTCGGCGACGGTCCCGTCGGCGACGGTCGCCTTGCCGGGCGGATTGATCCGCGGCCCCCGCGTCGTGGCCGGCAGCCAGGCGCAGTCGGCCGGCAGGATCAGGGTCGCCGAGCCGCCGGGGGGACCATAGCTGGCGGCCACCGCCTCGGCGGCCAGGGGCCCGACCTCCTCCGGCGTCTCGGCCGACTTCACCCAGCGGGAGTTGGGGGCGACGATGGCGGCGATGTCGGAGTTTAGCGGCGCATCGTACTTGCGGTGATAGGTGGCGTGGTCGCCGACCACGTTGACGATGGGGGTATAGGCGCGCCGGGCGTTGTGCAGGTTTGCCAGGCCGTTGCCGTAGCCGGGCCCCAGGTGCAGCAGGGTGCAGGCGGGCTTGCCGGCCATGCGGCCATAGCCGTCCGCCGCCCCGGTGACGACGCCTTCGAACAGGCACAGGACCGGGCGCATCTTCGGCTGCCGGTCCAGGGCGCTGACGAACTGCATCTCCGAGGTGCCGGGGTTGGCGAAGCAGGCCTCGACGTCGTTGTCGATCAGGGTCTCGATCAGGGCGTCGGCGCCGTTCATTCAGGTGCTCCCTAAGGCGATGATGTCTGGATCCGGCGTCTGGGCGAACAGGCGCGCGACATCCGCCGCCCGCCGGGCGCGCGCCAGCGCCTGGTTGATGTAGCCCTTGTCGGTGATCTCGCCGGACGCTGCGTGCGCCTCGTCAGCCAGGATCAGGGTCCTGGCGATGCGTCCCCCGCCGCCCTTGGCCTGGGCGTTGAACCGCTCCAGCCCCTCGCGCACCGCGGCGATCACGGCCGGATCGTGGGCCGGATCGTCGGAGGCCGTCAGCGTGCGGCAGAACGGCTTGTTGAGGAAGATCAGCAGCCCGACGCCCGCCTGGCCCTCGCCGCAGACCACTGCGTCGGACGCCGCCCCGCCGATGGCCGAGACCGCCGCCACGCGCAGGGCGCCGGCGATGACGAAGGTTCCGCTGGTGAGCTTGAAGTTTTCCGACAGGCGGCCATCGAAAACCAGGCCCTGCTCGATGTCATCCGGATCGGCCAGGCGCGCGGCGTCGCCCAGGCGATAGAAGCCCTCCTCGTCGAAGGCCGCCGCGGTCGCTTCCGGGGCGTTGTAGTAGCCAGGCGAGACCTGCGGCCCCTTGACCCGGAATTCCAGCTTGCCGGCGGCGTCCGCAACCAGCTTCACCGACGTGCCTGGCAGCGGCAGGCCCATCAGGCCCATGCGAAGG
>FTAI01001580.1_pt1 | contig 18480 bp, 18 predicted proteins | sample 1638941 | NCBI WGS metagenome assembly FTAI01 (sample SAMEA3914813, study PRJEB12502) | metagenome | biome: forest; material: soil | place: Canada | collected 2011-07-07 | depth 0.3 m | reverse complement strand
TGCCAAGACCGTCCCCCTGATGGTCCCCGCCAACGCCGAGATCGTCATCGAGGGCCATGTCCTCCTCGACGACTATGCCGACGAGGGCCCCTACGGCGATCACACCGGCTATTACAATTCCGTCGAACAGTTCCCGGTGTTCCAGGTGAGCGCCGTCACCATGCGCAGGAACCCCATCTACCTGACCACCTTCACCGGCCGCCCCCCCGACGAGCCCAGCGTGCTCGGCGAGGCGCTGAACGAGGTGTTCATTCCCCTGCTGCAGCAACAGTTTCCGGAGATCGTCGACTTCTGGCTGCCGCCGGAGGGCTGCAGCTACCGGATCGCCGTGGTGTCGATGAAGAAGGCCTACCCGGGCCACGCCAAGCGGGTGATGCTGGGGGTTTGGTCGTACCTGCGCCAGTTCATGTACACCAAATGGGTGATTGTCGTGGACGCCGACGTGAACGCGCGCGACTGGAAAGATGTGATGTGGGCCGTGTCCACGCGAATGGACCCTTCCCGCGACATCACCGTTATCGAGAACACGCCCATCGACTATCTGGATTTCGCTTCGCCGGAATCCGGCCTTGGTTCGAAAATAGGTTTGGACGCGACCGACAAATGGCCGCCGGAGACGAAACGTGAATGGGGAACGCGGCTGAGCATGGACCCATCGGTGGTGGAGGCGGTCACCGAAAAGTGGGCGCGCCTGGGACTGCCTGGCGCGGGGCGTTCGATCTGGCCCTGATCGCGGCCATGGTGCGGATGTGGTTCGCCGCCTGACCAGGCCCCGCGGTCTTGGCGTTGCGGCTCACGGTTGACCGGGTCGCGGGCCGCCGGATAGGGTTGCCCCAGTTCCTGGGGGGTTCGTCGTGATTATCATCTGGAGAGGCTGGGGCATCATGGTCCCCGGCATAGGGTTCGCCGCCTTCATGCTGATGGCGGTGCTGGAAGGCGTGGTCGGACGGCAGGTCTTCTATTCCTATCGGGGCCTGTTCGCAGCGGTTCTGGGCGTGGTCGCCGGCTTTGCGATCTGGTTCATCACCAAGGCGATCGAGGACAAGCCGGGCCGCATCTTCATCGACAAGGCCACCGGCCAGGAGATCAAGGTGGGCGCCAACGCCGGCTCCTTCTTCTTCGTGCCAACGCGGTATTGGGCCTTCATCGTGGTCGGCCTCGGCCTGCTGGCCGGCGTTGCGATGATCTCCGGCTGGAACGGCCAGATCTAGCGCGCAAGTCGGGTCAGGCCAGCGCAGAGTACGACCAACTATGTTCGTCACCCCCGGGCTTGTCCCGGGGGCAGGGGAACACGAACGGGACGCGGCTGGCATCAGTGCGACGAATTCACCGTCTGTGTTCCCTCGCCACCGGGACAAGCCCGGTGGTGACGGAAAAACGGGTAGGTCAACTGCGCCGACTTTGCTCCGTGTCGCTGCTCGCCGCGACGCCATACCCTGTTGCCCCGCCCACGGACCATCGGTCATAAGGACCCATGGATGAAAACCTGTTGCATGACGTCGTCGCCGCCGCGTTGAGGGCGGGCGCAGACGCGGCCGAGGCCGTCATGGCCGAGCGCCAGTCGCTGTCGGTCACCGTGCGCCTGGGGGCGCTGGAAGAGGTCGAGCGGGAGGAGTCCCGCGACCTGGGCCTGCGGGTCTTCGTCGGCCGTAAACAGGCGGCGGTGTCCGGCTCGGACATTTCCAGCGACGCCCGGGCCAAGCTGATCGAGCGCGCCGTGGCCATGGCCCGCCTGGCGCCCGACGAGCCCTACGCGGGCCTGGCGCCCCAGGACAAGCTCGCCAAGGGGCCCCTGCCCGACCTCGACCTGTTCGACCCCACCCAGCCGACGGCGGATTCCCTGGAAGTCCTGGCCCGCGATGGCGAGGCCGCGGCCCGGGCGGTCGAAGGGATCACCAACAGCGACGGCGGTTCGGCCTCCTGGTCGGCATCGCAATGGCGGCTGATCACCAGCGAGGGCTTCAACGGCCTGCACCAGGCCAGCGGCTTTTCCCTGTCCGCCTCGGCCACCGCCGGCGAAGGCTCGGGCATGGAGAGCGGCGGCGAGGGCCGCTCGACCCGCTGGCAATCCGACCTGCCGGCGCCGGACTGGGTGGGTACGCAAGCCGGCCGCCGGGCGGTCGCCAAGCTGAACCCGCGCCGGATCGCCTCCACCACCGCCCCGGTGATCTTCGAAAACCGGCTGGCCACGTCCGTCATCGGCCCACTGATCGGGGCCATCGCCGGCCCCGCCATCGCCCGGGGAACCTCGTTCCTGAAGACCAAGATGGGCGAGGCGGTCTTCTCCTCTGGCATCACCATCACCGACGACCCGCACCGCCTCCGCGGCCTGGGCTCCAGCCCCTTCGACGACGAGGGTGTGGCCAACCAGCGCCGCAATCTGATCGACAAGGGCGTGCTGACCACCTGGCTGCTCAACGCCTCCTCGGCCCGGCAACTGGGCCTGGAGACCACCGGCCACGCCTCGCGGGGCCTCGCTGGCCCGCCGGGGGTGTCGTCCAGCAACATCACCCTGCTGCCGGGAGACCGCACCCAGGCCGAGCTGATGGCCGACGCGGGCGAGGGCCTGCTGATCACCTCCATGTTCGGCCCGTCCCTGAACGGCAACACCGGCGACTGGTCCGTCGGCGTGGCGGGGTTCTGGTTCGTGGGGGGCGAGATCGCCTATCCGGTCACCGAGATCACCGTCGCCGGCAATCTGATCGACATCTACGCCCGGATGATCCCGGGCTCGGACCTGGAGATCCGCGGATCGGCCAATGCGCCGTCCATCCTCATCGACGGCATGCCGATCGCGGGTCTGTGAGCGGGATCGCGGACGACCTCGCCCTGATCGTGGAGAGCGCGCTCGCCGCGGGCGAGGTGGCGCAGGCCATGCGCGCCTCTGGCCTTGCGACCACCTACAAGGCCGACAAGACCCCTGTCACCGACGCGGATCTCGCCGTCGACGCCTTGATCATGACGGCCCTCCGCGCGGCCCGGCCCGGCTATGGCTGGCTCTCGGAGGAGACCGCCGACGATCCGGCGCGGCTGGCCCGCGCGCGGGTCTTCGTGGTCGACCCCATCGACGGCACGCGGGCCTATCTGAAGGGCCGGCCCTGGTGGGGCGTCTCCATCGCCGTGGTGGAGAACGGCGCCCCGATCGCCGGGGTCGTGCATGTTCCCGACAGGGCCGAGACCTATGTGGCGAGCCTGGGCGGCGGGGCGACGCTGAACGGGGCGCGGATCCACGCCAGCGCCACGGCGGCCGTCGAGGACTGCGCCATGCTTGCCGACGCGCCGATGTTCAAGCATCCCGCCTGGCCGGTCCCCTGGCCGCCGATGCGCATCGAAAGCCGCAACTCCGTCGCCTATCGCCTGTGCAGCGTCGCCAGCGGCGAGTTCGATGCGACCTTGGCCCTCTCGTCCAAGAGCGAATGGGACCTGGCCGCCGCCGACCTGATCGCCCGGGAGGCGGGATGCCTGGTCACCGACCACAAGGGTCGCGGCTTCACCTTCAACCGCCCGGTTCCGACCATGCGCAGCCTGGTCTGCGCGGGACCGGCCCTGCATCGGTTGATCTTGGACCGCGTGGAGCCTATCGACCTGCCGGATTGATCGCCGCAGCCTCCGAGGACTTCCCCATGCCCGACAAACAGCTTCTTCACCTGGTGGTCGGCGGCGAACTGAAGGACATCGCCCAGCATGAATTCAAGGACCTGACCAAGGTCGAGTTCGTCGGCGCCTTCCCCAGCTACGCCAAGGCTCACCAGGCCTGGAAGGCCCGGGCCCAGGCCACGGTCGACAACGCCCTGGTGCGCTACTTCATCATCCACGCCCACAAGCTGCTCGACCCGGAAGACGAGCACCACGAGCACTGAGGCGCGTCGACGGCGGTTCATGTCGCGCCCTACCCAGATGGGTAGCGCCGGCTGAGCCGTGGGCCGGCATGGTTCCTTCGCCTGGGTCCACGGACCCGTCGACAGGAACGCCGCCCATGTCAAAATCCACCGCCCTGACCGCGATGGCCGTATCGGCGTCGCTGCTGGCCGCCTGCGGTCAGGCCAAATCCCCTGGCTCGGCCGCCGGCGCCGCGGCGGCCCAATCTTCGGCGCCGGCCGCGATGGCGGCGGCCCCGCGGGCGTTAGACGCCTGCGCCCTTTTGCCCGCCGCACAGGTCGAGGCCGCCAGCGGTGTGAAGGTCGGCGTCGTCAAGGCGGTGACACCCAGCGAGTCCGAAACGGGGCGCTGCGAATACCAGCATGCCGACACCCAGGCTTTCGGCACGTCGATCGTCATCGCGGTGTCGGTCTACAAGCCGGAGAAGGTCGACGCTCAGAAGCGCGTTTGGACCACCTTCATGAAATCGACCCCGATCGAGGGGGTCGGCGACTTCGCCTATTACAACGAGGCGGGCGGCACGATCATGGCCGGCGCCGGCGCCCACGCGATCACCCTGCAGATGCTCGACGGCCCCGCCGGCGCCGGCGCCCGGCTCGCCGCGATCAAGACGCTCGCGAGCGCGGCGCTGGCGAAGCTTTGAGCGACGGCGTGACCCGTCCTTGCGGACTACTCCAACGGCAGGGAGCGGATGGCGGCCACCAGCTGGGCCTGGCCGCCGACGCCGGTCTTGCGGTAGACGCCCTTGAGCAGGAACCGCACGGCGTTGAGACTGACGTTTCGGATGGCCGCATAGTCACGAAGGGTGTCGCCGGCCGCCAGGGCCGCGGCCAGGCGGGCCTCGGAAGGGGTCAGGCCGTACCAGGCGCCCAGTCGGTCGATCTGCAGCAAGGGCGCGCCTTGGGCGATGCCGATGGTCAGGATCATCGCCGCGCCCTCGATAGGCCCCGCCAGAGTGTCGGCCACCTGCGGCGCCAATCGCGCGCCGAGGACGGCCACCTCGGCGCCATCCGGACCAGCGGCGTTGAACGCCGAGGTGGCCGGAGCCGGGGCGGCCATCAGCTGGGTCAGCGCGGCCTGGGCGCGGCGATCGGTGAAGTGGAAACGCTCCCCCGCCAGGCTGATCCAACCCGTCTTGACCAAGGCGCGGGCCTTGTCGTTGGCGTCCATCAGGCTGAGGTCACGGCGAAGGGTGACGACCGCGACCGGAGCGCGGTCGAGGGCGCTGGCCGAAGCCTGCAGACGCAGGTTTGCCTCGCCGATCGCGTGGCTGATCCGCACCGCCCGCTGAAGGTGCGGCGCCAGCAACCGCAGGCCGCGCTTGAGCCCCTCCAGGTCCCGGTTCGGCTTGCCCGGCATGATCAGGCCGAGGCGCTCCGACCCGCGGCGGTCGAGCATCACCCCGATGGCCCGCTCCATGCCCCAGGCCTGAAGGAACGAGGTGTAGATCGGGTGGGTGGTCAGCTCCTCGCGAGGCATGATGTCGAAGGTGTCGACGACCCGGCCCAGGGGTTGGGGCGAGATGCGCTGGGTCCAGGGGTTCTGGCCGGCGTAGGTGGAGCAATAGACCTCGCGAATGATCGGGCCGATGCCGGCCGCCGCGACGAAACGGCCGCCGGGCGGCGCGGACCGCTCCCAGAGCAGCATGGCCACGTCCCACTCGGCCGGTCCGAGGGTTGTGGCGATCAGCGCCAGGGTGTCGTCCCACTGGGTGGGATCGATGGCCGCTTCATAGATGCGGCCGATCAGGTCGCTGAGGGCGCCCCAGGCCCGGGCGTTGGACTCCAGATCCGCGCCGGTGACCCGCACGACTACGTTCGGCGATTGCAGCAAACGTCCGCCCCCGGCCGCCCCTCGACCTCGGCGAGGCTATGCCGAGGGCCATGGATTGCGCAACCCACCGCCGTTCGCGCCGCCAGGCGTCGATCCGGGCCGTCGCCTTTGGCCCGCCTCCTCCATCGCCCAGGTCGGGCGGTCTTTCACGAAGGATAGACACAATGAATAGAACAGTGATCGCCGCCCTCGCGGCCGCCGGGATCGGCATGGGCCTGGCCGGCGCCGCCGCGGCGGACCCCACGGCCACCGTCTCCGGCGGCTATACCCAGATCAAGGCCAGTAACCTGGGCGGGGTGAAGTTCGACGACTGGGGGATCGGCGGCGCCGTTCAGGCGCCCGTCGCCCCCCATTGGAACCTGCAGGGGGACGCGGCCTACGACACCTTGAACGCCACCGGCGTCTCGGGCCATTCCGCCACGGTCAGCGGCGCCGCCTTCTGGGCCGGCGCGCATGGCCGCCTGGGCGCCACCCTGGGCTACAATGAGTTCGGCGCTTCCGGCTCTGCCGCCCACTTCACCACCTACGGGGCGTTCGGCGTGTTTTACGCCGGCGAGCGCTTGACCCTGGGGGTCAAGGGCGGCGGCCTGAGCGGCTCGGGGATCAGCTCCGCCTACGGCGGTGGCGAGATCATCGGCTACGCCACCCCCAATGTCGCGATCAGCGGAACCATCGATAGCCTGAACGACAACCACCTCAGCTTCACAAGCTACGGCGCGCGCGCCGAGGTGCTGCCCGCGCCGGCGACGCCCATCAGCCTGTTCGGCGGCTACACCTACCAGTCGATCGGCCCGATCCATTTCAACATCTATTCGGTGGGGCTGAAGCTCTATTTCGGCGGCCCGAAGGACGCGACCCTGGTCGAGCGGCACCGCACCGGCGTCGAGACCTGGGGAACGGCGCGGCCGAACCTGAAGCTGCTGTTCTAGGCGGGGCGGCGAGCCGCCTTCTCGCTGATCAAGCGTATAGCAATACGAGCGCGCGTGGTTCGAGACGCTCCCTCTGGTCGCCCTCACCATGACTAAGATATTGGATTGCAAAAGTAATAGTCATGGTGAGGCGCGCGCCCCATGCGCGTGTCTCGAACCATGCGCGGCCTGGCGACGGCCCCTTTGGCCGAGAGAAGCAGGGACCACCGCCTTACCCGCGATGGCTGGCGGACCGGCGCCGCTATCTGTGATTGCCACGCCCTGAAAAAGCCGCCTAAGCTCCACCCTGGTTGGAGCGCGACGCCTTGTGAGCCTGACCAGCGGACGGCCAATATCGGCAGCGAGGCGCGGGGGCTCGGGGTTCAATGCAGAAGATGCTTGCGGCGATCGGCGCGCTGGCGCTCCTCGGCGGCTGTTCGGTGGCCAATGACATTCCACGGGTGGAATCCAGTATCGCGATCTTCCATAGAGAACTAAACGCCCAGCAGTACGACTTGATATACACCAACGCCGGTCCGGCGATGAAAGCCGCCACCACCCAGGCCGATTTGGTCCAGCTCCTTTCCGCGATTCACCGCAAGCTTGGCGCCTTTCAGTCGGGCTCGTCCGTCGGATGGAACGATGACGTCAACACCAACGGCCACTTCGTAACCGTCAACTATTCAGCCAAGTATGCCGCTGGAGCCGCTGACGAGAGTTTCGTCTACCGGATCGACGGTCAAAACGTGGTGCTGACCACCTACCGCATCAATTCGAATGCGCTGATCGTGAACTGAGGACTTATCCCGGTGGCGGGGGCCTCTAAGCGGCTGCCACTCGGCGAATAGGCGAGCGCCCATCAACTTCTATCGGTCGCGATGAACGACCCAGTTCTCAAAATCCCTCTCGGAAATGTTCCCGCCGCAGAGAATGGTCGCCGTGGTCATGCCCCTGAACCGGTCGCGGTTCTCCAGGATCGTCGCGATGCCGAGCGCGCCGGCGGGCTCTACAATCACGCCTGAGCAGCGGTAAAGAAGGCGCATCGCGTCCCTGATACTTTCCTCGCTTACCAGGAATGCGTCAGTGGCCACCGCGCTAAGGTCGTCCAGCACTTCCGGCAGCACATAGCGTCCAGCCACGCCGTCGGCGATGGTGTCCGGGGGACCGGCGTCAACCACATGGCCGGCTCGAAAAGACAGCGTCATCCCGGGCGCCCGTTCAGGCTGGACGGTCAACACCTCGATCGCCGGAAGGCGGCATCTCATCGCGTGGCCGACGCCAGTCGCCATCGCTCCAGCGCCGAGCGAAATCAGAACCGCGTCAAGCGACGGGCAGAAGGAAGCCAACTCGAGCCCGATCGTTCCCGCGCCCTCGCAGGTTCCGACATTCTGGCTGTCTTCCACCAGGAATGCGCCGGTTCGCGCCGAAAAGTCAGCCGCCGCGACCAACGCTTCTTCAATCGCTCCATCCACGAGAATCACATTGGCGTTGAGCGCCCTTATCCGTTCGATTTTCCAGGGGTTTGCCTTCGATGACGCGGTAACCGTGACCGAACAATCGCGTTGCCGACCACTGTAGGCCAGCGCTTGACCTAGATTCCCCGCGCTCGCGCAGACGACCTGTTGGGGGCCTTGCCTCAAACAGAGGCGGGACAAGACCGTTTCGATACCGCGCCCCTTGAAACAACGAATGGGATTCATCGTCTCAACCTTCAACACAATCCGGCAACCGAGCGTGCGGCTTAGATTCTCGCAAATGTATTGCGGCGAGTTCAGGAAAACCGGATCGATCAACCCAACGGCAGCTTCAATCCGTTTGATGTCGAGGCGCATGTTGGTCCTTCACCGCGTCATGTCCGGTCAGGTCGCGTAACCCACTGATAATGAAGCCCGACGCAAGGCCGCTCGCGGCGTCAACGTCACCCGACTACCGCCTCGGGTCGTCGGCCGAAGCTGCCACATCCGGGAAGATGCGCAAGCCGCAACCCCTGACGTCCTACTCCCGCCGCGCCAACTTCTCCGTCAGCAGCGTCCCCCACCACTGCGCCCGGAAGTCGGCCTTGATGGCGGCGGGGTCGTAGGCGTCGCTTTCGACCCAGTCGATGAAGCTCTGACCCTTGGGCTCCCCCTCGGCGAGATAGCGTTCGAAGACGTAGTCCAGCACGCCGGTCTTGCCCTGTTTGACGTGCAGGTACTTGCCCGACAGCTGGGCCATCGCCTCGCGGATCGGCTTGCCGAGGCGGAAATGGTCATAGAGCACGCTCATGATCCCCGCCCGGTCCGCGCCGGACTTGCAGTGCATCAGGGCCGGATATTCGATGGTCTCGAACATCTGGCGGGCGCCGAGAACCCGGGCGCGGGAGGGCACCTCGCGAGACGTGACGGTGAAGTCGACCAGGGTCAGGCCGAGTTTTTCGCAGGCGTCCCGCTCCAGGGCGTGGAAGCTGGCGTCGAAGCCGCCGCGCAGGTTGATCACCGTCTTGACGCCCGCCGCCTTCCAGCGTTTCAGCTGGAACGGCCAGGGCTGGTTTGTGCGCACCAGTTCGGGGCTGATCCAATGGGCGTTCTGGAAGCCGAGCCGCAGATAGGCGTGGTCGTTCCACAGGTAGTCGAGATCGGTGCGCAGCCGGCCCAGCGGGGTGGTCAGATCGAAAGCAGGCAAATGGACGTCCCCTTGGCTCGCGCCTAAATAAGCAGGCGCGGGCGCAATGCAAAGCCGCGCGCTTGACACCGTTCCCGCGAAATCCGACCCCTGCCCCCATGACCGCCCCCGCTTCGGCGCCCGCCTCGACCGCAGCCAAGCCCCGCAAATTGCTGGGCGGCGTCGCCGCGCGGGTGGCGCGGGACTATCTGGGTCCGTATCGGGTGCAGATGACGACGGCCGCGCTCTGCGCCCTGGTGGTCGCCGGCTCGTCGTCGGTGTTCGCCTGGCTGATCGGGCCGGCGGTGAACAAGCTTTTCGCCAGCAAGGACTACACCGCCCTCTGGCTCTATCCCCTCGGCATCATTGTCGCCGCCGCCATCCGCGGCCTCGCCCAGATTTGCCAGAGCTGGACGGTGAACACCGTCGGACATCGGATCGTGGGCCGAATCCAGGTCGAACTGTTCGGCAAGATGATTCGCTCCGATCTGGCGCGGCTGCGCGCGGAGCACTCCGGCGCCCTGGTCGCGTCGATGCTTTACGACGCCGGCCTGATGCGCAACGCCGCGACCTCCGGCGTGATCAACTATGTGCAGAACGGCGTCATGGTCGCCGGCCTGGTGGTGGTCATGGCGCTGCGCGACTGGAAGCTCACCCTGGGCGTGGTGATCATTGGCCCGGTGATCGGCCTGCTGATGCAGCGCTTCACCAAATGGTCGAAGAAGGCCGCGACCGGGGCGATGAACGAGACCTCGGGGCTGTCGACCGCCATCATGGAGGGCATCGACGGGGTCAAGGTGGTCAAGATCGACAACCGCGAGGCCTTCGAGGAAGGCCGGGTCGCCGCGGCCGTCGAGCGCCGCCAGAACTTCATCATCCGGGGCGCCAACATCACCGCCGCCGCCGCGCCGACCACCGAGATCATGACGTCGTTCGTCATCGCCGGCGTGCTGGCCTACGCCGGATGGCAGGCCCATCTCGGCCAGACCAGCTACGGCGCCTTCACCTCGTTCCTGGTCTCGCTGATGATGGCGCAGCAGTCCCTGCGCCAACTGGCCAATCTGCAGCCGGTGTTCGCCGAGGGCCTCACCGCGGCCAACCGGCTGTTCGCGGCGATGGACATCAAGGCGGAAGTCGCCGATGCGCCGGGCGCCAGGACCCTCACCGCCGCCGCGTCGCATATTCGTCTGGAGGCTGTGGATTTCGGCTATGGCGCTGATACGCCGGTGCTCGAACGCGCGACCTTGGAGGTCAAACGCGGCGAGACCGTCGCCCTGGTCGGGCCGTCCGGCGGCGGCAAGAGCACCATCCTGAACCTGATCCCCCGCTTCTACGATGTCACCGCCGGCGCCATCACCATCGACGGGCAGGACGTGCGGGGCCTGACGCTCCACTCCCTGCGCGAACAGATCGCCCTGGTCACCCAGGAGCCCTTTCTGTTCGACGACACCATCCGCAGCAACATCGCCTACGCCCGCCCCGAGGCGAGCCAGGCCGAGATCGAGGCCGCCGCCCGGGAGGCCGCCGCCCACGACTTCATCGTCGGCCTGCCCAAAGGCTACGACACCCTGGTCGGCGAGGCGGGGGCGCGGCTTTCCGGCGGCCAGCGGCAGCGCATCGCCATCGCCCGGGCCTTCCTGAAGAACGCCCCCATCCTGCTGCTGGACGAGGCCACCAGCGCCCTGGACACCGAGAGCGAAGCCCAGGTGCAGGCGGCGCTGGAGCGGCTGATGGCCGGCCGCGCGACCCTGCTGATCGCCCACCGCCTGTCGACGGTGAAGGGCGCCGACCGCATCTATGTGATCGACCAGGGCCGGGTGGTGGAGACCGGCGACCACGCCAGCCTGCTGCGCAAGAAGAACGGCCTCTACGCCCGCCTCGCCCAGGCGCAGGACCTGGAACTGGCGCCGGAGGCGGCCGAGTGAGGGGCTGGCTTGGCGAGGGTGCGTGGTTCGAGACGCTCCCTTCGGTCGCCCTCACCATGACTAGAACTTTGCCCCGCCCCCCTCTTAGTCATGGTGAGGAGCGCGCTCTTCGCGCGCGTCTCGAACCACGCACGACGCCGCAGCAGCCATCAAGGCTCCTCCCATGAGGCGCTTTTTCCGACTCAAGTTCGTGCAGTCGACCCTGGCCCTGCTGATATCGGGCTGGATCGCCTTCGCCCTCGCCACCATGCGCTGGACCTTCGTGAACCGCGAGGCCGCCGACGCCGCCTGCGCCGCGCCGGAAGGGATCATCGGCTGTTTCTGGCATGGGCGCATCGCCATGGCGGTGGTGTGCAAGCGGGTGTTGAAAACCAAGCCCCGGCGGGTGCTGATCTCCCTTTCCCCCGACGGGGAGTTCATCGCCCAGGCGGTGGAGCGACTGGGCTTTCCGGCCATTCGCGGCTCGGCCGGGCGCAAGGGCAAGGACAAGGCCAAGGGCGGCGCCTCGGCCTTTCGCGCGGCGCTGCGGTTCCTGGCCGAGGGCGGGGTCATCGCCATCACCCCGGACGGGCCGCGCGGCCCCAACCAGACCATGCCGGACGGGCCAATCACCCTGGCCCGCACCGCCCAGGTCCCGGTCTTCCTGTTCGGCCTGGCCGCCACCCCGGCCATCCAGCTGGGCAGCTGGGACAAGGGCCGTATCCCCCTGCCCTTCACCCGGGGCTGCGTGGTGTTCGACGGGCCGCTGCATGCGCCCAGAGAGGCCGACGCCGAGACCCTGGAGGCGGTGCGCGCCGACTGGCAGGCGCGGCTGATCGCGGCCCAGGCGCGGGCCGAGGCGGTTCTCGCCGGGGGCGGCGCATGACCGCGCCGGCGAACGGCGGGCCGTTTTCGCTCAAGCTCTACGCCGCCCTGACGGGCCTGGCCGAACCCCTCGCCCCCAGCGCTCTGCGCGGGAGGGTGCGCAAAGGCAAGGAGGATCCGGCGCGGCTGGGCGAGCGGCTGGGCCATGCCTCCTCAGCCCGGCCGGCCGGCAAGCTCGCCTGGCTGCACGGCGCCAGCGTCGGTGAGAGCCTGTCGCTGCTGCCCCTGGTCGAGGCGATCCGGGCCGGGCGGCCGGACGCGGCCGTCCTGGTCACCTCCGGCACCCGCACCTCCGCCGACCTTCTCGCCCAGCGCCTGCCCAGGGGGGTGATCCACCAGTATCTGCCCATCGACGCCCCGGGCCCCGCCCGGCGGTTCATCGAACATTGGCGGCCGGACCTGGGGGTCTTTGTCGAGAGCGAGCTTTGGCCGAACCTGTTGCTGGCCGCGCGGACCGGCGGGGTGCGGATGGCTTTGCTGTCGGCCAAGCTGTCGGACTCCAGCTATCGAAACTGGCGCGCGATGCCGGGCGCGGCGCGGGCCCTGCTGAGCGGCTTCACCTTGATCCTGGCGCAGGACGGCCGGGCCGCGAACCGGTTCGAAAGCCTTGGCGTGACTATCGGCGGCACGGCGGACCTGAAATTCGGCAGCGAGGCCCTGCCGGTGGACGACGCGGCGCTCGCGGCGTTGCGCGGCCGTATCGGCGGCCGGGCGGTGCTGCTGGCGGCCAGCACCCATACCGGCGAGGACCAGATGATCCTGCGCCGGTTCGCGCCGTTGGTGAGCGTGCATGACCCGAGCGCCAGGGACGGCGCCGGGCTTGCGCCGCAGCTGGTCATCGTCCCGCGCCACCCCGAGCGCGGCCCCGCCATCGCCGCGGCCGCCGCGGCGCAGGGGTTCACCACCGCCCGGCAAGGCGCCGGCGAGGCCGCCGGCGCGACCCAGGTCTATGTGGCCGACGTGATGGGCGAGATCGGCCTTTGGTTTCGGCTGGCGCGGATCGCGGTGATGGGCGGCAGCCTGGTTCAAGGCGTCGGCGGCCACAATCCCCTGGAGCCCGCCCGCCTTGGCTGCCCGGTGGCCAGCGGCCCCTATGTGGACAACTGGGCCAGCGCCTATCGGGCGTTGGAACTGGCCGAAGGGGTGGCGCGGATCAGCGAGGCCGAGGGGCTGGAAACAGTTCTGCGCCGGGCCGCCATGGGGGACACGGCCCTGACCGACATGGCCGCCCGCGCCCGGACCCTGGTCGAGCGCCGTGACGCCGAGGCGCGCGGCGTCGCGGGCCGCATCCTGGCGCTGTTGCCGTGAAGCTGGCGACGCCACGCTGGTGGTACGACCGCGACCGCCGCTCCGGCCATGTCGCCAAGGCCCTGCTGACGCCGGCGAGCTGGATCTGGGCGGCGGCCACCGCCCGCCGCGTCGCCCGCGGCCAGCCGATCGATCCGGGCGCCAAGGTGATCTGTGTCGGCAACCTGACATTGGGCGGGACCGGCAAGACGCCTGTGGTGCGCGAGATCCTGACCCGGCTGAATGCGCAGGGGATCGTCGCCCACGGCCTGTCGCGCGGCCACGGCGGCCGGCTGACCGGTCCGGTCCAGGTCGATGCCGCCCGCCACACCGCCGCCGATGTGGGCGACGAGCCGCTGATGCTGGCCGCCGGCGGCCTGTCGTTCTGGATCGCCCGCGACCGAGCCGCCGGCGCGATGGGGGCGGCGGTCTGCGGGGCCAAGGTCGTTGTCATGGACGACGGCCATCAGAACCCGGACCTGAAGAAGACGGTGTCGCTGGTGGTGGTCGACGGCGAGACCCGCCAGGGCGAATGGCCGTTCGGCGACGGGGCGGTGTTTCCGGCCGGGCCGATGCGCGAGCCCCTGGCCGTCGGCTTGGCCCGGGCCGACGCCGTCGTGTTGCTGATGCCCGCCGATCTGGCCGAGCCGGATCCGGACCTCTTGGCCCTGTTCGCCGGCAAGCTGGTGCTGATCGCGCGGCTGGAGCCCCTCGGCCCGCCGCCGACCGGGCCGCAGATCGGCTTCGCCGGCGTCGGCAAGCCCTGGAAGGTCGAACGCGCCCTGGTGGCCGCCGGCTGCGACCTGGTGGACTTCATCCCCCTGCCCGACCACACCGCCTTTGACGCCGCCACCCTGAAGATGATCGCCGCCCGGGCCGAGGCGGCGGGCGCGGGATTGGTCACCACTGAAAAGGACTGGGTGCGGTTGCCGCCGGATTGGCGCGCCCGGGTGATCGCCTGGCCGGTGCGGGCGCGGTTCGAGGACGAGGCCATGCTGGACCGGGTGCTGGCGCCGGCCCTGGCATAGGCGTGCTGCAATCCGCGCGGACTGAACCGACCCTACCCACGGCGCGGGAGGGGAACAAAACCGTCGCTCCCGCCTTTCCGACCAGCACGGATCGAACCCGGTCCGGCACGCCGGCGCGCATCTCGCGTCGCTAGGACCACCCAATGAAAGTCTTCCTTATTGCGGCGGCGGCGATTTCGCTGCTCGCGCCGTCCATCGCCGCCGCCCAACCCTACGACCACGGGCAGGACCGCGGACACGACCAGGCTCGGGCCCATCCCGGCTGGGGTCAGGAATACGGCGGCGGCCATAATTTCCGTAACGGTGAGCGCATGGGCTACGACGACTGGAGCGGCGCCCAGCCGGTCGATTATCGCCAGCATCACCTTCGCCGTCCGCCGAACGGCTATGAATGGCGCGAGTCCAATGGCCAGTACATTCTGGCCGCCGTCGCCAGCGGCCTGATCATTTCAGCGATCGTCAATAACGGCCGCTAAGCCGAGAAAGCCGTCGGCCCTTCGGGGCCGGCGGCGCTTGCTTGGCTGACGCTCGACGCTATTTCGCGCCCGCCTTCTGGGCGTACTTCCACGCCATCTCCCCCAGCAGCGGCACGCGGTCGGACATGGCGGCGGCCTGGGGGCTGTTGGCGGTGCCGTCGCGGACGCGGCCGACGATGCCCTGCAGGATGCCCGCCAGGCGGAAGCCGTTATAGGCGAAGTACCAGTTCAGGTCCGGCAGGCCATCGCGCCCCGTCAGGCGGCAGTATTCGGCGACGTATTCGTCGAGGGTCGGAGTGCCGTGGGCCTTCAGGTCCGGGATGGTCGAGACCGTGCCGTTGACCCAGTTCATCAAGAGATAGGTGAAGTCGGCCAGGGGGTTGCCCAGGGTGCTGAGCTCCCAATCCAGCACCGCGATCACCCGGGGCTCGGTGGGGTGCAGCACCATGTTGTCCAGGCGGTAGTCGCCGTGGACGACGGAGGTCAGGTCGTCGGCGGGCAGGGTCTGGGGCAGCCAGTCCATCAACTTGTCGATGGTCTCGATCTTCACCGTCTCGGAGGCCCGGTACTGCTTGCTCCAGCGATCGACCTGACGGCCGAAATAGTTGCCGGGGCGGCCGAAGTCAGAGAGGCCGACCTTTTCGACATCGGTGTTGTGCAGATCGGCCAGGGTCTTCAGCTTGGCCATGAAGATGGCGTGGCGCTCGGCGGGCTCATAACCGGGCAGGCTCTGGTCCCAGAGGATGCGGCCTTCGACCATGTCCATGACGTAGAACCAGGTGCCGATGACCTCGTCGTCGGTGCAAAGGCCATAGGAGCGCGCCACCGGAAAACCGGTGGGGTAGAGGGCGGTGATCACCTTGTATTCCCGGTCCACCGCATGGGCCGAGGGCAGCAGCTTGCCGGGGGGCTTGCGGCGCATGACGTATTTCTTGTTCGGGGTGACCAGCTGGTAGGTGGGGTTGGACTGGCCGCCCTTGAACTGGCGCACTTCCAGGGGGCCTTCGAAGCCCGCCACATTGGCCTGCATCCAGGCCAGCAGCCGGGACTCGTCGAACCGGTGGCTTTCCGCGACCTCCTTGGTGCCGGTGTTCAGCTGCTCGCGCTGCTGCTCGGCGGTGTCCACATCGGCCATGGCGCGCATCCTCGTACGTTCGTTTGAAACCACTCTAACGAGGGCGCGCGGACGTGCAAAGCGTTGGGGCCGCGATATCCGACTAGATAGGCCCCTTACCATTTCCGTCACCGCCGGGCTTGTCCCGGCGGTCCAAGATCACTGGCGTCAAGTGGCTCGCAGTAGCGTTCGCCTTGCGCGGTCCGTGTTCCTGGGCCGCCGGGACAAGCCCGGCGGTGACGGGAAAAAGGGGAAGACGGGACGAGGAATGGCGCCCTATCGATTCAGCGCCCGCCAGCCGATGTCGGTGCGGTGGAAGCCCTCCGGCCAGTTGATGGCGGCGATGGCCGCGTAGGCGCGCATCCGGGCCTCGGCGAAGTCGCGGCCCCGGGCGCAGACGTTGAGGACGCGGCCACCGGCGGCCACCAGGGCGCCGTCCTCACGGCGTTTGGTGCCGGCGTGGAAAACCACCACCCCCTCGCCGAACTCGGCATCGGCGCCCTTGATCACGGTTCCGGTCTTTGGTGCGGCGGGGTAGCCGTCTGCAGCGAGGACAACGCAGATCGCCGCCTCGTCGCGCCATGTCGGTTCGGCCATTCCGAAGAGGCCGCCGGTCGCGGCGGCGACCAGATAGGGCACGAGATCGCTTTCCAGCCGCAGCATCAGCACCTGGCATTCGGGGTCGCCGAAGCGGGCGTTGAACTCCACCAGGCTGGGATTGTCGTTGTCGATCATCATTTCGGTGAACAGCACCCCGCGATAGGGCGCGCCCTCGGCGGCGATGCCGGCCATGGCCGGTTCGATCAGCCGGGCGCGGGCGTTTTCCACCGCCGCCGGGGTCAGCACCGGCGCGGGGGCGTAGACGCCCATGCCGCCGGTGTTCGGGCCCTTGTCGCCATCGAAGGCGCGTTTGTGGTCCTGGCCGCCGCCGAACAGCATCACCGTTTCGCCGTCGCAGAGGGAGAATTGCGAGGCGATTTCGCCGGTAAGAAATTCCTCGATGACTACCCGGGCGCCAGCGGAGCCGAAGGCGCCGCCCAGCACGTCATCAATGGCGGCCTCGGCGGCGGCTAGGGTCTCGGCGATCACCACGCCCTTGCCGGCGGCCAGACCATCGGCCTTGATCACATAGGGCGGCTTGAATCTATCCAGGAAGGCCTTGGCCGGCGCGGCGATCTCGAACACCCCATAGGCGGCGGTGGGCAGGTGGTGGCGGTCGCAGAAGGCCTTGGTGAAGGCCTTGGACGACTCCAGCCTGCCGGCCGCGGCGGTGGGGCCGAAACAGGCGATGTTCGCTTCGGCCAGGGCGTCGGCGAGGCCGGCTTCGACGGCGGTTTCCGGGCCGATCACCACCAGGTCGGCGGCGATCTCCCGGGCCAGGGCGACCAGACCGGGGACATCGGTGGCGCTCAGCGGGCGAACCTCACCCAGCCTGGCCATGCCGGGGTTGCCCGGCGCGCAGACCAGGCGCGTCAGCAGCGGGGATTGGACGATCTTCCAGGCCAGGGCGTGTTCCCGGCCGCCGGATCCAACGAGGAGAATGTTCATGGCCCGCCTTTGGCGCGCCCGGGGGTGAGGGTCAAGCGTTGGCGGGTGCTACTTAAGCGCGGCGGTAAAGGTCCCCGCGTGCCCCGGAACCTTGACGGTCCCCGCCATCTGGCCCGCCTTCAGCGCGCCGGCGTAGACGACGTCGAACCTGGTCAGCAGAAACTTGGCTTGATAGGTAAAGGTCACCCGGTCGCCGGACACCGTCCCCGCCGTCAATGGGTGGCGCGTGTTTTTCACATCGTCGACGCAGACCCCGCCCAGCCGGTCGCCGTGGCGCTCGAAGGCGCAGTTCAAGATAAAGGCGAAGGTCTCCACCTTGCCGTGCACCACCCAGGCGCCGGAGATGGGGTCATCGGCGGCGCGGGCCAGGGTCGGCGAGACAAGGACCAGGCTCGCCGCCGCAATCGTCAAAAACCGGTGCATGTCTCGCCTCCGTCACCCTGCCAGTACGCGCCGCGAGCCTCAACCAGATCACCCGGGCTGCACAGACTCAACCCTAGCCTCTATGCTCGCTTCGTGACCTTCGTCGAACCCCCTATCGCCCCCGACGGCAACGCCCAGCCCTATTCGGTTTCGGAGCTGGCGAATGCGCTGAAACGCACCATCGAGAGCGCCTACGGCTTCGTGCGCCTGCGCGCGGAGCTATCGAAGGTCACCCGGCACGCTTCCGGCCATGTGTACCTCACCCTGAAGGACGACCGGGCGGCCATCGATGGTGTCGTTTGGAAGGGGCAGGTGCGCGGCCTCGCCTGCCAACCCGAACAGGGGATGGAGGTGATCGTCACCGGGCGGATCACCACCTATCCGGCCTCGTCCAAATACCAGATCGTCATCGAGACCATGGAGCCCGCGGGGGTCGGCGCCCTCCTGGCGCAACTCGAGCGGCTGAAGGCCAAACTCGCCGCAGAGGGGCTGTTCGAGACAGCCCGCAAGCGCACCCTGCCCTCGACGCCAGCGGTGATCGGGGTGATCACCAGC
>FTAI01000682.1_pt1 | contig 18612 bp, 16 predicted proteins | sample 1638941 | NCBI WGS metagenome assembly FTAI01 (sample SAMEA3914813, study PRJEB12502) | metagenome | biome: forest; material: soil | place: Canada | collected 2011-07-07 | depth 0.3 m | reverse complement strand
GCCGCGCCGGCCAGGGTCCAGGTCCAGAGGCCCTGCACGATGCGGATCGGCCAGGGCGTGTTGATCTCCTTCACCGGATGCGGCCAGACCTCGGCAAGGGCCACCAGGGCCGCGGTGGCGGCGAAGGACATCTGGAATCCCGGCTGGGTCACGGCTTCCGGCTGCAGCAGCAGGACACCCATGGCGGCGAGCGCCAGCGCATGCAGGCTGATCGCCTGCCGGTCGACGAGGATGGCGCCAAAGGCCACGGCGGCGGTCACGGCGGACCGCTCGGCAGGCGCCGGCGCGCCGGACAGCACCAGGTAGGCGACGACCGCGCCCAGGGCGAGCCCGGCGGCTATCTTCTTCCCCGGCGCCCGTAGCGCCAACCACGGCCAGGCGGCGATGGCGAACCGGGCTATGGCGAATACGAAGCCGCCGACAATGGCCATGTGCAAGCCCGAGATCGAGATGATGTGCGCCAGGCCCGCGGCGCGCAGGTCGTTGACCTCGCTCTTCGGGATGAAGGCGTCATGGCCGGTCGTCATGGCCGCGGCCAGGCCGCCGGTGCGGACGCCAAGCGTGTCGACGATCCGCCGCGTCAGCTCCCAACGAAGCGCATTGATCCGCATGGTCAGGCGCAGCCGCCAGGGGGCCGGCTCCGGCGCCATCCAGGTTTGCGCCGGGCCGAGTGCGAAGCCCACGCCCCCGACGCTCTGGAAGAACGAATCCCGCGCGAAGTCGTAGGACCCCGGGCTGGCCGGCGCCGGGGGCGCATTGATCACCGCCAGGAGGCTGATCGGCTCGCCCGGTCCCGGCAGGTAGCCGCCGCGCAGGGTGACGTGGACGCGGACCGGGGTCGCCGCGGCGGGCCAGTCGCCGATCCGGGCCGGGGCGATCATCAGCCGGGGCCCGCCCTGCCCCGGGCTGATCACATCGACCACCCAGCCCTCCAGCCGCTCAGGCCGACTCTGGGCGGGGGCGATCGGCGCCTTGACGTGGTCCGAGCGGAGCTTCGCCATGGAAAAGCCGCCCAAGGCGCAGGCGACGAGCACCAGGGCCGCGGTGAGCGCGCGCGCCCGGCTCCAGCGGTTCGCGCCGAGCAGCAGGCCGCCGGCCAGCGCCACGCCCGCAAGCGCCACCCAGGCCTGCGGCTCGCGCAGCACGGTGAAATAGAGCGCGGCCCCGCATCCGAACGCCACCGGCGTCCACAGCGTCCAGCGCTCGCCCTGGCGGCGCACCTGCGCGCCCAGCCAGGCCCAGGCGCGCGCCAGGCTAGGACGGGCTGGAGCGCGCGTGCTAAGAGGCGCCGCCCAGGCGCGCCGCGCCGCAGCTTCTCCAGGTTCCGCCACCTCGATGTCCGACCGCCCCGTCGTCACCCGTATCGCCCCCTCGCCCACCGGCGCCATGCACATAGGCACGGCTCGGACGGCGCTGTTCAACTGGCTATACGCCCGGCACACCGGCGGCAAATTCCTGTTGCGCATCGAGGACACCGACCGGGAGCGCTCCACCGAGGCGGCGGTGAAGGTGATCTTCGACGGCCTGGCGTGGCTGGGACTGGAGGCCGACGAGGCGCCGGTGTTCCAGGCCAGCCGCGCCGATCGGCATGTGAAGGCCGTGGACGAGATGCTGGCGCGCGGCTCGGCCTATCGCGACTACATGACCCCTGACGAGCTGGAGGCCGAGCGCACCGCGGCGCGGGCCGAGGGCCGCGTGGTCCGCTCGCCCTGGCGGGACCTTTCGCCCAACGATGCGCCCGACCGGCCGTTCGTGGTGCGCCTGAAGGCGCCGATCGAGGGCGAGACCCTGATCGACGACCAGGTGAAGGGCCAGGTGCGGTTCCAGAACAAGGACCTCGACGACCTCATCCTGCTGCGCACCGACGGCACGCCGACCTACAACCTCGCCGTGGTCGTCGACGACCATGAGATGGGCGTGACCCACGTGATCCGCGGCGACGACCACCTGAACAACGCCGCGCGCCAGACCCTGATCTACCAGGGCCTCGGCTGGACGCCGCCGGTCTGGGCGCACCTGCCGCTGATCCACGGACCGGACGGGGCCAAGCTCTCCAAGCGCCACGGCGCCCAGGCGGTGAGCGAGTTCGCAGACATGGGCTACCTGCCAGAGGCCATGCGCAACTATCTGGCCAAGCTCGGCTGGGGCCACGGCGACGACGAGATCTTCACCGACGAGCAGGCGGTGGGCTGGTTCGACATCAAGGATGTGGTGGGCGCGCCGGCCCGCCTGGACTGGGCCAAGCTCAACCACCTGAACAACCACTACCTCCGCCTGGCCGAGCCGGCGCGGCTGGCCACGCTGGTGGCCGAGATCCACCGCAGCCGCGACCGGCCGCTGCACGACGACCACCTGGCCGTGCTGGAGCATGTGATCCCGTTCGTGCGGGACGGCGCCAAGACCACGCTCGAGCTCGCCGACGCCACGGTCTTCGCGCTCAAGCGGCGTCCGCTCGAGCTGCCGGAGAAGGCGCGGGAGCTGTTGACCGAGGAGACGCGAGGCCGGCTGGCCCGCCTGCGCGACACGCTCGCCGAGGCGCCTGTGTGGGACGTCCCGGCCCTGGAGGCCTTGAACCGCGCCTTCGCCGAAAGCGAGGGGGTCGGCCTGGGCAAGATCGGTCCGGGCCTGCGGGCCGTGCTGTCGGGCGGATCGCCCGCTCCGGACCTCGCCGGCGCCCTCGTTTCGCTAGGGAAACACGAAAGCCTGGGCCGGCTTGACGATGCGCTTTCGCTCACCAGTTAAAGCGCTATAAGCGCCTTCGAACGGGCGTTTCATTCCACGCGTTTTCGGAGAACTAGGCATGGCCGACACGGCGAAGATCAGCATCGGCGGCAAGACCCTCGAGCTGCCGATCCTGCATGGCACGGCCGGCCCCGACGTCGTCGACATCCGCAAGTTCTACGCCGAGAGCGACGCCTTCACCTACGACCCCGGATTCACTTCGACGGCCAGTTGCGAAAGCAAGATCACCTTCATCGACGGCGATGCGGGCATCCTGCTGCACCGCGGCTATCCGATCACCGAACTGGCCGAGAAATCGAACTTCCTGGAGGTCTGCTACCTGCTGCTGCACGGCGAGCTGCCGACCGCGGCCGAGTACACGACCTTCGAACACAACATCACCTACCACACGATGTTGCACGATCAGTTCGACAGGTTTTTCCAGGGCTTCCGTCGGGATGCTCACCCGATGGCGATCATGACGGGCGCGGTCGGGGCGCTGTCGGCTTTCTATCACGACAGCACCAACATCGACGATCCCGAGCAGCGGATGATCTCGTCCCACCGGCTGATCGCCAAGATGCCGACGATCGCCGCACGCGCCTTCAAGTATTTCCGCGGCCAGCCCTTCGTGCATCCGCGCAACGACCTCTCTTACGCCGAGAACTTCCTGAAGATGAGCTTCTCGGTCCCGGCCGAGGACTGGAAGCCGAATCCCGTGCTGACCCGGGCCATGGATCGCATCTTCATCCTGCACGCGGATCACGAGCAGAACGCCTCGACGTCGACGGTTCGCCTGGCCGGCTCGTCGGGGGCCAACCCCTTCGCCTGCATCGCCGCCGGCATCGCCTGCCTCTGGGGTCCCGCGCACGGCGGGGCCAACGAAGAGGCGCTGAACATGCTCAAGGAGATCGGCGCCGTCGACCGCATCCCCGAGTACATCCAGGGGGTAAAGGACCGGCGCTACCGGCTGATGGGCTTCGGCCACCGGGTCTACAAGAACTACGACCCCCGCGCGACGGTCATGCAGAAGACCTGCCACGAGGTGCTGGACGAGGTCGGGCACGGCGACGACCCGTTGCTGAAAGTGGCCATGGAGCTGGAGCGCATCGCGCTCTCGGACGAGTATTTCATCGAGCGTAAGCTCTACCCGAACGTCGACTTCTATTCGGGCATCACCCTGCGCGCCCTGGGCTTCCCGGCGGAGATGTTCACGGTGCTGTTCGCCGTGGCGCGCACCGTCGGCTGGATCGCGCAGTGGAAGGAGATGATCGAGGACCCGAACCAGAAGATCGGCCGGCCGCGTCAGCTCTACACGGGCGCCACCGAACGCCCCTATGTGCCGGTCGAAAAGCGCGGCTAGCGATCTGTTGACATTACATCGTTATCGGTAGGTCCTGAGGTTGTCGAGACGGGTATTTTGCCCGCTCGCAACCCAAGGAGGGCGCCATGCCGATCATGGCCATCTACCGCTCCAGTGAAGTCGATCCGGAAACCTTCAACCGCTATCGCGCCGAGGTCCCGATCGAGCCGCCGCCGCAGGGCGCGATCTTCCATCAGGTCGGGTTCGACAAGGACGGGCTCCTGGTCGTCGACGTCTGGGAGAACGAGGCGGCCCTGAAGGCCTTCGGTGAAGCGAAGATCTATCCGGCTCTGCGGAAGATGGGGATAACCGCGATCGAACCGCAGGTGATCGAGGTTCACGCGCTGTGGGCCGTCCCGAACGCCCAGCAGCACAACGTGGCCGCGCCGCTGCCCCGGTCCGTTCCGGCCTAGGGCCGAGCGCCCCGGGCGAGGACCTTCAACACCGCATCGGCGGCGGCTTCCGACGGATCGGGGCCGCCGCGGCCCATCCGGTCCAGCGCGGCGTACTGGTCGAGCACCTGGCGGTTGCGCAGTTCGGCGTCGTCGAGCCGCAACGCCACCTCACGCGCAAGCTTGGGACCCGTGCATTCGGACTGAACCAGTTCGGGCGCCACGAACGCCTGGGCGGCGATGTTGAAGAGGGTGATGTACCTGGTGCGGATCAGGCGCTGCAGGATGGCGTAGGTCACCGGACCCAGCCGATAGCCGACGACCATGGCGACACCCGCCAGGGCCAGTTCCGTCGTCACCGTGCCCGAACAGGCGAGCGCGACGGTGGCGGCCTTCATGGCGTCGAGCTTGCCCTCATCGCCTTCGATGACGTGCGCCCGAAAGGGCCAGCCCGCCACGCGGGCCTTGACCATCTCGGCCACCGTGGGCGCGGCGGGGATCACCACCTGCAGATCCGGCCGGTCCGTCTTCAGTTGACGGACCGCATCCTCGAACGCCGGCAACACCCGCTCGATCTCGCCGGGCCGGCTGCCGGGCAGGACGAGCAGGATCGGGTCCATCGGCCCGGCCCCGATCCGCTCGCGGAGCCGCTTCGGATCCGCCTTGGAGAAATCGAGGCTGAGCGCGGAATTGCCGACAAAGGTCACCGGCAGCCCCTCGGCCTCGAAGTGAGGCGCGTCGAAGGCGTGGATAGACAACAGGTGGTCGACGGCGGCGGCGAGCGTCTTCGCCCTGCCCGGCCGCGTGGCCCAGACCTGCGGGCCCACGTACTTGATCAGCGGAAGGTCGGGGAGCTGCCGGCGCAGCCGATGGGCGACCCGCAGGGTGAAGCCCCAGGAGTCGATCAGCACGGCGACGTCCGGGTTCTCACGAACGGCGATGGCGGCGGTCTCGTCGGCGCGGCGGACGATGCGCGGATAGGCCAAGAGGCCCTCCAGCAGGCCGAGGATCGAGATGTCGGCGATGTCGAAGGGGCTGCGCACGCCCTCGGCCGCCATCCGCTCTCCGCCGACGCCGACGAAGCGGACCCCCTCGCCCAGCCGGCGCTTCAGGGCGCGCGCCAGACCTGCGCCGCGATCGTCGCCCGAGGCCTCCGCCGCCACCAGCATGACGGTGAGCGGTCGGCTCACGGCGCGTCGGGCTCCACCCCCAGGATGAAGATTCCGAGCTCGTCGGCCAAGGCAACCACGGCTTCGCGGTCCAGCACCAGCAGCCGCCCGGCCTCGCCGACGATGCCGGCGAGGCCCGCTCGGGCAACGGCGCTGACGGTGGCGGGTCCGATGGTGGGCAGGTCGACCCGCGTCTCCTGGGTCGGCTTGGGGGCCTTGGCGAGCACGCCCATGGGCGCGTCGGGACGGCCCCGCAGCGCCTCGGGCAGGTCGGCGACCCGCGCCAGCATGGCGTCGGTGCCCTCGGCGGCCTCGACGGCCAGGACGAGGCCGCGGCAGACCGCCGCCGCCTGGCCCACGTCCAGCCGGCCGATGGCGCGCGCCACATCCAGGGCGTGGGCGATGTCCGCCCTGTTCTCCTCGGACGGCGCGACCCGGCCAAGCACGCCGGCGGCCAGGGCCAGGTCGTCCATCACCTCGTGGGCGCCCTCGACGGCGAAGCCTTCCTTCTCGAATTCACTCACCAGGAAGCGCAGCAGCGCATCGTCGCCCTTGCGCGCGGCCGCGATGGCTCCCGGCAGGGCGGCGAGGCCCCTCAGGTCCGGCATCAGGGCGCTGAAGTCCGGCCGCGCGACGTTGCCGGCCAGGCAGATGGCGCGGCAGCCGGCGCGTTTCAGCGCCTTGAAACACTTGCCCAGCTCCGCGAGGCCGACCTCGGCGCCGGCGTAGGGCTCGAGACCGGCGCCGGCGAAGCCCTTCAGGCGGATCACGAACAGCGGACGGCCGGAGCGCTGGCAGTGTTCGGCGATCTCGACGGGCAGGCTCCCGCCCCCGGCGATCAGCCCGAGCTTCTGCATCACACTTCGCGTTCGGGCAGGCAGAGCGGCCGGCCGGCTTCGGCCCGGATGAAGTCGATGATCTCCATCACCGGCGCGCTGTGGCCGAAGGTCGTGGCGGTGTCGTCGATACGCTCCTGGAAGGTGCCCTCCTCGGCGAACAGCAGCCGATAGGCCGAGCGCAGCTCGCTGATCGTGTCGCGCCCGAAGTCGCGGCGTTTCAGCCCCACGAGGTTCAGGCCCTCCAAGTGCGCGTGGTTGCCCCAGACCAGGCCGTAGGGGATCACGTCCTTGGTCACCGCCGCCAAGCCGCCGATGAAGGAATAGCGCCCCACGCGGCAATACTGGTGCACGGCGGCGAGGCCGCTGACCATCACGAAGTCGCCGATGTCCACGTGGCCGCCGAGCGTCGCCGAATGGGCGAGAATCACATTGTCGCCGACCGAGCAGTCATGGCCGACGTGGCTGGTCGCCATGAACATGCCGTCGTCGCCGATCCGGGTCACCGCCCCGCCCTGGGGCGTGCCGATGTGCATGGTCACATGTTCCCAGATCAGGTTGCGGTCGCCGATGATCAGTTCGGTGGGCTCACCCCTGTAGCCCGTATGGTGCGGTGGGCCGCCGAGGTTGGAGAAGTTGCGCACCGTGCAGTCCTCGCCGATGCGGGTGTGGCCCTCGATGACCACGTGGGAGAGAATCTGCGTGCGCGGGCCGATCCGCACGTGCTCGCCCAGGATGGAATAGGGCCCGATGCTGACACCGTCGGCGAGCTCGGCGCCCTTGGCGACGATCGCCGTCGGATGGATATCGACGCTCACTCAGGTCTCCACAACCATGGCCGCGAACTCCGCCTCGGCGGCGACCTTGTCGTCGACCAGGGCGCGGCCCTTGAACTTGAAGATGTCGCCGCGCGCCCGGGTCACCTCGACGGCCAGCCGGATGACGGCGCCCGGCCGCACCGGCGCGCGGAAGCGGCAGTTGTCGAGCGACATGAAGAAGATCGCCTTGCCGCCGACGTCCACATCGAGCGACTTCGACATCAGGACCGCGCCGGTCTGGGCCAGCGACTCGACGATCAGCACCCCCGGCATCACCGGATAGCCGGGGAAGTGGCCCTGGAAGTAGGGCTCGTTCGCCGTCACACACTTGATGCCGACGATCGACTGATGCGCGACGTAGTCTTCGCAACGGTCGACCAGCAGGAAGGGATAGCGGTGCGGGATACGCGCCAGGATCTCTGTGATGTCGATGTCGGTGGGAGTTTCGCTCACCGGCGCCTTGCGGCTCATGCGTCCCCCTCCTTGCGACCCGCGCGCCTGGTGACCCAGACCACTTCCCGCATCCATTGCCGGACCGGCTTCGCGGGGAAGCCGCCCCAGGTCTCACCCGCCGGAACGTCGCGCAACACGCCGGCATTCGCGCCGATCCGCGCGCCATCGCCGATCGTGACATGGTCGGCGACCCCGGCGCGCCCGCCGAGCTGGACCCCGTCGCCGATCGTCACGCTGCCGGAAATTCCAGTGTGGGCGGCCATTACGCAGTTGCGCCCGACGCGGACGTTGTGGGCGATCTGCACCTGATTGTCGATCTTGGTGTTTTCGCCGAGCACGGTGTCTTCGAACGCGCCGCGGTCCACACAGCTGTTGGCGCCGACGCTGACACCGTCCTGCAGGATCACGCGCCCAAGCTGGGGGATGTCGATCAGGCCCCTGGGGCCGGCCGTGGCGCCGAAACCGGGTTCGCCGATGGCCGCGCCGGCCAGGATCCGCACGCGGTCGCCGATCAGGGCGAAGCTGATGGTCACATTGGCCGAAATCGCACAGTCGCGCCCGATGGCGACGCCCGGTCCGATCACCGTGTTGGCGCCGATGCGACTGCCGCGTCCGATCTGGGCCCCGGCCCCGATCACCACGCCCGGGCCCAATATGACCTCGGCCTCGATCCTGGCGTCCGGCGATACAGCAGGGCCAGTCGCGAGTCGCGGGCGGTGCAGCCTCTGGGCGGCCGCCGCGTAGGCGGCGTGCGGCGAAGCCGTTACCAGGGCCGCGCAGCTGGTCGGCAAGGCGCCGACGTCCGCGGCCCCGACGAAGCAGGCCCCGGCCTTGGTCTCCCTGGCCTGGTCCAGGAACTTGCGGTCGCTGACGAAGGTGATCGCGTCGGCGCCGGCGCCCGCCATCACCGAGACGGCATGCACCAGCCGCCCGCCTGCCGCGGGGTCAGCGAGTTGGGAGCCCGTCAGCTCCGCAAGATCGGAGAGCGAGACGGGCCCCAGGTCATCGAAGAAGCGCGGATCGGGCATGGCTTTGCGTGCGGCGATCCGCTCCTCGGCGGCGAGGCCTACTTCTTGGCCGGAGCGGCCGGACGCGGCGTCGACGGGGTCTGCACGATCGGCGGCGCGCCGCCGGTGGGTGCGCCCTGATCGAGGCGTTCGCGATCGAAGGCGAACTGGGTGATCTTCGCATTCAGCGCGGTGATCACCTGCGGGGTGATGTCCATGGCCGGGTTGGCGATCACCACGGCCGTACGCTGGAAGAGCACCGAACAGGTGCGCTGCTGGTAAACCTGGCGGATCAGCGGCTCCATTTCCTGGCCGACCCGGCCGACGGCCTTCTGCTCGGTGGCGGAAACCTCGCGGTCGCGAAGCTGGGCCTTGCGCTGAAGCGCGCTGCCGCGAACCTGGATCGCCGCGGCCTGCTGCTCGAAGGAGGACTGGTCGAGGGTGGCGCGCCGGGCGTCGAGCGCCTTGGCGTCGTTGTCGAGGGCGGTCTTTTCGCCGTTCAGCTCGGCGTTCACCTGGGCGACGATCTGCTGCATCCGGGTTTCGACATAGCGGCCGACCGTGGAGGCGCCGATCGCGTTTTCCAGCGACATGATGCAGACGCCGGGGATCGCCGGTCCATGCGTGACTTGCGGAGCCGCGGCGGCAGGTGCGGCGGCGGCCTGGGCGAAGGCGCTGGAGCCGGCGGTCAGGGCGACGGCGGCGGCAGCGAGGCCGGCGGCGATGGATTTAGAGGTCATGATATTCCTAGAACCGGGTTGAAGTTGAGAACCGGAAGGTTTCGGTCCTGTCGTAGGGTTGCTTGACGAGGATCTGGCTGAAGTCGAAGCGGATCGGTCCCATCGGCGATTTCCAGAAGACACTCAAGCCGGCGGATGCGCGCATGCCGAGGTCGTCCTTGATCAGCGGATCGAGGATGGACAGCCCCGTCGTCGTGTCGATCTTCTTCTTGTCGAAATCGTCCAGCCCGCCAAGCGTACCCACGTCGGTGAACAGCGCGGCCTTGATACCATACTGTTCAGGCAGGAAGGTCGGCACCGTCAGCTCGACCGCGCCAATCGCGTAGATCTTGCCGCCCAGGGCGTCGCTGGCGCCGTTCGAGGCGAAGTTCAGATCGCGCGGCCCGATGCCGGCGGTCTGGAAGCCGGGGAAGCTGTTGCCGCCCTTGTAGAAGCGGTCGTTGATCCGCACGTGGTCGCCGCCCCAGCCCTCGACGATCCCGCCCGAACCGGTGAGGCTCAGGATGAAGGTCTTGTTGAAGCCGTGGTACCAAGCGCCGTCGCCCTCGGTCTTCACATATTTCACGTCGCCGCCCAGGCCCGCGAAGTCCTGGTTCATCTGGATGTACCAGCCGCGCGTCGGGTTGATGGCGTCGTTGCGCCGATCCAGCCGATAGCCGTAGCCCACCGAGGACGTCAGGAACGTGCCGCGCTGGTCGCACAGGGACGGCGAAACCAGCAGGTTCCCGGGGGTGCAGAACGACGGGTCGATCTGCACGTCGTCCGTGCGGATCGTATAGCGCACCGTCCCGATCGAGTTGAGGCTGAGCGGGAAGTTCATCCGCAGGCCCGTGCCCAGCGTCGTGGTCTTGTAGGCTGAGTACTGGGTCAGGTCGTACTTGTAGTAGTAGGCGTCGACGCCCGCCGCGACATTGCGGCCGAGGAAGCGCGGCTCGGTGAACGAGAAATCGACCTGCTGGCGGATCGACCCCAGCGAGATCCGCGCCCGCACGTTCTCGCCGCGGCCCCGGAAGTTGCGTTCGGTCACGCCCAGGTCGACGACCAGCTGGTCGACCGATGAATAGCCGGCGCTGAACGACAGCTCGCCCGTCGGCTGTTCCTCGACCTTCACCTGAAGGCCCGTGCGATCCGGCGCGGCGCCGGGGATTTCGGTGATGTCGACGTTCTTGAAGAAGCCGAGCGCGCGGATCTGGTTCTTGGAGCGGTCGACCAGCACCCGGTTATAGGCGTCGCCTTCAGAGACGTTCATCTCGCGGCGGATCACGTAGTCCAGAGTGCGGGTGTTGCCGACGATGTCGATGCGGTCGACGTAGACGCGCGGCCCCTCCTTGACCTGGAAGGTGACGTCCACCGTGCCCTTGGCCCGGTCGGCGGTGTAGCGCGGCCTGACGTCGACGAAGGCGAAGCCCGCGGCGCCGGCGGCGAAGGTCAGCGCATCGGTCGCCTGCTCGATCTTCTCGTCCTGGTAGAGGTCGCCCTTGCGGAACGGGACGAGCGCCTCGAGCACGTTCTTGTCGAGTTTCTTGAGCTCCGTATCGACGGTGATCTTGCCGAACTTGTACTCCGGCCCTTCGTCGACGGTGTAGGTGACCACGAAACCGTTCTTGTCCGGCGCCAGTTCGGCCACCGCCGAACTCACCCGGAAGTCGTAGAAGCCGCGGTTGCGGTAGTATTTGCGCAGCTGCTCCTTGTCGTACTCCAGCCGGTCGGGGTCGTAGTTGGCGTTGGACGAGAAGAATTTGTACCAGTGCGACTGTTCGGTCACGACGACGTCGCGCAGGTCGTTGTCCGAGAACGCCTTGTTGCCCAGGAAGTTGACGCGCAGGACGCCGCTCTTCGGGCCCTCGTCGATCTTGAAGATCAGGTCGACGCGCTTTTGCGGCAACTCGACGATCTGCGGCGTCACGGTGGCCGAGATGCGACCCGACCGGCGGTAAAGCTCGACGATCCGGCCCACGTCCGCCTGAGCCTTGGCGCGGGTGAAGATGCCGCGCGGACGCACGCTCACCTCGTCCTTCAGCTTGTCTTCCTTGATCCCCGAATTGCCCTCGAACAGCACCCGGTTGATGATCGGGTTCTCGACGACGGTGATGATCAGGTCCCCGTTGTTGAGCTCCATCTTCACGTCGGAAAACAGGTCCGTCCGGAAGAGCGCCTTCAGGGCCGCGTCCTGCTGCGCGGCGTCGATGGTCTGGCCCACAGAGATCGGCAGATAGGAGATGACGGTGGCGGGCTCGATCCGCTCGTTGCCGCGCACAATGATGCGCTGCACGACCCCGGTCTGAGCCACGATGGGCGGCGGCGCTGGTGCTGGCGCGGTGGCCCCCGGAGCGCCGGGGGCGGCCGGAGCCGGCGCAGTAGGCGCTGGCCCACCGGGCGCAGCCGCCGTTGGAGCCTGCGCCGGCGGCGCAGGGGTCTGAGCGAACGCCAGGCGGGGCGTCGCGAGCGCGGTTGTGGCCAGAAGACCGGCAATACCGGAAACTAGCGCAGCGCTACGGGCGCGGTGTCTGTGCATCGAATCAGCCGTTTAGGAAAAGTCGGGGGTCAGGAGAATAGCCCGCCGATGAAATTGAACACACGCAGGCGCTGCAGATCGTTCACGGTCGCGAACAACATCAATCCGAGAACGAGTGCAAGGCCCACGCGATACCCTACCGCCTGAACCTTGGCAGCAAGTGGGCGGCGCGCCACCGCTTCATAGGCGTAGAACAGCAGGTGTCCCCCATCGAGCACAGGGATCGGCATCAGGTTCAGGAAACCGATGCCCACAGAAATATTCGCTACAAGCAGGAGCACGGTCAGAAAAGCGTTGATCGCGAAACTGCCCAGGTCCTTCGAGGCGCTGGCGGTCTGTTTGGCGAGGTCGCCAGATATCTGCGCCATACCGAGCGGGCCCGAAATCTGGTCGGCGCTCTCATGCCCGGTGACCATGCGCCCGATGTAGAAGACCGTGGTCTGGATGACGTCGGCGGTCCGGTCGATCCCGCCGCCGATGGCCTGCAGCGGACCGTAGTGTTGCACCCTGCGATCTTCCGGACGATCGGCGAACACAATCCCGACTTGCCCCAGGCGATGTTGCCGCCCGACCGCGTCCGTCACATTGCCGCGCACCGGCGTCGCCACGAGATTCACCCGCTCGCCGCCACGGTCGACGACGAAGGAGATCGGAACTCCGGTCCGCAGGATGATCAGCTGCCGGACGGCGTCGAAGGATTTCACCGGCTTGCCGTCGGCCTCCACGATCACGTCGTTGATGTGGAAGCCGGCGCGGGCGGCGGGACTGTCCGGCATGACCTTGCCGATGCGGGCGGCCGCGATCGGCTGACCCAAGGCCAGCAGGAGCGCGGCGAAGATCGTGATCGACAGGAGGAAATTGGCGACAGGCCCGGCGGCGCTGATCACCGCGCGCTGCCAGAGCGGCTTGAAGTGATAGTAGCTGCCAAGCGCGGCCTCGCCTTCGCGCGCCACCAGTTCGCGGCGCAGGGCCTGCAGGTCGTCCTGGTCGGGAACGCTGGCGGCGTTGTCGTCGCCGGCGAAGCGGACGAAGCCGCCGATCGGCGCCCAGCCCAGCCGCCACTCCATTCCGGACTTGTCCGTCCACCGGGCGATGGCCTTGCCGAAGCCGATGGAGAACTGGTCGATCTTGGTGCCCAGCGCCTTGGCCGCGAGGAAGTGGCCGAACTCGTGGACCGTGACCACGACGCCCACCACCAGCAGGAACGGCAGGATGTAGAACAGCAGATTTTCCAAAACACCGGTCATCGGCTGTCCCTACTCCTTCAGGCCGGGGCCATAAGGCCGCTGACGACGTCGTCCGCCACGCGGCGCGCCGTCGCATCGGTGAGACGGGCCGCCTCGACGGGATCGTTCTCGGCCCGGCGGAGCAGGTTCTGACGATCCATCCGGGTCAGGGTCTCTTCCACAGTTGCGGCGATATCAAGGAAGCCGATGCGGCGGGCGAGGAAGGCGGCGACGGCCACCTCGTCGGCGCCGTTCATGGCCGCCGGCGCGGCCCCGCCGGCCGCGAGCGCCGACTTGGCGATCCTGAGCGCCGGGAAGCGCTCGGGGTCCGGGTCTTCGAAGGTCAATGATCCGATACGGGCGAGGTCCAGCGTCTTGGCCGGCCAGGGCAACCGATCGGGCCAGGCGAAGGCGCAGGCGATGGGCGCGCGCATGTCGGGCGGGCCGAGCTGGGCCAGCGTCGAGCCGTCGGCATATTCCACCAGGCTGTGGACGATGGACTGCGGGTGGATGATGACGTCGACCCGTTCCGCCGGCATGGCGAACAGGTAGGCGGCCTCGATCACCTCCAGGCCCTTGTTCATCATCGTCGCCGAGTCCACGGAGATCTTGGCGCCCATGCTCCAGTTGGGATGGGCCAGGGCCTGTTCCGGGGTGGCGCGGCCCATCTGCTCGCGTGACCAGCCGCGGAACGGTCCGCCCGACGCGGTCAGGATCAACCGCGCCACATGCTGGGCGTTCGAGGGCGAGAACACCTGGAAGATGGCCGAATGCTCGGAATCCACCGGGATCACCACGCCGCCGGCCAGCTTTGCGGTGCGCAGCAACTCGGGGCCCGCGCAGATCAGGCTTTCCTTGTTGGCGAGCGCGACGATGGCCCCTGTCCTCGCCGCGGCCATGGTCGGCGCCAGGCCCGCGAAGCCGACGATGGCCGACATCACCCACTGCGCGTCAGCGGCGGCGGCCTCGGCGACCGCGGCCGAGCCGCTCGCCGTTCGGATCCCCGAGCCCGCCAGCAGCTCGCGCAACCGGGGCAGCGCGGTCTCATCCTCGATGACCGCGATCTGCGGGCGCCACCGCAGCGCCTGCTCGGCCAGACGTTCGACATTCCGCCCCGCGGTCAGGGCGACAACCTCCACCTCGGCCTTCGCCTGGGCGAACAGGTCCAGCGTCGAAACCCCGATCGAACCGGTGGATCCCAGGACGCTGATTTTACGCGGCAAGCTCAATGGCCCCATCCAATCTCGTTGGCCAAGCGGGCGGCGGCCATCACCACAACGGCGAACATCAACCCATCCACGCGGTCGAGCAAGCCACCGTGACCCGGAATAAGGTCGCCGGAGTCCTTGACGCCGAACCGCCGCTTAAGCGCCGATTCCCAGAGATCGCCCGCCATGGTTGCGAGACCGACTGCCAGGCCGATGAAGGCGGCCGCCCAGAGGTTCAACTGGAAGTAGGGCAACGAGGCCATCAGCGCGCCGGTCCCCATGGCCGCGGCCAGCCCCCCTATGAACCCCGACCAAGTTTTGTTCGGCGAGAACCTGGGCCAGAGTTTAGGCCCTTTCAGGGCGCTCCCGACCGCAAAGGCCCCGATGTCGGCGGCCCAGGTGGCCGCGAACAGCATCAGCGTCCACCAGACCCCCTGGTTGGTGGAGCGCAGCCAGATGAGGCAGAGGGCGGCCGGCGCGACGTAGAAGACGCCGTAGGCCGCGTCCGCCGGCCGTTCGGCCACGCCGCGGGCCACCAGGGCCGCGGCCACCGCGCCCACCGGCAGGACCAGCCAGGCCAGGATGAAATGCTTCTCGTAGCCGAGGAAGACCCCCGCCAGCACTGCGGCGGTCACCGCCGCCGACACCCGCACCGGCGCGCCGGGGGCGCTCATTCCGCCCCACTCGATGGCCAGCAGCGCGACGCCTATCGAGATCAGCAGGAGGTAAGGCAGCGCCTCCTGGCGGCCTTCCAGCGCCGGGATCCAGTGCTGGTGCCGGCCGAGGGTGGCGTAGAGCGCCGTCGGGACCAGGACCACGCCGGAGGCGATCCTCAGGCCAAGGTTCGACCAATCGAAGCGCCTAGCCTGCGGCAAGGACGTCATCGGCCACGACGGCGCCGTAGCGCCGGTCACGGGTGTGATATTCGGCGATGGCGGCCTTGAGGTGCTCGGCCGAATAGTCGGGCCACAGGACGTCCTGGAACACGAACTCCGCGTAGGCGGCTTCCCACAGGATGAAGTTGGAGAGCCGTTGCTCGCCGGACGGCCGCACGATCAGGTCGGGAGGCGGCAGCTCGGAAGTGGAAAGGTACCGCGCGAACCTGGCTTCGGTAAGGTCGCCAGGCTGGGCGCGGCCGGCCGCGACGTCCGCGGCGAACCGCTGGGCGGCGTCGGTGATGTCGGCCTGGCCGCCGTAGTTGAAGGCGATGGTCAGGAAAAGGCTGGTGTTGTGCGCGGTCCGCGCCTCGGCTTCGCGGCACATCTTCAGGAGGTCTGGCGACAGGCCCTCCTCCCGTCCGATCACCCGCACACGCACGCCCTCGCGTTCCAGCCGGGGCAGGTCGCTGCGGAAGTAGCGCTGCGGCAGCGCCATCAGCTCGGCCACCTCGGCCACCGGCCGGCTCCAGTTCTCGGTGGAGAAGCCGAAGATCGTCAGCCAGCGGATGCCCAGATCCTGCGCCGCCTGGACGATGCGCTTCAGCGCCTCGGCGCCCGCCTGGTGGCCGACCGTACGCGGCAGGCCGCGGCGCTTCGCCCAGCGCCCGTTGCCGTCCATGACGATGGCGACATGCAGCCGTGCGCCCGGCCCCGCGCCTGGTTCAGGCGCGCCCGCGGACGGCGTGTTCGGTTGGGCGGCCATGGAGTCGGAAACGGTCCTCAGGTCTGTCGGCGGCGCGCGCGGCTAGACGTGCATGATCTCTTGTTCTTTGGTTTTCAAGGCTTCGTCCACGCGCTTGATTGCCTCATCGGTCAGCTTCTGGACCTCGGTTTCCATTCGCTTTTCCTCGTCCTGGCTGATCACGTGCGCCTTCTCGGCGGCGCGCAGGTCGTCGTTGGCCTCGCGGCGGATGTTGCGCACGGCGATCCGCTGCTGTTCGGCGTACTTGCCGGCGATCTTGGCGAGGTCCTTGCGGCGCTCCTCGGTGAGCGGCGGGATCGGGATGCGCAGATTCTGACCGTCGGTGACCGGATTGAGGCCGAGGTCGGCCGAGCGGATCGCCTTTTCCACCGCGATCACCAGCGCCTTGTCCCAGACGCTGACGCTGATCATCCGGGGCTCCGGCACCGAGATCGCGCCGACCTGGTTGATCGGCATGGTCGAGCCGTAGGCCTCCACATGGATCTGATCCAGCAGGCTGGCGGAGGCGCGGCCGGTGCGCAGGCTCGCGAATTCCTCCTTGAGGGCGGCGACCGCCTTGTCCATGCGGTCCCGGTATTTGGAAAGCACCGGCGTTTCGACGGTGGCCATGATGTTCGCTCCCTTGGTCGTCGCGTCTGGCGTCCCGATTCCGAAATTCGCTCAGGTTGGCGGCAAGCGCCGGACGAACTTCGGAATCGAACAGGACGCCAGCAAGTCTATGTCTTCCAGTGTGCTTCTTGGGATTTGAAGTTCGCTCAGCGCCTACCCCTCAATGAGGCGAACTTCAAATCCAGCACCCTGGCGGCGGGCTTGTCAGGCGATGGTCGTGTAGACGCCCTCGCCCTTCAGCACCTTCAGGAGATTGCCCCGCTCGCGGATCGAGAAAACCACGATCGGGATATGGTTGTCGCGCATCAGGCTGACGGCGGAGGTGTCCATGACGCGCAGGTCCTTGGACAGCACTTCCTTGTAGCTGAGCGTGTCATAGCGCTTGGCGTCCGGGTCCTTCTTCGGATCGGCGGTGTAGACCCCGTCGACACTCGTGCCCTTGAGCAGGGCGTCGCAGCCCATCTCGGCGGCGCGCAGGGCCGCGCCGGAGTCGGTCGTGAAGAACGGTGCGCCGACCCCGGCTGCGAAGATCACCACGCGCCCCTTCTCCAGGTGGCGCAGGGCGCGCCGGCGGATATAGGGTTCGCAGACCGCCTCCATCGGGATCGCCGACTGGACGCGGGTGTAGATGCCGATCTTCTCGAGCGAGGCCTGCAGCGCGAGCGCGTTCATCACGGTCGCCAGCATGCCCATGTAGTCGGCGCTCGCCCGCTCCATGCCCGCCTCGGCCAGGGCCGCGCCGCGGAAGATGTTGCCACCGCCCACCACGACGCAGACCTGGATCCCGGCCCTGGCGACCTCCGCGATCTCCTCGGCCACCGCCTGCAGGGTCTTGGGATCGATGCCGAACCCGTCACCGCCGACGCCCGCCTCTCCCGACAGCTTCAGGAGGATGCGTTTGTAGCGTGGCTGGGCGTCGGGCATGGAGAATCCCTATCTCAAAGCGAACATAAACCAAGGGCGCGACGCGTCGATACGCACCGCGCCCCCGGGCCGAGCTGGTTTCGGTCGGCCTAGCTCTGGCCGGCCATCGAGGCCACCTCGGCGGCGAAGTCCAGGGTTTCGCCCTTGTCCACGCCCTCGCCGAGCGCGAAGCGAACGAAGCCCTTGATCGCCACCGGCGAACCCAACTGCTTGGCGGTCTCCGCGACCAACTGCTCGATCGTCTGATCGGGGTTCATGACGAAGGGTTGCTTCAACAGGACGACTTCTTCCTGCCACTTGCGGATACGGCCCTCGATCATCTTCTCGACCACGCCGATCGGCTTGCCGGATTCCAGCGCCTGTTCGGTGAGGAACTTCTTTTCCTTCTCGACCGCGGCCGGGTCGAGGTCGTCGGGCGAGAGCGCCAGCGGCGGGGTCGGCGTGCCGGCCACGTGCAGGGCGATCTTGCGGCCGACTTCCTTCAGCGCGGACTGGTCGCCGGCGCCTTCCAGCGCGACGAGCACGCCCAGACGGCCGACGCCTTCGCCCTGCGCATTGTGCAGGTAGAGGGCCACGGCGCCCTGGCTGACGCTCAGGCGCGCCGAGCGGCGCAGGCGCATGTTCTCGCCGATGGTGGCGATCATGTTGGTCACCATCTCGGACACGGTCTCGCCCTTGGACGTCTTGGCGCCCAAGATGGCGTCGACGCCCTCCACTGACAGAGCGACCTCGGCGATCTCGCGCGCGGCGGCCTGGAAGGTGTCGTTCTTGGAGACGAAGTCGGTCTCGGCGTTGAGCTCGATGAGCACGCCGGTCTTGCCGTCAGCGGACAGCTTGCCCGCAACCAGGCCCTCGGCCGCGGCGCGGCCCGACTTCTTCTCGGCCTTCGAGAGGCCCTTCTTGCGCAGCAGTTCCATGGCGGCTTCCATGTCGCCGCCGGTTTCCTGCAGGGCGTTCTTGCAATCCATCATGCCAACGCCGGACTTTTCG
>FTAI01001207.1_pt1 | contig 19107 bp, 18 predicted proteins | sample 1638941 | NCBI WGS metagenome assembly FTAI01 (sample SAMEA3914813, study PRJEB12502) | metagenome | biome: forest; material: soil | place: Canada | collected 2011-07-07 | depth 0.3 m | reverse complement strand
TAGGGGTAATCGGCGAGACCGCTGGGGTGAGATGGACGCTGTACCAACGCATTTGATTTCCGACCGTATCGCTCAGGTCCTGGGGCTGTCGCCCGACACAGTCGCGGTTGAATTCGACGGGCTGACCACGAACTGGCGGGCCCTGGCCGAGGCCGCCCAGGCCATTGAGGCCCATCTGGCGGCGATCGGCGTTCCGCACGACGCCCCGATCGGCTGGGTGGCCCGCAACCGGCCCGCCGGGGTGGCCGCCTTCGTCGCCCTGTTGCTCGCCGGCCGCCCCATCGCGCCGCTGCGGCCGAACCAGTCACTGATCGGGTTTCGTGATGAGATCCAGGCGCAGCGCCTGCAGGCAATCATCGCCGATGCGTCCGACTGGGCCCTCGATGGCGTGGTCGCGGCGGCCGCGGAGGCCGGCTCGTCGGGCATTTGCGTCCAGGGTCAAACCGGATTCGAGGTGTCGCTGGTTCCCGGCCTTGAACAGGTCGGCGCAGGGCCGCACCGGGAGGACACGCCCGGCATGGTGGTTGAGCGTCTGTCCAGCGGCACGACCGGCCCGCCCAAGCGCATCGCCGTCAGCGTAGAGACTCTGCTGCCGGCCCTGCGCTCGGCGGAGGCGGCGGCGTCCTCGCGCGGCGCTGACCGGCCGCTGGCGGTCAAGACCTCGCCGGCGATCATCCTCTCGCCCTTCACCCACGCCGGCGGCATCTTCGGCCTGCTGATGGCCCTCTATCAGGCTCGCCCGATCGTGCTTTTCGAGCGCTTCGAGGTCGCGCGCTGGGCCGAAGCGGTGCGCCGCCATAAGCCCAAGTCCGCGAGCCTAGTCCCGGCGATGATCCGAATGGTCCTGGCGTCCGACACCCCGACCGAAGCCTTGGCGAGCCTGCACGCCGTGCACAGCGGCACCGCGCCCCTGGATCCGGAGTCCCAGATCGCCTTCGAAACCCGCTTCGGCTTGCCAGTGTTGATCGACTACGGCGCCGCCGAGTTCATCGGTGGGGTGGCCGGCTGGTCCCTGGGCGATCATCGCCAGTTCGCCGAAAAGAAACGCGGCAGCGTTGGGCGACCGCGGCCCGACGTTCATCTGCGCGCCATCGATCAAACGACCGGAGAGACGCTCGGCGCTGGCCTGATCGGCCAGTTGGACATCAAGTCGGCGCGGTTCGGGGCGGACTGGATTCGCACGATGGATCTGGCCTCCCTCGACGAGGACGGCTTTCTATACATCCACGGCCGGGTCGACGACGCCATCAACCGAGGCGGCTTCAAGGTGCTGCCGGACGAGGTGGCCGCGATCCTGCGCCAATTTCCTGGCGTCGGCGACGTGGCCGTGGTCGGCATTCCGGACGACCGCCTGGGCCAGGTGCCGATTGCGGTGATCGAGCCGGATGGCGCCGGTCCCGACCTGGAGGGCCTCGCCGCCTTCGCGCGGGAGCGCCTCGCCGCTTACCAGGTGCCGGTCCGGTTTCAGATCGTACCCGCCCTGCCACGCACAACCACCCTGAAAGTCAGCCGGCCCGAGCTCAAGGCAATGCTGGGACTTTAGAGAAAGGCCGCCCGCAAATGACCTATGAAACCCTGCTGGTCGACATCGCCGAGGGGGTCGCGACCGTGACCCTCAACCGCCCGGCGCGGATGAACAGCTTCAACCACACCATGGCGGTGGAGTTTCGCCGCCTGTGGACCGCGGTCAGGGATGACCCCGCCGTCCGCGCCATCGTCCTGCGCGCGGCGCCGTGTCCAGCCTTCTGCACCGGCGTCGACGTCAAGGAGGGCTGGCGCCTGCCGAACGAGCGCCAGGCCCCTTTCGAAATGGATGATCCCGGCGAATGGCTGGGCCCGAAGAGCAACAAGGTCTGGAAGCCGGTCGTGGTGGCCGTTTCCGGCATGGCCGCCGGCGGGGCCTTCTATTGGCTGAACGAGGCCGACATCATCATCTGCTCCGACGACGCGACCTTCTTCGATCCGCACGTCACCTTCGGCATGGTCTCGGCGGTGGAGTCAGTGGGGGCCATGGCGCGGATGCCTCTGGCCCAGATCCAGCGCATGGCCCTGCTGGGCAACGACGAGCGGATCGGCGCCCAGACGGCGCTGCGCATCGACCTTGTCACCGAGATCACCACCCCGCAGGCCCTCTGGTCCCGCGCCGCCGAACTGGCCGCGATCATCGCGACCAAGCCGCCGGTCGCCATCCAGGGCACCGTCCGGGCCATCTGGGAGGCGCAGGGCATGCCGCGCGCCTTCGCCGTTTCCAACGCCCTGAAATACACCCAGATCGGCAATCCGATCGGCACGGCCAGCGTCGATCGCGCATCGATGAAGACGCCGAAATGGCGTTTGAGGTGACGGCAAGATGATCACCGGAATAGACCACGCCACAATTGTCACCACCAAGCTTGAAGAGACCCGCGACTTCTTCGTCGAGGCCGTAGGGTTGGAGGTCGGGTATCGCCCAGAGGTGGGCGTGCCGGGGCTTTGGCTTTACGGCGGCGGCCGCCCGATCCTGCACCTCGGCGTCCGGGTGGAAGATCGACCCCCGGCCGGCGTGATCGATCACATCGCCTTCGCGACCGACGACCTAGCAGCGTCTCTGGCTCGCCTTGATCGGTCCGGCGTGGAATACCGCCGCAAGGACTTTGCCGACGGCAAAGGCGCCCAAGCCTTCTGCCATGACCCGAACGGCGTGCTGGTCGAGATCACCTGGCGCGCCTTGAAGGGCCGCTGATGAGCGAAGACCGGCGCGCCGCGAGCCGCGCTGCCGACGCCAGCGGGTCCAGGCGCCTCAGCCAATGACCTGCGCGGCGAACCGCTCCATCTCCTCATACTGCGGACTCATCTGCAGCAGCAGCAGGTCGACGCCCGCGGCCCCATAGGCGGCGATGCGCTCGCGAATCTGGGCCGGCGTGCCGACCAGGTCAGGACGCAGGCCGCGGTTGGAGACGGAATATTCCTGCAGCTTCATCTCGCGTTCGAGGTTGGTGCCTGAAAGCCATTGATCGAAGTTGGAAAAGCCGGGCGCGCCCGGATCCAGGGTGGTGATGCGGGCGACCTCGGCGCGGGCCTCGGCCTCGGTGTCGCGGACGATGGCGTAGGCGGCCATGCCAAAGGTCAACGGCGGCTTGCCGGCGGCGGCGCGGCGCGCCTTCATGTCGGCGATCTTCTCCGCGATCACCTCGACCCCGTCGCCGTGCATGACATAGGCGTCGCACTGGGCGGCGATCATGGTCTTGGCCGTCTCCGACTCGCCCCCGGCGTAGATCACCGGCTTGCGCACCGGCTTGGGCTCGCAGATGGCGTCGCGCAGCTGATAGCGCTGGCCGGCGTAGGTCAGCTTGGGTTGGCGCCACAGGCCGTCCACCACGTCCAGCCACTCGGACGTGCGCCCATAGCGGTCGTCGTGTTCATCGAACTGAAGGCCATAACTTTGCGCCTCCTCGGCCCACCAGGACGAGACCACGTTCAGCGCCAGCCGTCCGCCGCTGATCTGGTCGATATTGGCCGCCTGCTTGGCCAGCAGGGCCGGATGGTGGAAGTTCGGCCGCACCGCGACCATCAGCTCCAGCCGCTCGGTGACCGCCGCCAGGGCTGCGGCCGTGGACCAGGCGTCCAGGGCCGGCTGGTCGGTTCCCTTGATGTCGTTGAGGTTCAGCTCGGCGACCAGGGTCAGGTCGTAGCCGATCTGCTCGGCCCGCTGGCAGAGGCGGCGCGTATAGTCCCAGGTCGCCGCCATCCCCTCGTCGGGAACATTGCGCAGCCAGCCGCCGAAGACGGGGGTCCAGAAGCCGTATCTCATGCCGCCACCCGCCGGCGGGCGCTGATCTCGCGTTTCAGATAGTCGACCAGCTTGTCGTGCGGATCCCAGCCCAGCACCTCCAGCGGCTTGGCGACAAAGTTGGATAGGGCGTTGAGATCGTAGAACTTCGCCCGCCCGTCCCGGTCGTCGATCATGTATTCGATCCCGCCAACGTCGAGACCGGAGAGCGCAGCGACCCGCTCGGCCGCCGCCGTCATCTCGGCTGGCGGTGTAAAGGCGCTGATGGTGATCGTCGGCTTGTCGACCATGCAGACGTCGGCCGGGCAGAGGTCGAAGGTCGAGCCCGCACCGTCGAGGGCGAGGGCGTAGATCAGCTTGCCGTCAAGCACCTCGCAGCGGATCACGCGGCCGTCGCGGGCGGGGACGTATTCCTGCACCAGGGCGACGCCGTCGACCCCCATGGGCGTCAGCTTGTCGGCCACGGCGGCCTCCAGATCATCGGCGGTGTCGTAGCGGATCATGCCGGCGCCGGACCCGCCGACATTGACCTTCACCATCACCGGATAGCCGATTTCGGCGGCCAGGCGCGCAACGTCGGCGCGGCGGTGGGCCACGCGGGTCTTGGGAATGTCGAGGCCGGCCTGGCGAAACAGGCTGAGCTGGCGGGCCTTGTTGGTGTCATAGGCCAGCACCCCGGCGCCGTTGATCACCCGCCCGCCGAGGGACTGCCAATGGCCGAGCACCGCCTGGCTGTAGAAGAGCGCGTGTTCCTCCTGGCGCAGGAAGGACGACATGGCGAGCCGGTTGAGGATCACCGGGGCGGGCAGGGTGGTGTCGGCCGGATCGAAGGTGTGGTCCTGGATCGCGATCGGAACCCAGGAAACGCCGTGGCGATCGAGGGCGCGGAAGAGCGGCTCGAACCACTGGGGGTGCTCGTAGAAGACGGCGAGATCGGCCAACGGGATGACTCCGGGGGTTCAGTACGCGACCAGGGCGCCGCCGCGATCCTGGTCGCGAAACAGCTTGCCCCACCGAGGATAGTTCACCCCGCCGCGTCTGGCATCATCGATCGAGAGCGTCGGGCCGAACATCGCTTGCGGCGCCGGCGACATCGCCCCGGGAGCGCCGGCCTGGCCGCCGTCGGCCGTGGCGGCGTCGTTGGCGCAGGTCGCCGCTTCGGGGACATCGCGCCGCAAGGCTTGCGTCACCCCATTGGTCCAGCCGAAGCCATCCTGCAGCGGATACTCCCCGCCGCCGCCCGGACGGACGGTCTCCACATCGTACTTTTCGAGCAGCCGGCCGCTGGCGGTGTATTCCCGCGCCACGGTCTTCAGCCATCGACAGGCGACCTGATCCGCCAGTTTCGCCTCGCCGTAGCGTCGCAGGCCCGACACAGCGATCCATTGCAGCGGCGCCCAGCCGTTCGGGCGATCCCATTGCAGGCGGGTCTCGACCAGGGTGGTGCGCAGGCCGCCGGGCGCGATCAGATCGGCCCGGGTCGCCGCGGCGACCCGCCGGGCGGCGGCGGGCGGGGCGAGGCCGGTGAACAGGGGATAGAGGGTGGCGGCGCTTTCGGCCGGCGTGGCCTGGCCCGTCCGCCAGATCACATCGCGATAGAATCCCGCCTTGGCGTCCCAGGACCAGCGATTGACGGCCTTCGCTCGCGCATCGGCGCGGCGGGTGAAGTCCGCCGCGCAGGCCCGGTCCCGTTCGGCCTTGCACCCCGCGGCGATCGCCCGCTCCAGTCCGTAGAGTAGGCTGTTCAGATCCACGGGCGCGATCTCGGTCGTGCGGATGGTCGCCAGATTGCGGCCATCGCCGAGCCAGCGCGAGCCGAAGTCCCAGCCGCTCTCGGCGGCGGCGCGGATGTCCGCGTAGACCGCCGCGGCCGGCCGGCCCGAGCCGTCGGCCACACGCACATCCTCGCGATAGGCCTCGTCCCGGGGCGTTGTCAGGGCGTCGTGGTAGCGGTTGAGGATCGCGCCGTCGGGCATCGCCACCACATGACCCCGGGCCGCGCCGCGCCGCGACTTCAGCGCCTGCTCGCCCTGCATCCACCAGCCATATTCGCGCCGCAGCCAGCCCAGCCGGCGATGTTTGACCACCGGGTCCGTCGCCTGGGACAACCCCACCATCAGGTAGAAGAACGGCGGCTGGGAGCGGCTCAGATAGTAGGTGCGGGTTCCGTTCGGGATGTGACCATACCGGTCGATGAGCGAGCCGAAGTCGTCGATCATCGCCTCGACCAGATCGTCCCGCCCATCCGCGGCCAGGCCCAGCATGGTGAAATAGCTGTCCCAGTAGTAGAGCTCGCGAAACCGGCCGCCGGGCACGACATAGGGTCTGGGCAAGGCCAGCAGCGACGATCCGGGCGCCGGCCCGGCCGGTTGCCGCGTCAGCACAGGCCACAGTCCGGCGATGTGCGCGGCCAGCGGCTCGTCGGGCGACTTCGGGGCGCCTGGTGGCGGCTCCGGGGCTGACGGAACATCGAACCGCCCATCGATAAAGCGCCGCAGCGCTTCGTCGGTCCAGGGCGCGCCCCCGCGCCAGTCGGCGAGGATGCGCGCCGCCGCTTGGCGCGGAACCGCGTCGGCGAAGGTCTTGCTGTCGGGGTAAAGGCGGCGCAGCTCGACATCGGCGTAGAGGCCCCCAAACTGCTGGGCGGGGCTTGCGGGGGCGGGCGACGCCTCCGCGGCCGGGGCGCGGAGGGCGATCAACACCAAAACCGCCGTCGCCAGCCAGCGATGATTGTTCGTCATGATTGACGCGGTCCCTCGTCAGGCCGTCTCGGGCGCGGATATCCCATGGTCAGGGACGATACACTGGCCCTGGGATACGCCATCGCCAAGCCATGACGGTTGACAGGGGCCGCGGATGGCCAAATAGTACACCGTATGGTGAACTATCAACATGCCGAGCTCGATCGCGTTTTCGCCGCCCTCGGCGATCCGACCCGGCGCGCGATCCTGGCGCGGCTTGAGCGGGAAGAGAGACTGTCCGTCGGCGCCCTCGCCGCGCCGTTTGCGATCAAACTGCCGGCGGTGATGAAGCACCTGGACGTGCTTGGCGCCGCCGGCCTGATTACCCGGTCCAAACACGGCCGCACCGTCGACGTGCGCCTGTCCCCGGATCCCCTCCGCGAGGCCACGGAATGGCTCGCCCGCTACGAACGCTTCTGGTCGCCGGCCCTGGATCGCCTGACCGCCCACGCCGAGGCCAAGGAAATCGAGACCCGGGAAGCCGAAATGCGCACGACCGAAGCCGACGGAAGGGCCGAATGACCAGCCTCACATTAGTGCGCCGCGTCGCCGCCCGACCCTCGATCGTCTTCGACGCCCTGACCACCGCCGACGGAATCGCTGCCTGGTGGGGGCCGGACGAACTGCCGGTGATCCTGGCCGAGGTCGACCCCCGGGTCGGCGGCGCCTACCGGGTCCGCTTCCGCACCCTCGATGGTCTTGAGCACGAGTCCGTCGGTGAGTTTCTCGAGGTGGCCCCGCCCCACCGCCTGGTGATGACCTGGGGCTACGCCTTCGGCGGCGAGCCGGAGGAGCTGGGCCTCACCTCCCGCATCGAAGTGGACATCAGGGCCATCGACGGCGGCGCCGAACTGACCTTCACCCACGCACAACTCAAGAACGCCGTCTCGGTGGCCAGCCACGAGCGCGGCTGGAGCGGCGCCTTCGTCAAGCTCGTCCGAATCCTCGGCGGGCCGCCGGAGCAAGCAAATCCCAACATGGAGGGGGCATAGGACTATGGCTCACGCGATGAGGATCAAGATCGAACCGGCGCCCCGTCGCCGGGAAGGCGCAAACCGAAGTGCGGGCGCGGCCATTGCGTCCGGGGCTGCGGCCCTGGCCCTGGTGTTCGGCGCCTCGGGCGCGGCGCAGGCCCAGGCCGCCCCGACCCCCTATCCGACCATGGCCCCGATCGAACAGTATCGGATGGCCAAGGCCGACGAGATCGCCCTGGCCCGTAGCGCCGCCCCACCGTCGATCTCGGCCGACGCCGAGGTGGTGACCCTCGGCGACCACGCTTACGAGACCGCGGCGCCAGGCAAGAACGGCTGGGTCTGCATCGTCGAACGGGCCTGGGCCAGCGGCCTGGACGACGCTGCGTTCTGGAACCCGAAAATCCGCGGGCCGATCTGTTTCAATCCGGCCTCGGTGCGCTCGGTGCTGCCGACCTATCTGGAGCGGACAAAATGGGTCCTGGCCGGCGCCGACCGGGCGGAGATCACCCGGCGCACCAAGGCCGGCATCGCGGCCGGGCGCATCGGGCCGCCGGAGTCGGGGGCCATGTGCTACATGATGTCCAAGGGCGGCTACCTCAGCGACACTGGCGGTCACTGGCATCCCCACCTGATGTTCTTCCTGCCGCATGAGGCCGGCGGCGCCGCGGCCTGGGGCGCGAGCCTCGCCGGTTCGCCGGTGATGGGCGGCGTCCCCGACCTGGATCCGGCCGTGGTCTACTTCATCATCGTCCCCAAATGGTCCGATGGAACGCCGTACGAGCCCATGGCCATGTGACGCTGGCCGGGCGCGGGCTTGCCCCGCGCCCTGTCCGCCGCCACTCTGGCGGCGCAGCCGTGGATGGCGGCGGGGCGGCTGGAGCGGGCGTGTTCAAACCGGGCGATCCAGGTCTTGCGGTCAAGCGGTTCCGCCTCCTCGCCCTCGCCGCGCTGGCGTTGGTGGCCGGTGGCGCAAGCCCATCGTCGGCCCAGCCCATTGAAATCGCGCCCACGGCCGCGGCCTTCCGCTCCCTGGACTACGACATCGGCCTGACCCCCGACTTCAAGACCGGGGTCCTCACCGGCGTCGAGCGGCTTCGCTTCCAGAGCCTGACCGCCGGCCTGGACACCCTGACCTTCACCGCCAACCCCATGGCGATCAACGTCACCCTGGACGGCGCCCCCGGCGTCACCACCTCGGTCGTCGGCGCCCGGCTCGTCGTTCACTTGCCGCGCCGCCTCGCCAAGGGCGAGATAGCCAGCCTGATCCTCAGCTTCGCCGGTCGGCCGAAACGCAACTTCGTCTTCACCGCCGACGAGATCCACACCGGCTACTTCACCTGCGAGGCCATGGTCTGCGACGTCGACAGGCCGGGCGACCGGGCGCCGCTTCGCCTGGCCCTGACCCTACCCACGGGCTTCGAGGCGGTCGCGCCCGGCCGGCTGGTCTCGCGCACGCCGGCGGGACCGGGCCTGGAGACCTGGCGCTGGCGCGAGGACCGGCCCTATCCCACCTATCTCTACGGCTTCGCGGCGGGCGCCTATCAGCGGGCGGCGCTGCCGGGCCGGCCGGGGCTCTCGGTGCTCTATGCGGGGGAAACGCCGGCGCGGATCCAGGCGATGTTCGGCGACACTGGTCGCATGGCGGCCTTTTTCGAAGACAAGGCCGGACTGCCGCTGCCGGAGGGCCGCTACACCCAAATCCTCGTGGCGAGCGACGGGGATCAGGAGGACGCGTCCCTGTCGATGATCGAGAAGCGCTCCATCGAACCCATCCTCACCGACCCGCACGAGGACTGGATCGTCGCCCACGAACTGGCGCACCAGTGGTGGGGCAATCTGGTCACCTGTTCCGACTGGAAGGAGCTGTGGCTGAACGAGGGCATGACCACCTTCATGGTTGCCGCCTACAAGGAGCAGCGCTGGGGCCGGGCGGCCTACGACCGGGAGATCGCCATCGCCAATCGCGGCTGGGAGGCGGCCAAGAAGGCCGGGCTGGACAAGCCGCTGAGTTGGCAAGGGACCTATCCCACCCTGCGGGACAAGCGGCGGATCGCCTACAGCAAGTCCGTGGTCTTCCTCGACGCCCTGCGCTCCACGGTGGGCGAGCTCGCCTTCTGGAAGGGCGTGCGGACCTACAGCCGGGCCAACGCCGGCCGAAGCGTCACCGCCCATGATCTCGAAAATGCGTTCGAGGCCGCCAGCGGCCGCGACTTGTCGGGCCTGTTCAGGGCCTGGGTCTTTGGCGGCGGCGCGGACGGGCCGGCGATCGTGAGGCCCTAGGGCGAGCTGTTGGCAGGTCGAATTGGCCACCTTCTCCTCTCCCATGAATGGGAGAGGAGAAAGGGCCTTGATCATGCGTAAATTCAATGCGCTTCAGGCGTCCCATTCTTGTCATCGGCGTCCGCTAGGCTGATCCTGGCGCGACCCCCAGCGCCGCAGGAGATATGCCATGACCATCCAAGACATCGCCAATGACCTGGTCGCCCTGTGCCGGGCCGGCAAGTTCGCCGAATCCGGCGAGAAATACTGGGCCGAGGACGTCGTCAGCATCGAGGCCATGGGCCCCGAGCCCGTCTCCCACGGCATCGCCGCCGCCCGCGGCAAGGGCGAGTGGTGGGCGAACTCGCACGAGACCCACGGGGTCGAGGTCGACGGCCCCTATATCAACGGCGACCAGTTCGCCGTGCGCTTCAAGATGGACATCACCGTCAAGGAAACCGGCGAGCGGCGCACCATGGACGAGGTCGGCCTCTACACCATCAAGAACGGCAAGATCGCCGAGGAGCGGTTCTTCTACGCCATGTAGTCGCCGCTCAGCCGGCGCGCGGCGCCGAGGCCCCCGGCGTGGCGACCTGCGTCGTCAGCAGCCGCCCGGTGGGCCTGCCGTCGCCCTCGCCCTCGCCGGTGAGCGGCGCCGCCGTCAGCATGAACAGGGTGCGCCCGTCCTCGCCCCCCAGGGCGCAGGCGTAGCAGGGCTGGCCGGTGTCGATCACCTCCAGCACCGCGCCGCCATGCTGGATGCGCGCGCATTCTGGCGCCATGGGATTGGCGATCCAGATCGCCCCCTCGGCGTCGAGGGCGATGCCGTCGGGAACCCTGGGCGCGACCTGCGCCCAGACGCGGCGGTTGGACAGGCCTCCGTCCGCGGCGATGTCGAAGGCGGTCAGCCGGCCGGCCAGGGTCTCCCCGACGATCAGGGTCCGCCCGTCCGGGGTGATCACCGAGCCGTTGGGGAAATGCATGTCCGGCGCCGCCACATGGACGCTGCCGTCGGGGTCCACCCGCACCAGGGTGGCGACGGCATGGTCGGCGAACACCGCCGCCACCCCCCGCGCCGCCATCGCCGCGTCCAGGTCGAAGCCGAAGTTGCCCACATAGGCGCGGCCCTGGGCGTCGACCACCATGTCGTTGCAATGAAACGTGGCGTAGGCGCCAAGGTCGGCGTGCACGCGCACCTCGCCGTTCGGGAACCGGCGCAGAACCTGCCGCTTGATCATGGAGACGATCAGCAGGGAGCCGTCGGGCATCCACCCCAGCCCGGACGGCTGGTCGTCGATCTCCACCTCCGTGCGCAGGTCGCCGGCGCGGGACACCGACAGCACCTTGTGGGCGTAGAAATCACTGAACCACAGCCGCCCGTCCCGCCAGCGCGGGCCTTCCCCGAAATGGATGCCGTCGGCCAGAAGGCTGGGAGCCTGCGCCATTGGATGTCCTCGCTATGGGTGGGCCAGACTAGGCAGTGGTTACGCCCGCGGCTAGCCACCGTCCCGCCGGCCGACGAGGGTCAGCACCAGTAGCGCAGCCCCGGCCGCCGCCACCACCGGCGTCATGGCCAGCACCACCGTCTCGGCGCTCGCCCCCCGGCTCAGCAACACCCCGGCGGCGAGCGGTCCGAGCAGGGAGCCGATCCGCCCCGCGCCCACGGCCGCCCCGACGCCCGCACCCCGGGCGTCGGGGGGGTAGTAGGCCGGCGCGGCGCCATAGAGGACGAACTGGGCGCCGACCACCAGGAAGCCGGCCATCGCCGACCAGGCCAGGATCGGCGCAAGGCCGCTGGCGCCCGCCAGGCCCGCCAGGCTCGCCACCAGTAGCCCATAGGCGACCAGCATCGGCCAGCGCAGACCGAACCGGTCGACCAGGGCGCCCAGGATCACCGCGCCGACCACGCTGCTGAGGTTCAGCGCAATGGAGGCCAGGGGCGCGGCGGCCGGCGTCAGCCCCTTGGCCACCACCAGCGTCGGCAGCCAGTTCAGCAGCAGGTAGAGCACCAGCAGGGTCAGGACGAAGGCGGCCCAGAGCGCCAGGGTGGCCGCCGCCCGGCCTTCGCCGAACAGCAGCCGCGCATAGGGCGCGGCCGGCGGGGGTGGTCCATCCGCCGTCCTGGCCCGCCCGGTCTCCGGCAATCCGAGGGCCAGCAACGGCGCGAACAGCAAGGGCGCTGCGCCGCCGATCATGAAGATCAGCCGCCAGTCCAGCCCCTTGGGGATCAGAAAGGCGATCAACGCCGCCGCCGCCCCGCCCAGGGGCATGCCGCCAAAGATCAGTCCGCCGGTCGCCCCTCGACGCCCCTCGCCGGTGATGTCGGCGGCGATGGCGATCAGGTTCGGCAGGGCGCCGCCAAGGCCGAGCCCCGTCGCGGCCCGCGCGATCAACAGGGTCGGATAGTCATGCGCCAGCACCGTGCCCAGGGAAAAGACGCCAAACGCCGCCACCGCCGCGATCAGCACCGGCTTTCGCCCGATCCGATCGGCCGCCCGACCGCCGATCACCGCCCCGATGATCAGCCCCAGCATGCTCGCCGTCAGCACCGCCCCGATCTGCCCTGGGCCTAGATGCAGCGCCGGGGCCAGTCGCGGCGCCGCGACGCCCATGGCCTGCAGGTCGTATCCCTCAATCATGGCGACGGCGAAGCAGAGGCCGATGATCAGGAGGAGGGGTGTGGACGCCCAGGCGCGCGGCCCCGCCGATTCAGCCATGGTCGCGCCCCCGTTTGCGTTGAGGGGAGGCTAGCGGTTCAGACCGCGCTGGCAATGGGGGAGGCGGTTTGGCGACCGGCGTTTAGTCCTCCCCGCGTGCGGGGAGGTGGCATCGAGCGCAGCGAGATGACGGAGGGGCAAGTGGAGCGTCACCGCTTGCCCCTCCCCGCCCTCCGGGCGGACCTCCCCGCACGCGGGGAGGACTAGAGGGTCTTGCGACCTACCGCCCGATATTCACATCCCCAGACCCGGCGATGTGCTTGGTCACCGACCCGCTCACCGGCCCCACGTTCACATCCCCCGACCCCGCGATGGAGGCCTCCAGGCTGTCGGCCGGGCCCTTCAGGGTCACGTCGCCGGAGCCGGCGATATGCACCCGCATGGTGGTCGCCCGGCCGCCGTGGATCTTCACGTCGCCGGAGCCGGAAATCCGCGCGTCCAGGGGCCCGTTGATCGAGGCGGCGGTCACGTCGCCCGAGCCGGAGATCGCCGTGGTCAACGCCCCGCGCACCTCGCCCAGGGCCACGTCGCCGGAGCCGGAGACATGAACCTCCGCCCAGCCCGCGCCGCTGGCCTTCACGTCGCCGGAGCCGGCCACGCCGATATTCAGCGGCCCGCTCACCGGCGCCAGGGTCCAGTCGCCGCAGCCGGCGTCACGAAAATCCAGGCTGCTCGTACGCCCCACCGATCCCCACACCGCCTCGCCGGCGCTGACATGGGCGTCCATGGGCACGTGGATCACCACCTGGGGCAGGTCGTCGATGCCGACATTGCCGATCCCGAAGATGAACACCGCCGGCTTGCCGAACAGCGAGTGGCAACTGTAGGGCCGCATGTGCAGATTGCCCTCGACCACCACCTGATCCCCCTGGCGGGTCACGGTCAGCGGCAACTGGCCGTTGCCCTTGGCCACGAACACCTGGATGTCGCCCCGCGCCTCCGGGATCACCGTCACCCGCGCCGCCGCATAGCGGATGTCCACGCCCGGCGCCGCCGAGGCCGCGGAAGCCAGAACCAGCCCGCCGGCCAGGGCCGCTAATCCGATGAAAGCTCGCATGAGGTAGTCCCTTCCCAAATCCTGTGCGCGAACGCTAACGCGGGCGGGGGGAGGGGGCATCTTAATTCGCGGTCATGTTTTTTGAGCCCACGAAAAACGCCGCCAGTGTCCCCGCTGGCGGCGTCCTCGTTTCAGCCCTCAGTGAAAGCGACTACAGCCGCTCCACGATCGTCACATTCGCCAGACCACCGCCCTCGCACATGGTCTGCAACCCGTACCGCTTGTTCCGGTCCTTCAGCGCATGCACCAGGGTCGTCATCAGCTTGGCGCCCGAGCCGCCGAGGGGATGGCCCAACGCAATCGCGCCGCCGTTGACGTTGATGCGGTCCGGGTCGGCGCCCAGGGTCTGCAGCCAGGCCACGGGGACGGAGGCGAAGGCTTCGTTGACCTCATAGAGGTCGATGTCGTCGATGCTCATCCCGGCCTTTTTCAGGGCCCGGGCCGTGGCCGGGATCGGGGCTTCCAGCATGATCACCGGGTCGCCGCCGATGACGGTCATGTGGTGGATGCGGGCCAGGGGCTCGACGCCGAGCTTCTTAAGCCCGGCCTCGTTGACCACCATCACCCCGGCCGAGCCGTCGCAGATCTGGCTGGAGGTGGCCGCGGTCAGGGCGCCGCCCTCCTGCAGCAGCTTCACCGCGCGCATGGCCTCCAGGCTGGATTCGAACCGGATGCCCTCGTCGACGCTGTGCAACTCGGTCTTGCCGTCCGCTGTGGTGATCTCCAGGCTGAGGATCTCGTCCTTGAACTTGCCCCCTTGCGTCGCCGCGATGGCCCGCTGGTGGCTCTTGAAGCCGTATTCGTCCAACTGGTCCTTGGTCAGGCCGTACTTCTTGGCCACCATCTCGGCGCCGGCGAACTGGCTGAACTGGATGTTGGGATACCGCTCCTGGATGGCGGGGCTCATATAGCTGCCCATGCCGGCCTTCAGGGCCAGGATGCTGGGCGTGCCCATGGGCACCCGGGTCATGCTCTCCACGCCCGCGGCGATGACGATATCCATGGAGCCGCTCATTACCGCCTGGGCGGCGAAGTGCAGGGCCTGCTGGCTGGAGCCGCACTGGCGGTCCACCGAGGTGGCGGGCACGCTTTCCGGTAGCTTCGACGCCAGCACCGCGTTGCGGGCGATGTTCACCGCCTGCTCACCGGCCTGGCCGACGCAGCCCATGATCACGTCCTCGATCAGGGCGGGGTCGGCGCCGGTCTTGTCGACCAGGCTGTCCAGCACCTTGCCGGCCATGTCCGCCGGATGCCAGCCGGCCATCCGCCCGCCCTTGCGCCCGCCCGCGGTGCGGGTGGCGGCGACGATATATGCTTCGCCCATAGAGGCCTCCGTTGAATGAATAGCGTTCAATCTGCCCCAGGAATGTGGGGTCCGCCAGGGTGTCAAACAACTGTTCGACGCATGCGGCGGGCGAGGCGGCGCAAGGCCTTGGCGTCGTTACGTCAAGGGCAGGGAGAAAATCCGGCGAGGCTGGAGTCTGGGGCGGGCCAGGGGTAAGATTCACCACCAAGGCACGAAGGACACGAAGGCGCGCGAAGCGCGCAGGCCAATCCCCGGCAGTCGAGGCCAGATTGTTTCGCGCTTCGCGCCGGGCACTGTCGAGCCTTCTTCGTGACTCCTTCGTGTCCTTCGTGCCTTCGTGGTTGAATCCTTGCTTTTTCACGGCGGCTTCAACCGCGACCCGCGAGGTCGTACAAGCGCCGCACCCCCTCACCCGAAAGTCCCCCTTGAACTATCGCCACGCCTTCCACGCCGGAAACTTCGCCGATCTGGTCAAGCACGCCTGCCTGACCGCGGCCCTGGCCGAGCTGACCGCATCCGGCCCGCCGCTTCAGGTCATCGACACCCACGCCGGCGCCGGCCTCTATGACCTGGGCGGGGAGGACGCCCGGCGCACCGCCGAGGCCGAGCGCGGGGTCTACGCCCTGCTGGCCGACCGGGCCGCGCCGGCGGTGTTCGGCTCCCTGAAGGCGCAGATCGCCAAGCTGAACGGCGGCAAGGACGCGCGCCTCTATCCCGGCTCGCCCCTGCTGGTCGCCGCCGCCTTGCGCAAGGCCGACACCCTGATCGCCTGCGAACTGCGCCCCGAGGAGGCCGGGCGTCTGCGGGTGGCGCTGAAGCAGGCCCGGGGCGCCGAGGTGGTGATCGCCGACGGCTTCACCCTCGCCCCCCGGGTCAAGCCCGGCCAGCCGACCCTGGTGCTGATCGACCCGCCCTTCGAGCGCGGCGACGACTACGACCAGGTCGTGAAAACCACCGCCGCCGTCCTGCGCCGCAATCGGAACGCCGTAGTCATGGCCTGGACGCCCCTGAAGGACCTGGAGACCTTCGACGCCTTCCTGCGCGACCTGGAGGCGATCCGCCCGCCGCAAACCCTGGTCGTCGAGGCGCGGCTGCGGCCGCTCAACGATCCCATGCGCCTGAACGGCTGCGCCCTGGTGGTGGTGGGTCCGCCGCCCGGCCTGGAGCCCGCGGCCCAGGCGGCCTGCGACTGGGTGGTGGCCAAGCTGGGGTCAGCGGGCGGGCTGGCGCGGGTTTGGGGGCTGTAAGGGGCGGCGGGGACTGCGCACGCTCTCTCCACCGTCATGGCCGGGCTTGTCCCGGCCACAAGGGAACACGAACCTCTGAGAATAGCCGCGCGCGCTCACCATAGCGGACAGACGCGACCGCGGACGCGCTGATCGGCCTTCACCGTCTGTGTTCCCTTGTGGCCGGGACAAGCCCGGCCATGACGGAAAAATTTGGATATTTGCCGCGGTCTGATGGCCTAGCGGTGGAACGGCGCCTCTTTTTCCGGCGTTCCCCTCACAGCCGAATTTTTGCAGGTGCGAACGCGCGAGCCTGTGATATGTTGCGGCGCACAATTTCCTCCCGAGCCTGATCAAGGAGCGCTCAACATGGGTATCCTGCAAGCGACGCCGACGGCCCCCAAGTCGGTGTTCGGCCTCGATCCTGAAAAGACCTTCAGCGCCCCGCTGGGCGCGGCCTCGCCGCTTTGGCTGACCTTTGTCGGCGCCGCCAGCGCCGGCGTCGCCTATTGGTGGTTCACCCGCTGGATGCGCCCGGCCGAGGCGGTCGAGGGCGCCGTTGAGGCGCTCAAACCCCTGCCGATCGCCATCAAGGACGCCGCGCCCGCGCCGGTCGCCGAGGCCGTCGAGGTGGTCGAGGCCGTGGTCGCGCCGATCGTTGACGCCGCGCCCGAAGTCGCCGCCAAGGTCGAAGCCGTCGCGGAGGCTGCCTCCGCCAAGGTCGAGGCGGTCGCCGAAGTCGTGGCCGCGCCCGAACCCGTGATCGCCGCCGAACCTGCTCCGGTCGCCGAGCCGATCGTGGCCAAGGTCGCCGCGCCGGAGCCGAAGGCCGCCGAAACGCCGAAAGCCGAGATCGCCCCGGCCGCCGAGCCCTGGCCCGCCCCGGCGGCGCCCAAGGCGGTCGAACCCGTCGCCGAAATGGCCCCGGTGGCGAAGGCCGAGCCCGCGCCCGAGGCCGAGATCTCAGCTACGCCGAAGGCCGCTAAGCCCGTCGCCGAAAAGCCGGTCGCCGCCAAGGCCGCCGCTCCGAAGGTCGCCCCGAAGGCCGCACTCATCGCCACGCCCAAGGCCGTGAAGCCGGCCGTCCCCGGCAAGTCAGCGACGCCCAAGGCGGTCGTGGCTAAGACCGCCGCGCCCAAGGCTAAGGCCAAGGCGAAGGCCAAGCGGGCGACAAAGCATTAGGTCACACCGCGAACACCGAAGAGCCCTTCCCCTCTCAAGGGGAGGGGTTCAGAGGGGACCGACCTGCGCCCGCCCATCCGGGATCGATCATCCCCCGGCCGCGTTGCCTCTACACAATCTCGCGCAAACAGCCTGAGCCTATTGGCGGCTCTTTCCCAAGGGTGCAGTTTGACGAGACATGGAGGCATCGATGTTCCAGGCGCGCACCCAAGCTGAGATCGACAGTCTGCGCGCCGGCATAAGCCGCGTCGGGGGCCTGTCCGACAGCATCGTCAAGGTGGGGCCGTTCGGCATTGGCCTGGACGGCATACTGGCCTGGGTGCCGGTGGTCGGCACCCTCTATAGCGGCGCGGCGGCGCTGACGATGATCGTCATGGGGTGGCGCGCCCGCGTGCCGCTCTCGACCCTGATCGGGGCCACCAGCATCCTGGTGATGCGCACCACCGTGGCGGCCGGGGGCGAGGCCCTGCTCCTGCCCGTCCTGCCGATCGGCGGCGCGGCGGAGTTCATGGTGGATCTGTTCCGGGCCCACAAATGGGCGGCCGACATGCTGGTGAAGTCCATCGACAACGCCGTCTATGTCGAAGGCCGCCGGCATCCCTCCAATCCCGACTTCGCCGACGCCCGCGATCGCGTCCGCTCGGGGGTGGAGCGGCGGCGGATCGTGGCCCTGGGATAGGGGGCGTTCGGCGCGGACCTCTTGCGCCTCAAAAATATACACCGTAAATTATGTGGCCTGAGGTACAACCGCCCAGACCGTCTTCAATAAGGACTGCCCCGCATGGCCCTGCCGCCCATCCTGCGCGACCGCCTCCGCCTGCCCGTCATCGCCTCGCCCTTGTTCATAATCTCCGGCCCCGAGCTGGTGATCGCCCAGTGCAAGGCCGGCATCGTCGGCTCGTTCCCGTCCCTGAACGCGCGGCCGATCTCCATGCTGGACGAATGGCTGCACCGGATCACCGAGGAGCTGGCGGCCTGGGATCGCGACCATCCGGACACCCCGTCCGCCCCCTTCGCGGTCAACCAGATCGTCCACCGCACCAACAACCGCCTCGAGGAAGACCTGGAGCTCTGCGTGAAGTGGAAGGCGCCGGTGGTGATCACCTCGCTCGGCGCCCGCGAAGACCTGAACGCGGCGATCCATTCCTACGGCGGCATCACCCTGCACGACGTGATCACCGACCGCTTCGCCCGCAAAGCCATCGAAAAGGGCGCCGACGGCCTGATCCCGGTGGCGGCGGGCGCCGGCGGCCATGCCGGCACATTGTCGCCCTTCGCCCTGATCCAGGAGATCCGCGCCTGGTTCGATGGGCCGGTGGCCCTGTCCGGCTCCATCGCCAATGGCGCGGCCATCCTGGGCGCCCAGGCCATGGGGGCCGACCTCGCCTATATCGGCTCGGCCTTCATCGCCACGGAGGAGGCGAACGCCCAGCCCGGCTACAAGCAGATGATCGTGGAGTCCTCCGGCGACGACATCCTCTATTCCAACCTCTTCACCGGGGTGCACGGCAACTACCTGCGCCCGTCGGTGATCCGCGCCGGCCTCGATCCGGAGAACCTGCCGGTCAGCGATCCGTCGAAGATGAACTTCGGTTCCGGCGGCAATCAGGAGGCCAAGGCCTGGCGCGACATCTGGGGCTGCGGCCAGGGCATCGCCGCGGTGAAGGCGGTCCAGACCGTCGCCGGCATGGTGGCGCGCCTGGCCGGCGAATACGAAGCGGCCAAGGCGCAGCTGGCGGCCAAGACCGGCCTCACGAGGGGCGCGGCCCTGGCCATGGCGGCGGAGTAGGGCGCCACGCAACCGGTGATCCGACGGGGAGTTTGGTTCGTAAGGACCAAGCCTGACCCGGAGCAGCCGCCCATGACCCGAAACCTG
>FTAI01000959.1_pt1 | contig 19205 bp, 15 predicted proteins | sample 1638941 | NCBI WGS metagenome assembly FTAI01 (sample SAMEA3914813, study PRJEB12502) | metagenome | biome: forest; material: soil | place: Canada | collected 2011-07-07 | depth 0.3 m | reverse complement strand
CCGCCGCCACCGCCGCCGCCTGAGCCGCCGATGGGCGCCGCGCCGTGGGAGCCCTGACCGCCGCCTTGCGGGGCGCCGCCACCGCTACGCTGGCCGCCCTGCGAGCCGCCGGAACGCTGGCCGCCTTGCTGGCCGCCAGTGCGCTGGCCGTTCTGTCCGTTGCCGCCGTGTTGCTGGTCGGCGAGAGCGCTTGTCCCGCCGAGCAGCGAGAGCGCCATGGCCGTCGCCATTAGCCGTTTCATCGTGTTCGACTCCTTGGAGCTGTTGTTCCGGTCGACGCGAAATCGCGTGGATCAACGAGCGAAAGTCGGGAGGTCTTGCGCCCAGCGCTCGCCGTTAACGATACTGTGACGGAGGCGTGATGAACCAGACTTGAACGCATTTCCCGCCGCCCCTTCACTCCCGCCCCATTCACCTTCCACCCCGATGCGAGACCCACCAATGGCCGCCATCGCCGCCGACGTGGTCGGCTACTGGACCAACGCCGGACCCAGGAAATGGTTCGCCAAGTCCGCCGCCTTCGACGACGCCATCCGGCTGCGGTTCGAGCCGGTGCATCACGCCGCCGCCCGGGGGGAATACCCTGCATGGCGGGAGACGCCCGAGGGCTGTCTCGCGCTCCTGCTGTTGTTCGACCAGTTCCCCCGCAACCTCTACCGCGGCTCGGCCCACGCCTTCGCCACCGATCCCCTGGCCCGCGTCGTCGCCCGTCAGGCGGTAGGCGTCGGCTTCGACCAGCAGATCGAGGCGATCCTGCGGCCGTTCTGCTACCTGCCCTTCGAACATTCCGAAGCGATCGAGGATCAGGACCGCGCCGTCGCCCTGTTCGAAGCCCACGACGCGGTCACCGGCGACGTCCACAGCCTGGAATGGGCGGTGCGCCACCGCGATATCATCCAGCGTTTCGGCCGCTTCCCCCACCGCAACGCCGCCCTCGGGCGGGAGACGACGCCGGAGGAGCAGGCGTTTCTGGATGAGGGCGGGTTTGCGGGGTGAGGTTTTCCTAACCGCAAGCTTCTCTGATCGGAAACCCTCGCCACATAGTGCGTGGTTCGAGACGCGCGCGAGGGGCGCGCTCCTCACCATGACTGACTTTGTGCAATCCAAATCTCTTAGTCATGGTGAGGGCGACCGAAGGGAGCGTCTCGAACCACGCAATCTGTCGCAACCTCCATCTGTGGAGAACCCCAAGCCGTGATTGGCCTCGCAGATGAATCAGCGGCAAACTGAGAACCCATGAACGCCGTCGCCCCCATCCGCCCCGCCACCGAAGCCGACCATCCCGAGCGGCAGTATCTCGACCTGCTGGCCGAGATTCTTGAGCGTGGCGTGGAACGCTCCGACCGCACCGGCACCGGCGCCCTAAGCGTCTTCGGCCGGCAGATGCGCTTCGATCTGGCCCAGGGCTTTCCCTTGTTGACCACCAAGAAGCTGCACCTGAAGTCGATCATCATCGAGCTTTTGTGGTTCCTGCGCGGCGAGACCAATGTGCGATGGCTGCAGGAGCGCGGGGTCAGCATCTGGAACGAATGGGCGGACGACGGCGGCGAACTCGGTCCGGTCTATGGCAAGCAGTGGCGGTCGTGGGCGGCGCCGGCCAAGGACGGCAATGGGGTCCGCGTGATCGACCAGATCAGCCAGGTGGTCCAGGCGATCAAGACCAACCCCAACAGCCGCCGCCATATCGTCTCGGCCTGGAACCCGGCGGATGTGGAGGACATGGCCTTGCCGCCCTGCCACTGCCTGTTCCAGTTCTACGTGGCGGACGGCAAGCTCTCCTGCCAGCTCTACCAGCGCTCGGCGGACATGTTCCTTGGCGTGCCGTTCAATATCGCCAGCTACGCCCTGCTCACCCAGATGATGGCGCAGGCGACGGGGCTCGAGCCGGGCGAATTCGTCCATACCCTGGGGGATGCGCACCTCTACCTGAACCACCGCGACCAGGCCCGCCTGCAGCTGACCCGGGAGCCCGGGCCGATGCCGACCCTGGTGCTGGCGCCGAAGACCGACCTCTTCGCCTTCGAATACGAGGATTTCAAGCTGGAAGGCTACAAGGCCCAACCCGGCATTCCGGCCCCGATCGCGGTCTAGGGCGTGACCCCCATCCTCACCCTCGGCCCCGTCGCCCGCGCCCGCAACGGGGTGATCGGGCGGGGCGGCGACCTGCCCTGGCGGCTGAAGACCGACCTGGTCCACTTCAAGGCCCTGACCCTGGGCAAGCCGGTGATCATGGGCCGCAAGACCTGGGAGTCCCTGCCCCGCCGTCCCCTGCCCGGCCGCATCAACATCGTGCTCACCCGCGACGGCTCCTATGAGGAGATCGGCGCGGCCAAGGGCGCCCTTGTCTGCGAGCGGTTCGACGAGGCGGTGCAGATCGCCCGGGAGCAGGCCGAGGAGGACGGGGCGGAGGAGTTCTGCGTCATCGGCGGCGCCGCCCTCTTCGCCATCGCCCTGCCCAAGGCCCGGCGCATCTACCTGACCGAGGTGGACGCCGAGGTGAGCGGCGATGTGACGCTGCCGCCCATCGACGAGAGCCGCTGGACGGAGGTCGCCCGCAGTGCGCATCCTGCCGGCGCGGACGACGAGTTTCCGTTCGTTTTCCGGACGTTGGAGCGCCGCTAGGTCGCGGCGTTTCCGGGGTCCTAGGAGTCAGACCATGACCACCCTCGCCAGGTCGCTGGCCCTGACCGCCACCCTGCTGATCGGCCTCAGCCTGCAGGGCTGCCTCGTCGTCGGCGCGACGACCGCGGTGGCCGGCGCCGCTGTGAAGACCACCGTCGGCGTGGCTGGCGCAGCGGTGGATGCGACCGGCCATGTGATCGGCGCCGCGGGCAAGGCCGTCACCGGCCACTAGAACGCCGCCTTGGCGCTGGCGCCCGGTTCAAACGCTCGTTTATAGTCCGCGCCAATCCGCCCTGACCCGAGGCGGCGCAAGGGAGCGTGACCATGGACCTGCAACTCGTCGCCGAAGGCCTGCAATTTCCCGAGGGCCCGATCGCCATGGCCGATGGCTCGATCATTCTCACCGAAATCAAGGCTGGGGTGCTCAGCCGGATCACCCCGGACGGCAAGCGCACGGTGTTCGCGGAAACCGGCGGCGGCCCCAATGGCGCGGCGGTGGGGCCGGATAACGCCATCTACGTCACCAACAACGGCGCCTCGTTCGAGTGGCTCGACCAGGGCGGCCTGACCATTCCGGGGCCGACCCCCGCCAGCCACAAGGGCGGATACATCCAGCGGGTGGACCTTGCGACCGGGGCCATCACAACGGTTTACGATTCCTGCGACGGGCGCCGGCTGATCGGCCCTAACGATCTCGTCTTCGACCGGACCGGCGGGATGTGGTTCACCGACCACGGCGCCTCGACCCCGGAGGGCCGCCGCTACGGCGCCCTCTACTACGCCCGGCCGGACGGTTCGAAGATCGTGCGCCACCGCGACCACATCATCTCGCCCAATGGCGTCGGCCTCTCCCCGGACGAGACGGTGGTCTACGCCGCCGACACCCAGTTGGGCCGCCTCTGGGCGTTCGACATCACCTCGCCAGGCGAGCTCGGCCCGCCCCCCGGCTTCGCGCCGGGCCGGGTGATCTGCAACCTGCCGGGCTTTCAGCTGCTCGACAGCCTGGCGGTGGAGGCCGGCGGCAAGGTGTGCGTGGCGACCATTATCAACGGCGGCATCACCGCCTTCGACCCCGACGGTTCGACCGAACACTTCCCCGTGCCGGACCTGGTGACCACCAACATCTGCTTCGGCGGCGCCGACATGCGCGACGCCTGGATCACGGCGTCATCGACCGGGCGGCTCTATAAATGCCGTTGGCCGCGGCCGGGGTTGAAGCTGAACTACAACGCCTAGAGTGGGTCGATCTTAGATCGAGTTGATCCGGCTTCTCCTCTCCCATTCATGGGAGAGGTGGCCCCGAGCAACGCGAGGGGACGGAGAGGGCAAGTGATCCCTCCTCCACTTGCCCTCTCCGACGCTTCGCTACGCTCGCGCCACCTCTCCCATGAATGGGAGAGGAGAAAAGCGCTCAATTCGCCGTGGCCTCAACCAGGTCTGGAGTCTGCCTTCAGTGCGCCGCCGCCGCAGGCGCAGCCGCCGGACCCGCCGGACCCGCCGGACCCGCCAAACGATCGAAGTTCAGGATGGCGTTGAACACCAGGGGATAGGTCCCCACGGTTTCGCCCCGATAGATCGGCAGGTTGGCGAACAGCAGCACATTGCCCGCCCCCAGGTGGGCGTCGACGACGATCGCGTGTTCGGCGATCGGCCCCGGCTTGTCGAGCAACCCCGACCGCAGCAGGTCCTTGGCGTCCGCGAACCGCAGGATGACCTCGGGCCTCAGCGCCTCGGGAATGACCGAGGGGTTGTTGCGGATCTGGTCGTCGGTCAGCGGCTCGGCTTCCCAGGGTTTCGGCTTGGGCAGGGGGGCGGGCTCGGCCGGTTCGCGTCCCTGCACCACGTCGCTGTCCTCCACCGAGCCACGCCCGGTCGGACGTTGGTCATAGGGGTCCATCAGGACGCGGCCGCCCCGCCGGCTCACGGTCTGGCTGACATTGAAGGCCATGCCCTCCGCGCTCATCACCGCCACATCCTTGCCAAAGCCATAGGCGACCGGGCTTTGGGGGGCGACAAACACCGCACCCAGGACCGAACCCACGACCCGGGTCTCGCCCCGGGACGCCACCGAAACCCCGGGGGCAAGGCCCGTCTCGATAGCGAACTGGGCGGTGTCATCGCAGGTGATCAGCAGGCCGCCGCGCTCGATAAAACGCCGAAGGTGGTCGAGCCCCTCGCCGCCGAGGCCGGCCCGCATATCGGGCGTGGAGTCGATACGGCCCAGATTGGGGGTCAGGGCGGTCTTCCGCCAGGGCAGGGCGTTGCCATAGCGCGGCAGGCCATCGACGATGTCGCGGGACGAGGCGCCGCCCATCTGCGCAAAGACGATCACGTCATATTTCGCGCGCAGGTCCGCGTCGGCCGCCGCGGTCTGGGTGCTGATATAGGCGTAGGGGATGCCGGCCTTGTCGAAGGCGTAGCGCCACCAGCCTTCGTCCTGGGTCGACAGCCAGGTGTGCATGATGGCGATCCGGGGCGCCTTGACCGGGTGGGAAGCCACCTTCGGCGCCGCGTGCAGACGCTCGGCGTCGAGGGCCAGGGTCTTCAGCGCCTGCGCCAAGCCCCGCTCTTCCGCGCCGGTGATCAGCAGCGAGCCGGCCGCGAAATGCTTGCCCTCCGCGTCAAATCCAGCCTCGGCGACGGCGACCTTCGCCGGCTTCAGCTTGTAGATCAGGGACAGCAGGGAGGTCTGGCCGGTGTTGTTGATCACCACCACGTCGCCGGCGCCCGAGAGCTTGCCGGCGAGGTCCCCCGGATCGCCCAGGGGCGTCATCGGCGCGGCCAGGATGGCCGGGTCGACGACGCGCACGGCCTTGACGTTGAACAGCTGCGGGAAGGACCAGCCGGTGTCGTCATAGGGATGCTTCTGCGGATCGTCCGGCGCCCAGTACTGGCGATCGAGCAGGGCGTCGGCGACGCGGGAATAGGGCTGGTCCATCCGGATGACGAAGCTGCCGGCCGGCAGGGTCTCGCTCACGGGCGCATCGCCCCGTTTGGCCGCCGGAACAAGTTGGGTGCGCGCCTCGGTGAGCTGGCTGACCTCGACATGCTGGCGCCTCAGGGTCTCGATGACCTGCAGTTGCCGGTTCGTCTCAGCCGGATTGGCCGGAAGCACCCAGGCGGCCGGTCCGCCGAGGGCCGGCTTCTGCACAGAGCGCTTGCTCTTCAGATAGAAGTTATCGAGGAAATGCTGGGTGTGCTCGGAATAGTAGCTCAGGGTCGAGAGCAGGGCCGTCTCTTCGTAATTGTTGTTGTCGCGCTGCGACCAGGTCACCACCGGCAGGGGCGGGTTTTGCCTGTACCAGGTGCGGCTGTATTCCTCAGGCTGCAGGGTGCGCGTGACCGTGTCGGCCCCGCCGTTGCCGAAGGTTTCATAGAGCCGGCTGACCCCGTTGTGCATCGCAGCCAGGAACATCAGATAGCCCGGCGACCAGGTGTCGAAATCGCCGTGGGTGAACACCCCCGGCATGCCCAGCCCCTGCATCTGACCGACATTGTTCCAGCCGAGTTCCTCCCACTCGTCGGCCAGGATCGGATCGATCCAGGCGTTGTAGGGGCCGTCGCCGACGGTGTTGTCATAGAGAAACGGCACGGACTCGTGCAGATCGTGCAGCACCTGAGCATGCCAGCCCAGGTCGGTGTCCAGCACATTGCGCGTCAGATTCAGGGTCATGCCCATGGCGTCGCGGTTGTTGTCATGGGCGACGTAGTGACCCCAGTACATCAGCCGCGGCCACTGCTCGCCCGGGTGAGCCTTGTGCCATTTGTAGATGTCGACCATGCGGTCGCGCCCATCCACCTCCACCACCGGGGTGATCAGGGTGATCATCTTTGAGCGGATGTTTTTGATGTAGGGGGAATCGTCGACGGCCAGCCGATAGGCCAGCTCCATCAGGGCGGTGGGGGCGCCGGTCTCCGTCGAATGGATGGCGCCGGTGATATAGTAGACGGGCACGGATTGCTGGATCAGCGCCCTGGCCTTGGCGTCGTCCAGGCCGATGGTGCGCGGGTCGGCCAGGGCCGCCAGCCGCGCGTCGTTGGCCTTCTGGTCCGCGAGCAGCGCCTCGTCGGCGATGGCCACGGCGATCATCTCCCGGCCCTCTTCCGTATGGCCGATGGTCACCACCTTGACCCGGGGCGAGGCCGCCGCCAGGGCGCGGAAATACCTATAGACGTCCTCGGCATAGGGCAGGACGTCGGGCGCCCCGGCGATAACCCCCAGGGTCTTCATCGGCGTCGGCACGCTCGTCGAGGCGGGCAGGTAGTCGACCAGGGGAGAGCTGAACTGGGGGTCGGTCGTGTAGCGCCGGATCGCCGCCGTATAGGCCTCATCCACCGGCTGGGCCGGATCGCGCCGGAAGGTGTCGTCGACCGATGGGGTATGGGAATAGACCGGCGCGGGCGCCGCGGGGCTCTGCGCGTGGCCGGGCGCGCTGATGCAGATCACCAAAAAGGGGGCGAGAAGAAGCAATCCGACTGTTCGTGAAATGGACATGGCCCGCCTGGTCGCGAAAGGAACGATCGCGCGGGCCTCGCTCAAAACGGCGACCCGGCGCGCATTCAGAATTGGTCGAGCTTGGCCGCTGGGTCAACACGGCCGAGCGCCGGCGAGGCCCTGTGAACACCTCTCCCGAAGGGAGAGGGAGGGGCCCGCGCTCTTCGCGCGGGAGGGTGAGGGGTTACGGTGGTTCAGGATAGATCGGATAGTCCGTAACCCCTCATCCTCCCACTCCGCTACGCTAGCGCTTCGCTACGCGGGCCCCTCCTTCTCCCTCCGGGAGAAGGTAAGGAAGGCCGATCAGCCCTACGACAAACTCGCCATCGCCGACCGCTCAAAGTCCATCAACTCGTCCGTCCGCCCTTCGCGCACCTTCACCGCCCAGTTCGGGTCCTGCAGTAGGGCCCGCCCGACAGCCACCAGGTCGAAGTCGCCACGGTCGAGGCGGCGGATCAAATCGTCCAGGGAGGCGGGCTTGGAGCCCTCCCCGCCATAGGCGGCGATGAAGTCGCCGGAGAGCCCCACCGAGCCGACGGTGATCGTCGGAACCCCTGTGACCTTCTTGGCCCAGCCGGCGAAGTTGAGGTCGGAGCCCTCGAACTCCGGCTCCCAGAACCGCCGCTGCGAGCAGTGCAGCATGTCGGCGCCCGCATCCACCAGGGGCTTCAGCCAGGCTTCCAGGGCCGCGGGCGTCTCGGCGAGCTTCACCGCAAAGTCCTGCTGCTTCCACTGCGACAGTCGGATGATCACCGGATAGTCCGGGCCGACGGCGGCGCGGACGGCCTTCAGAATCTCGGCCGCGAAACGCGCCCGGCCGGGCAGGCCCGGGCCGCCGAAGGCGTCCTCGCGGGCGTTGGTGCCGTCCCAGAAGAACTGGTCGATCAGATAGCCATGGGCGCCGTGCAGTTCGACCGCTTCGAAGCCCAGCTTCTTGGCCGCGGCGGCGGCGCTGGCGAAGGCGGTGATGGCGTCGGCGACCTCGGCGTCGGTCATCCCCTCGCCGAACTTCTTGCCGGGGCTGGAGAGGCCCGACGGGCTGTCATACTGGCCGGGATTGAAGTTGGGATCGCGGGAGCGCACCGCGCCCACGTGCCAGAGTTGGGGCGCCATCACCCCGCCGGCGGCGTGAACCTCGTCGATGACCGTCTTCCAGGCGGCGAGCTCCTTCTCGCCATGAAAGCGCGGGATGTTGGGATCGTTCAGCGACGCCGGCCGCGCCACCCCCGTGCCCTCGGAGATGATCAGCCCCACATCCCCCTCGGCGCGGCGGCGGTAGTAGGCGGCCACATCGGCCGTCGCCACGCCCCCCGGGGAGAAGGACCGGGTCATCGGCGCCATGACCACGCGGTTCTTGAGCTTCAGGGCCTTGAAGGCGAACGGTTTGAACAGGGCGTCGACGGCCATCGATGGCTCCGGCAGGTGTGGGAAAGGTCCCCGGACCCTAGCGGCTCGCGCGAAAATGGACAGTCCAGAAAAACTACGCACCCTGTCAGCGCGGCCACAACCGCTAAGCGCGACGCGGTTGCGCCACCGTGCGTGGTTCGAGACGCGCGCGAAGAGCGCGCTCCTCACCATGACTAGAATTGTTGCAATCCACCCCCTTAGTCATGGTGAGGGCGACCGAAGGGAGCGTCTCGAACCACGCACCCTCGCCTTGCAACACCCCAAATGCGCGACATGGGCTGGCGCCGCGCGCGAATCGGGGGGAAACCTTCGGCGCCGGTGAAGGATAGACGCGCCGGCCGGCGCACACCCCGGGGGGACCAGGATGAGACGTTTTCAGATCACGGCCATTGCGGCCCTCGCCAGCCTCGCGGCCCTCGCGTCGCCCCTGGGCGCCGGCGCCGCCGACCCCGCCGCCAAGCCGGACGCCGCCGCCGACAAGCCCGGCCTGCCGCCCTTCCCCGCCGACGCCTCGGTCCACCAGACCATCCGCCTGGGCGCCAGGACCCTCAACTACACGGCCACCGTCGGCTCCCTGCCGGTGCGGGACGCCGAGGGCAAGAAGATCGCCGAGGTGGTGTTCACCGCCTACACCCTGGACGGCCCCCGCGACCCCAGTCGGCCGGTGACCTTCGCCTTCAACGGCGGCCCGGGGGCGGCGTCGGTCTATCTCAACCTGGGCGCCATCGGGCCCAAACGCATCCAGTTCGGCGCCCAGGGCGACAGCCCGTCGGACCCGGTGGTGCTGCGCGACAATCCCGGCACCTGGCTCGATTTCACCGACCTGGTGTTCATCGACCCCGTGGGCACCGGCTATTCCCGCTCCCTGGTCAAGCAGGAGGAGACCGACAAGACCTTTTTCACGATCAACGGCGACATCGAGTACCTGTCGCGCATCGTCTACGACTGGCTGTCGAAGAACGGCCGCATGGCCTCGTCCAAATACGTGGTCGGCGAAAGCTACGGCGGCTACCGCGCCCCGGCCATCTCCCACTACCTGCAGACCACCATGGGCGTCGGCGTCTCCGGCGTGGTGATGGTCTCCCCGGCCCTGGACGGCCGCAACGCCGCCGACCCGGACACCTCGCCCATGTCCTGGGCCGCCACCCTGCCCTCGATGACCGCGGCCAACTATGAGCGCCAGGGCAAGGCGTTGACGCCTGACCTGATGTCCGACGTCGAGAACTACGCCCGCACCGACTACATCACCGATCTGCTGCGCGGGGTGCGCGACAAGGCCGCCGTGGACCGGATCGTGGCCAAGGTCTCCGCCTATACGGGCCTCGATCCCACAGCGGTGCGCCGCGCGGGCGGGCGGATCGAGAGCCGCGCCTTCCTGCGCGAACTCTACCGCGACCAGGGCCGGCTGGGCAGTTGGTACGACTCCAACGTCACCGCCTTCGACCCCTATCCCTTCGCCCCTGACCAGCGCACGGGCGATCCGATCCTGAACAGTATCTACGCGACGGCCACCTCGGCCATGGTCGACTTCGTCACCCGCCAGGTGGGCTGGAAGGTCGACGCCCACTACGAAGCCCTGAACGGGGCCGTGAACCAGCATTGGGAGAAGCACTGGTTCACCAGCATCGAATCCGCCTCCGACCTGCGCGAGGCCCTGGCCAACGATCCCAAGATGAAGGCGCTGATCGTGCACGGCTATGACGACCTGTCCTGTCCCTATTTCCAGACGGAGATGGTGGTGGCGCAGATCCCGCAGATGGGCGGCGCGGACCGGCTGCAGGTGAAGGTCTATCCCGGCGGCCACATGTTCTATTCCCGCCCGGAGAGCCAGGCGGCGCTGCGGCGCGACGTCATGGCGCTTTACGGGGCCCGCTCCTAACCTTTCCGGTCGCGGCCAGCGGGCGCCAGTCTTCGTTGGCCGCGATCGGAGCGCGCCCTGATCCGAGTCTCGATTTCGCCCGTATTGCAGTCCGTAATGGCCAAGCTGGATGCGGCGACTTGCGCCAGTTGCGGCTATTTTACTGGGCGAAGGAACGGGGTATGAAGAACAAAGGCGCGGCTATAGTTGAATCGCGCCATGAGTGCGTGGGAGCGGCGTCGTGAACATCGTCATCGAATATGACTCGAGCGCCGCCAACGCGCCCGCCGGTTTCAAGGAGGCCGTCCAGGCCGCCGTCCAGTTCTACGACTACCTGATCACCAACCCGATCACGGTGCCCATCGTCTTCAGCTATGGCGAGATCCAGGGTCAGGCGCTCTCCAGCCGAGCCGCCGCCGAAAGCAGCACCAACGGCAATATCGAAAACTTCAACTCCGTGGTCAGCCTGCTGACCGCGGCGGCCACCTCGGCGACGGACGCCACCTCCATCGCCAACCTGCCGAAGACCGATCCGACCAGCGGCGGCGAGTTCTGGGTGTCGGACGCCCAGGCCCAGGTGTTCGGCCTGGGATCCGAGCCCGGCTACACCGACCCCGAGGACGGTTTTGTCGCCATCAGCAGCAAGCTGTCGTTCACCTGGGATCCGAACAATCGGGCCGTCGCCGGCGAATACGACGCCATCGGCGCGATCGAGCACGAGATCTCCGAGGTGCTGGGCCGCTATGACTATCTGGGCGGCTCGATCACCTTCAACGGCAACAACCTCTACTCGCCGCTCGACCTGTTCCGGTTCACCGCTGCGGGGGCGCGCACCGTCGCCTATGGCCCCGGCTATTTCTCGGTCGACGGCGGCAAGACCCTGCAGCTGCCGTTCAATGACCCAAACAACGGCGGGGACGGCGGCGACTGGGATTCCGGCGTTGTCGGGGATTCCTATGGCAGCGCCTACTCGGGGGTTGAGGGGTATGTCTCACCCACCGATCTGCAGGTGATGGATGTCCTCGGCTACCAGGTCGCGTCGCTCGCAAACCCGGTCGCGGGCGCGGCGCCGACTCTGTCGGCGGTCAACGGCGCCCAGGCGGCGATCACCGCGGCCTCCCTCATCGGCCTGATCACCAACGACTATACCGGCGCCATGGTCGTCCAGTCCGTCAGCCTGAACGCGGACTCCACGGGCGACGGGACGCTCACGTACAATTCATCCACCCAGACGGTGGTGTTCACCCCGGCGGCCGGCTTTGCGGGCCTGGCGACCGGCACGGTGACGCTCAATGACAACTACGGCGGCACGGTCAATCAGCCCGTGAACTTCAATGTGGTCGTCCAGGCGAGCCCGCCGGTGATCGTGCTTCCAAACACGACATCGACCTGGGTCAGCGGCAACGTCACCGGCATCACCACCTATTCCGGCACGGGCGTCTACCTCTCCGGCGAACTGATCACCGTCTATCCGTCATCCACGGTCAAGACCTACTACGACTCCACCAGCACCGCCTACGCCTCGACCGTGCTGACGACCTACGCCGGCGGCGTGACGGAATTGCAGAATTACGACGGGTCGTGGCATCAGTTGAGCGCCAGCATCACCACCCCCATCAGTAACGGCGGCGCGATCGTCCAGAACTTCGACGGTTCCTGGACCATGACCAGCGCCAGCATCACCAACGACTACGGCGCAAACACCGTCGTCCAGAATTTCAACGCCAACTGGGTCCAAGTTTCCGCGACGATAACCCAGGTGTACGGCAATGTCGTGGAGACGCAGAATTTCGGCGCCACCTGGAGCCAGCTGTCATCCAACCTGACCACGACCAACGCCGACGGCACGGTCGAATCGCAGAATTTCGACGCCAACTGGAACCAGACCAGCGCGACGATCACCGCCCACCCCAATGCCGGCGAAACCGTAATCCAGTACTTCAACGCCAATTGGGTCCAGACCTCCGCGACCATCATCTGGGTCGGCAATGGCCAGACGACCACCCAGAATGACGACGCCAACTGGAACACCTTGAGCGCTACGGTCGACACGGTGCTCACCTCCGGCGCCGTAACCGACCGCCTGATTTCCTACGGCCCGACCTGGAATGTGCTGAGCGAGGTCGATACAGCGACGAATGGCGGCAAGAGCTACTTCGTCTTTGGCCAGACCGGTGGAAACCAGACGTTCACCGCCGCAAGCGGCAACTCGAGCACCTTCATATTCGCGCCAGGAACCGTCGCCGGCGACACGATCAACGGCCTGCATACCTTGAACCTCGGCGGGTCGATCCACGATGTGATCGACTTCCAGGGCTACGGGAGCGGGGCGCACCTCGTTCAGGTCGACGCCACCCATTGGCAGATCGTGGCCACGGGCGACACGACAGAAACCTTCACGGTGACCGGTGGCGCGACCTTGGCCGCCGGGGACTACGCCTTCGTGGCCGCCGGAACTCAGCTGACGCTGTCGTCATCGACAGCGGCGGATACGTCGGTGTCGGGTGCGGTCACGGTAACGACCGATTCCACCCTCAACACCTCCAACGGCGTCGTCGCCACCTCCGGCGCCAGCGTTGGGGATGCGACCAGTGGGTCGAACGCCCCCACCAACGGGGCCTCCTTGGGCGATACGATCACCCCGGCCAGCGTCAGCCTCTTCAACCAGTTCAGCGCATCGGGGTTCAGCACGCCGTCCGATGCCGGCGCGGGTCCGCTCATCACCAGCTCGAACACCCAACCCGGCCCGGTGATCGCCGCCCCGCATCAAACGGCCTAGAGCTTCAAAGCCCCAGGATCATCTTGGCCATGATGTTGTGCTGGATTTCGTTGGACCCGGCGTAGATCGAGGTCTTGCGGTAGTTGAAATACATCGGCGCGGTGGGGGCGGCGTAGTCCGGGCCCGGGCGCGCCACATTGGTTTCGCCGCGCAGAGCCGCCCAGGTGTCCTGGATGAAGGGCTGGGCGTAAACGCCCACCGCCTCCAGGGCCAGTTCGGCCAGGGCCTGCTGGGCCTGGGAGCCCTCAAGCTTTAGCATCGACGACACCGGCCCCATGGCCTGGCCTGTGGCGCGGCCGGCGAAGACCTTCAGCTCGGTGGCGTTGATCGCCTCGACCTTGATCTGCATATCGACCAGCTTGCGGCGGAAATCGGGGTCCTCGATCATCCGGCCGGCGCCGTCGGAGGCCTCGGCCGTGGCGATGGTCTTGACCTTGTCGAGCATGTTGGCCAGCCCGGGCGCATAGGCGTTGCCGCGCTCGAACTGCAGCAGGTACTTGGCGTAGGTCCAGCCGAGGCCTTCCTCGCCGATGCGGTTTGAGACCGGCACGCGGACGTTCTCGAAGAAGACCTGGTTGATCTCCTCCTCCCCCGGCATTGGCCCATCCAGGGTCGGCAGGGGGCGGATGGTGATGCCCGGGGTCTTCATGTCCAGCAACAGGAAGGAGATGCCCTGTTGCGGCCGACCCTCCTGGCTGGTGCGCACCAGGCAGAACATCCAGTCGGCCCACTGAGCGTAGGTGGTCCATATCTTGGAGCCGTTCAGGACGTAGTCGTCGCCCCCTTCAGCGTTTATGGCTCGCTCGGCCTTCATCGACAGGGAGGCCAGGTCCGATCCCGAGCCGGGCTCGGAATAGCCCTGGCACCACCAGACCTCCGAGGCGAGGATCTTGGGCAGGTGCTGGGCCTTCTGCTCATCCGTGCCGAAAGCCATGATCACCGGGGCGCACATGATCAGCCCCATGTTCGAGGTGGCCGGGGCGCCGGCCAGGGCCATCTCCATGGAGAAGATGTACTTCTGCGCCTCGGTGAAGCCCGCGCCCCCGTACTCCACCGGCCAGTTCTGGGCCAGCCAACCCTTGTCGTTCAACCGTTTCAGCCAGCGGATCTGGCCCGCCCGATCCACGTGGCCGTTCTTGGACTGGGCCATGTGCGCGCGCATGTCGTCGTCGTAGGACGCCGCGATGAAGGCGCGGACCTCGTCTCGAAAGGCGAGGTCTTCGTCGGAAAAGGCCAGATCCATCGCCCTAGACTCCGTCGAGGTATTCGATTTCTGGACGCCCGCCCAGGCAGGGGCCGAGCTTGGGCCCGGCGGCCTTGAAATAGTCGGTGCCGCCGTGATGGGTCAGGGCGTCCTGGTCGGCGTAGAGCTCCAGCACCTTGTAGGTCTGCGGATCGGTGCGCGACTTGGTGAGGGCGTAGGCCAGGTTGCCTGGCTCATTGGCGCGGACCTGGGCGGCCAGGGCGGTGAAGATCGCCTCGAATTCCGCGTTCTTGCCTTCAGCCACGATCAAGGTGGCGATGACGCCGATGGTCATGAGGTCTCTCCCGGTTTGTCGTTTTCAAACAGATGTTAGACGGCTGGGGCCACGGCGGGCAAGCCGTACGTGGGGTCAATCAGGTCGCTACCGCCGCCGGACGAAGCGCAACGCCGTGTGGGTGTCGGAGAAGGAACAGACCTTGGTGTCGACCAGACCCAAGGGCCGCGCGGCCGCGAAGACATCGAGGTCCTTGACGCCAGCCAAGGCGCCCTTGCGTGAGACCACCCAGATCGCGCCGCGGTCAGCCACGCGGGGGATCAACTGGCTGATCGCGGCCAGTTCGCCGAGGCTGTCGGCGCCGCAGAAGAGGATGTCGAGGTCGCCGCCGTCGGTAGTCGCGCCGATGCGATCGGCCAGTTCGGCGGCGAAGGCGTCATCCGGGAAGTTCAGGACCGCCACCCGTTGCCCGGGCTTCAAGCCGAGCTTGTCGAGCCGACCCTTGGGATTGAGGATGGCGTCGGCCCAGCCGGCCGCGGCCTTTTCTCCGAGGGTGAAGCGCGAGCCGTCGGCGGTCACCAAGTCGGCGCCGTCGGCGTGGACACCTTTCAGGGCGTCGCCGTCGAAGGCGCGCCGGACGCGGCCGCGAAACAGCAGCCTGGGCGGCTCGTATTGCAGCCGCCCCTCGTCCTCGCCCTCTGCGAGGACGGCGCGAACCTGGGCGTCCTTACCCATCCGCCGCCTCCGTCATTCCCCAGTGAAGTTAGCTTGGCGCTTTTCCAGCAGGGCGTCGACACCCTCCATGTGGTCGTGGGTCAGGTGGGAGATGGCCTGGGCCGCGGCGCTCATCTCCATCAGGGTGTCGTAGGAGGTGGTCTGGCCCTGTTTGAGCAGGCTCTTGGCCAGGCGCAGGGCGTGGGGCGGCTGCAGGGCGATCTTCTCGGCCAGGGCGAGGGCCGCGTCCATCAACTCGGCGGCTGGGGCGACCTTGCTGACCAGGCCCCACTCGCAGGCGGTGGCGGCGTCGATGACGTCGCCGGTGAACAGCAGCTCGCAGGCCCGGCTCATGCCGATGGTGCGGGGCAGCAGCCAGGCCCCCCCGTCGCCGGGGATCAGGCCGAGTTTGAGGAAGGTGACCCCGAACTTGGCGGTGTCGGCGGCGATGCGGATGTCGGTCATGCAGGCCACGTCGCAGCCGAGGCCGATGGCCGCGCCGTTGACGGCGGCGATGGAGGGAACCTCCAGGCCGTAGATCGAGCGCACCACCTTGTGGATATTGCCGCGGTAGCCGTCGCGGATGGTCACCCCATTGCCGCCGAAGGCGCCTTCCCGGGCCTTCATCGCCTTGACGTCGCCGCCAGCGGAAAACGCCCGGCCGGCGCCAGTGAGCACCACGCAGCGGATGTCGCGGTCGGCGTTGACCCCGTCGCACACCGCCTGGACCTGATCGCCGTCGCCGGGGGCGCCCAGGGCGTTCATCGCCTCGGGGCGATTGAGGGTCAGGATCGCGACGTGGCCGCGCTTTTCCAGGGTGAGCAGGGACATGGGCGGCGGGTTCCTCTTCGGCGTCGCCGCGCAGAGAGACAAAATCCGCCGCCGATCACAAGCGCAAACGAAAAGGGCCCCTCGGATCGCTCCGAGAGGCCCGGGATCGGGACCTGGTTGGGGGGCCGGTCCCTACTTCTTCTTGCCGGCGTCCTGGGACGTCGTGCGGGGCGCTTCGTATTCGCGACGATGCGGGGCGAGCACCCCGGAGAAGGCGAACGAGAAGATCGCCGTTTTCAGGCTGATGGGTTGGGTCATGTCTGCGTCTCCTTGACCAGCGGCAAAGCCAGAAAGAGACGCGTCGCGGCTCACAGGGCGCGAAACCCTCGCAGTCGTCAGCGCGTCGACGATAACCATGACAGGTTTGTGACAAATAGCAAGAAATAAATCAGGGTTCGGATCATATTTTCGCCCAACTCTACCCATAACACACTGATTTTACGTGCCTATTTCCATATTGTCGCAGGCCGAAAAATGCAAGAAGCGCCCGCGGAGAGGTCCGTGAGCGCTTCAAGGTCTTAATTTCGTTAACGAATTCGGCGTTCAGAGCGCGAACTGTCCGCCCTATTTCAGACCGTCATCCCGGCCGTAGCGAAGCGGAGAGCCGGGACCCAGGGGCATGCAACAGTCCCCTGGATCCCGGCTCTGCGCGCAAGGGCGCTCCGGCCGGGATGACGAAAGTGGGGTGGCTACGCCGCCTTGCCGAAGGACAAACCCTCGTAGCGGCGCAGGTGGTGATCCACCGAGCCGAACAGGCCCTCGATGACCGTGGCGCGCTTGAAGTAGTGGCCGATGGCCATCTCGTCGGTCATGCCCATGCCGCCGTGCAGCTGGATGGCGTTCTGGCCGACGAACTTGCAGGCCCGGCCGATCTGCACCTTGGCGGCGGAAACCGCCTTGGCGCGCTCGGCGGCGGGCTCATCGAGCTTGATGGTGGCCATGTAGGTCATGGAGACCGACTGCTCGACCTGGATGAACATGTCGACCATCCGGTGCTGCAGCACCTGGAACTGGGCGATGGGCTGGCCGAACTGCTTGCGCTGCTTAGTGTAGTCGAGGGTGCCCTCGTGCAGCTTGCGCAGCACGCCGACGGCCTCGGCGCAGACGGCGGCCGTGGCCTCGTCCATCACCTGGTCGATCAGGGGCATGGCGCCGCCCTCGGGGCCGATCAGGGCGTCGGCGCCGACGGAGACGTTCTCCAGATAGACCTCCGAGGCGCGGGCGCCGTCGACGGTGGGGTAGTCGCGGGTGGTGACGCCCTTGGCGGCCTTGTCGACGATGAACACCGACACGCCGCCCGCGTCGCGCTGGCCGCCGCCGGTGCGGGCGGTCACGATCAAATGGGTGGCCCAGGGGGCGCCGACGACCACGGCCTTGTGGCCGTTGAGCACATAGCCCGCGCCGTCCTTGCGGGCCGTGGTCTTCAGGTCTTGCCAGGTGTAGCGCCCTTGCGGTTCGGCATAGGCGAAGGCGATCACGCTCGTGCCGCCGATGATCTTCTCGATCACGTCCGCCGCACCGGCATAGCCGGAGTGCTTCATGAAGCCGCCGCCGATGACCACCGTGCCGAGGTAGGGCTCGACCACCAGGGCTTTGCCGAACTCCTCCATGACGATCATGTTCTCGGTGGCGCCGCCGCCCAGGCCGCCCAGCTCTTCGGAGAACGGCGCGCCGAGAATGCCGAGGGCCTCGGCGAAGGCGTTCCAGTTCTCCGGCTTCCAGCCCGCGTCGGACTTGATGATCGCCCGGCGGGCGTCGAAGTCGTAGGTGTCCTGCAGGTAGCTGGCGACCGTGTCGCGCAGCATCGACTGCTCTTCGGTGAAATTGAAGTCCATGGCGGTTCCTCTTGGTCTCCCCTTGTCGGAGAGGATCGTGATGGGTTTACGGCGCCGTCAGGCCGCCGTTCGAAAAGCCTTCGGCGCCGCTACAGCCCCAGCACCATCTTGGCGATGATGTTGCGCTGGATCTCGTTGGAACCGCCGTAGATCGAGGTCTTGCGGCCGTTGAAATAGCTGGGCGCGGTGGGGTGGGCGTAGTCCGGGCCGATGGGGTGGGTGTTGTCGCCGTCCCTCGGGAAGCCCCGGAAATAGGGGGCGCCGTAGTGGCCGGCGGCCTCCAGGGCCAGTTCCGTCACCCGCTGCTGGATCTCGGTGCCCTTGATCTTCAAGAGGCTCGATTCCGGCCCGGGGCCCTTGCCCGAGGCCTCGCCGGCCAGGGTGCGCAGTTCGGTGTATTCCAGGGCGGTCAGGTCGATCTCCAGTTCGGCGACCTTGCGCTTGAAGAAGGGATCGCCCAGCAATGGGCCGGACTCATCGGCCATTTCCGCCGAGGCGATCTGGCGAATACGCTCGATGCCGCGCTTGGAGCGGGCGACGCCGGCGATGCCGGATCGCTCGTGCGCCAGGAGGAACTTGGCCGCCGTCCAGCCCTGGTTTTCCTCGAAGATGCGGTTCTCCACCGGCACCTTGACGTTATCCAGGAAGACGTCGTTGACTTCATGCTCGCCCCCCAGGGTGATGATCGGGCGTACGCTGATGCCGGGTGTCTTCATGTCGATCAGCAGGAAGCTGATCCCGGCCTGGGGTTTGGAATCCATATCCGTCCGCACAAGGAAGAATCCCCAATCCGCATGCTGAGCAAGGGTGGTCCAGGTCTTCTGGCCATTGACGATATAGTAGTCACCCTCCCGCACGGCGCGGGTGCGCAAGCTGGCGAGGTCCGACCCGGCGCCGGGCTCGGAGTAACCCTGGCACCACCAGATGTCGCCGTTGTAGGTCGGCGGCAGGAACTTGGCCTTCTGCTCCGGCGTGCCGAAGGTGTAGATCACCGGCGAGACCATGTTGATGCCGAAGGGCAGGATCGGAATGGTGTCGGCGCGGGCCTGTTCTTCGGACCAGATGTACTTCTGCGTCGGGGTCCAGCCGGTGCCGCCCAACTCCTTGGGCCAGCCGGGCGCGATCCAGCCCTTCTTGGCCAGCACCCGGTGCCAGGAGAGGAAATCCTCCTTGGACAGGGCGTCCT
>FTAI01000137.1_pt1 | contig 19216 bp, 13 predicted proteins | sample 1638941 | NCBI WGS metagenome assembly FTAI01 (sample SAMEA3914813, study PRJEB12502) | metagenome | biome: forest; material: soil | place: Canada | collected 2011-07-07 | depth 0.3 m | reverse complement strand
GTGTCTCGCCGCCCTGCGGCGCGCGAACCTTGTCGCCCTTTGCCATTGGTCGCCCCTTTGCTGTGATCGGATAGAGGTCCGATCAACCCGCTCGAGCGGCGCCCGTTCCCAGATCGTGTCGGGCCCGTCGATCAACTCGAGCACAGAGGGGTCCAGGACAAAGAAGCCGCCGTTGATGAGCCCGCCATCGCCGGCCGGCTTTTCGGCGAAGCTCCGCACCCGATTGCCGTCGAATTCCAGCGCACCGAAACGCCCGGGCGGCGATACCGCCGCGATTGTCGCCTTGCGACCGTGAGCGCTATGAAACGCAAGCTCGGCAGTAATGTTAATCGCGGCTACGCCATCGCCGTAGGTCATGCAGAAAGGCTGTTCCGGCTCAAGATAGCGCCCGATCGCCTTTATGCGCCCCCCGGTCATCGTGTCGGTGCCGGTCTCGACGAGAGTAATCCGCCACGGTTCGCCGCGCTTTTCATGCACGTTCACTTCGTTGCGGGTGATGTCAATTGTTACATCGGAGGTGTGTAAAAAATAGTTGGCAAAAAACTCTTTGATCATATAACCTTTGTACCCGAGGCAAATAATGAAGTCGTTGATGCCGTGGGCAGAATAAATTTTCATTATGTGCCATATTATTGGCATGTCACCGATTTCTACCATCGGTTTCGGCCTAATAGACGTCTCTTCACCTAGCCGCGTACCCAAGCCGCCGGCCAATATAACTAGTTTTGTCATAGGCTTTCTTAGCACTGAATCCATAAGCAACGGGTCAACCCCGCCCGACTCCGTGGCGCGGCACCGCATGACTCGACCGGCGCAGCCAGAAGGCTTGAAGGCCGCCTGGCGCTCCGCGTTAGAGCTTCGAGATAGTCCTACCCCCCACCATCGGAAGTGGTATTGGACATCGTTTATCGTGTGTCAAGGCTGGTTCCCAAGCCTTCCTGCTCGCTCGACGGCGAACAGGCTTCGACCCCCAGATCATGGCCATCGTTAGGCAACCCCGATCGTTTCCAAGGCGCCCCGGAACTCTCATCCAGGGTCAGCCGCCGCCGACCAGGGGGGCCTGACGGGCATCGGCCGCAAGGCGCAGAGGAGCCCGTCATTGCGCCACAGCAAGGCTGTTGCTAGGTCTGCGGCGTGCCGCTTTGGGGCATTGCCGGGCGGCCTCCCATGTCTTTTCCCTTGTGGTCCCGCCGCGGGCAAAACGCCCGGGCAGTTGCCGCCTCGTCCGGCGAACCACGCGCGGCGGTCGCAGGAGCCTGGCTTGAGGGCGCAGTGGTCTGCCTGTTCATCGTCTGCCTCTCGGTCGCGGCGGTCCGCCTGGCAAACAGCGGATATCTGCCCCAGCCCTTCGTGCCGGACGTCAACTATCCGCTCATTGGGCTCTTCGAGACCGCCTTCTGGGCGCACAGTCCACAGACCTACGGGGTCGGCGCCTCGATCTATCCGCCCCTGTCGTTCCTGCTGCTCAGGGTGCTCACCAACAAGGCGTGCTACGCGGTCAGCCCGGCGGCGGGGCGGGACTGCGACGTCGGCGCCCTCGCGCTGGCGCCGGCGCTCTTCCTTCTCGCCGCGGTGCTCGTCTACCGGACCTTCCGGGCCAACGCCGTTCCCCGCCCGTTGACCCGGACGGCGGCACTGATGCTGAGTCTGCCGATGCTGTACGCCCTGGAGTGCGGAAACCTGATCCTGGCGGCGTTCTGCAGCTTCGTCGTGGCCTACCGCCGGCTCCCACGCGCCACCGGCGTGCGCGCGGCGGCGCTGGCCCTGACCATCAATCTGAAACCCTATCTCCTGCTGCTGCTGGCGCCGGCCGTGCAGCAGCGGCGCTGGTTGTGGGTGCTGGCCGTCTCGGCGCTTTCGGCAGGGCTCTATTTCCTCACGGTGCTGATGATCGGCGGTGGGGGCCCGCTGCAGCTGATCCGCAACCTCCTGATCTATGGCGGGCAGGTGGAGCACCGCGTCTGGAACGACTTCTACTATTCCACCTCCTACTGGCCCTTGGTGAAGCTGCTTGAGCTCAGGCCGGCATGGCTTGATGACTGGTCGCCCGTACAGGCTCACGTCGCCGCCCTGACGCTGCGAATTCTGATGCACGTCGCCCAGGGCCTGGCGGTGGCCGCGTTCGTGGTCGCCTGCCTGAGATCGAAACCGCTTCCCTCCGGCCGCCTGGCGGCCATGCTGCTGGCGACGGTATTGGCCACCCTGACGACGGGACAGAGCGGCTATGTGCAGATATTCCTGCTGTTCCTGGTCCTGATGGATCCCTGGGAAGATCGCCTTGCGGGGTTTCGTCTGACCGTGGCCTACATCCTGTGCCTGCCGGCCGATCTGGTGATCGCGCCGGTGTTTCACGGCTCCGCCTGGAGCTATCTCGGCGGCCGACAGGTCGTGGCGGACTTCGGTCTCTCCGTGGGACAGTTGCTTCGCCCCGGCCTCCTGATCGCGCTGCAGTTCTCCATGACCATCCCCCTGCTTCTGAACAGAAGCAGCCACTTCGCTGGGCCCGCTGGGCCCGTGTTGCCCCCCTCTGGGATAGCCACGTAGATTGCGGCGCCGAGCTCGATCGAGCCGGCCGAGGCGGTCAGACCGCCTCCCGGCGGCTCGTTCGTCTGATGGGAGCCCAGTGAGGGGAGACTCTTACAACACTTCCACCTCTCCCCAGGGAGAAGGAGGGCCGCTTGTCCTTGTCCCGACCGGATAGAGTGGTGACAGTATCGACCGGATAGATGGGTGACAGTTCTCTGTCGGCGGGGGGGACACCGCCTCTCCCTTGTTTCTGCGCGTTGTTGTTGACGATGTTGCTGAACAACAAGATGGCGGCTTGCTTGGAGCGGCGGCCATTGCCCTCGTCATAGACCAGGGGCGTCCGAGCGCCGTACTGACGAACAGCGAGGATGGAGCGCCAGTCACGTTCGGCTGCTCCTTGGATGCAGCGCCTTATCGCGGGCATCGTCTTCGGCTCGTCGGAGATATTCGATCGACTGGCTCGGAGGCCTATCCAGGAGCGGACTCTGGATTCGGGCGGACGGACCGCAGGACGCTCCGCCCATCTTGGACAACATGGCGGGACGCCTCGTTCGAGGAGGACCGCGGGCGACATATGCGGTTCAGATCGATGTGCCTCAGGATGCAAATAAGATCGTAGCCGGCGGTCTTGTTGTCGGTCGCGGCGCCGCCTGGTTCTCTTCGACGTCGCTCGTGGATCAGGGACCTTCGCCAGCCATGTTGGTTACTGCGCGGCGCTACCTTGATGCCGCGCTGCACCTACTCAAGCAGTATCATGTCAACGGCGACCCGATGGACTGGGCCCAGGTTCGAGAGCACGCTTTTGGCTTAGCCGCCCATGCTGGTACACCTCCGGAGACATATCGTGCGATCAAAGCCACCATTGTTGCCCTAAAGGAGCGGCATTCGTTCCTAGTGTCGCCCGCGGCGGCGGCGGTTTCGGCCCAGCCAACACCCCCATCCCCGAAGCTGGAGCATGCGGCTGGTGACGGCGGCTTCGATCTATTCTGGGACGGCATCTGGGCCATCGGCCATCGTGCTTGGCGGCCACCCGGTTGCAGTGCCGCAGCCACATACCCCTTGCCGGCTCTGAGTCCTTAGCATGACTCTGAAATCATTGGAGAAGGCGGCGCGCCGAACCAGTCGCTGCCGAGAACGACACCTACGCCATTGCCCTCAATAAGGTGCGGTTGTCGGCTCCCCCCGAAGTGGACCTTGGGAATGGCTGAGCCCAGGGCATTCTTGCCGCCTAGAATCTAACCCGGCTGTCCAGGCCAACGGTCCGGGGCCGATTGATGGCGATGCGCGGGCGCCCGGGCAGTTCGATGGCCTCCGACGGCACATCGGAGAGGTCGGCATGCTCGTCCAGCAGGTTGTCGACGAACAGGCTCAGCTCCCATCTGCGTACTTCCATGCCGATCTTGAGACCGACCAGGGAATAGGCGGGGCGGACGCGGGGCGTGGTGGGGCCGGTGTTCAGGGTGCTCAGGCTGGACCCGACGTAGGCGTAGTCGGCGTGCAGGAAGGCCGGAAGGCCGTCCGCCTGGAAGGCGTAGTCGAGCCCGGTGTTGATGGTCCAGTGCGGCACCTGCTGCAGCGGCGTGCCGGTCGGCATGATGTTGAAGCGGCCGCCGCTGATGATCTTAGCGTCCTCATAGCCGGCCCCGAAGGACCACTTGAGCGCCGGCGTGATGGCGGCCTGGACTTCAAGCTCTCCGCCCCGGCTGCGGGCCGCGCCGCTGTTGATGGCGACGGCGAAGCCGCAGTTGGGCAGCGAGAGCTGCTGCTGGACGTTCGCCTGCTCGATATCGAACAGGGCGCCGTTTACGGTCAGGCGATGGTCGGCCCAGCTGGTCTTGGCCCCGATCTCGTAGTTCCACAGGGCGTCCGAGGCGTAGGTCTTCACCTGGTCGGCGGTCAGGTTCAGCGCCGCCAGGTCCGCGGCGCAGAGCTTGTCGGAGAAAAAGTTCACCCCGCCGATGCGGAAGCCCTTGGCTGCGGTGGCGTAGAGCATGGCGTCCCGGGTCGCCTGGAACTCGACGCCGAATTTGGGATTGACGCCGGTTTCGTGCTGACGCCCGTCGAGGACGGCGGGGGTGACGGCGACGCCGTCCTCCCGGCCGCTGAAGCGCACCGTGTTGTCGAACACCCGCAGCCCGGCAATGAGCTTGAGCCGACGGGTCAGGGCATAGGTCCCCTGGCCGAACACGGCCTTCTCGGTGACCACGGTGTCGACGTCAGAACTGAAGATATTGTCGATGAATTTGCCCAGGGGCGTCACCGGGAAGCCCACCCGGTGGTCGCTGTGCTGGTAGAACAGGCCGGCGGTGATCTGGAACGGGCCGCCGAACGCCGAGGTGAGGCGCAGTTCCTGGGAAAAGTTCCGGTCGGCGCTGGTCTGGCGATAGGGCAGGGGCGTGGGAGGCGTGCCGAATAACAGCGCCGCGACCTCCGAGGCGTCCTCGCCGTCGGCCGAGGCGCGGATGAATTCGGACGTGTCGGAAGTGATGTCGCCCACCGGCGTCTTGTAGCGGGCCGTCAGGCCGTAGAGCTGCCAGCGGTCCGAGCCCGGCTCCTCGAGGTCGAACAGCCGGGGCTGGCTAAAGTTGCCAGGGCTGATATCGGCATATGGGTGGCCGTTCTGGGTCTCCCGCTCGTAGAGGGCGCGCGGGCTGATCACCAGCTTGTCGTCCAGCAGATTGGCTTGCAGCGCGACCGAGACGCCTTGGCGGTGGGCGGCGCCGATGTTGTCGTGCGCGCCGAACGGAACGGGGGCGTCCGGCGAGGGAACGCGGGTGAACACGCCGGAGACGTAGTCGCTGTAGGCGGTGGCGCGCACTGCCAGGACGCCTGGGACCAGGGGAACGTTGACCGCCCCGTCGATCGCGCTATTGGCCGCGCCGTGGCTGGTGTCGGAGACGGTGGCGTGCAGGTAGCCGCTGGTCCCGCTCGCGTCCGGCTGGCGGGTGATCAACCGCACGGCGCCGCCCATCGAGCGGGCGCCGTAGAGCGTTCCCTGCGGCCCCTTGAGGACCTCGATCCGCTCCAAATCCAGCACCCGGGGATCGACGCTCATGGGCAGGGGCGTGTCGTCCAGATACAGGCCCGTGGTTCCGGCGCCGAAAATACCGCGGATCGCGATGGCTTGGCCGCCGGCGTTGAGGCTGCTGACGTAGGAAAAGGACAGGTTTGGCACCCGGACGGCGTAGTCCTGGAAGTCGACGATGCCCGTCCGTTCCAGCGTGTGGGCGCTGAAGGCCGTTATGCTCATGGGCGTCGACTGGACGGTCTCGGCGCGCTTCTCGGCGGTGACGACCAACTCGTCCACGCGCGCTTCGGTAGGCGCGGCGTTGTCGATGATCCCGGCGCGGGCGGTCTGGTTCCAGGGCGTCCCCAAGCAGGCTGCGGCCAGGATGGCGCTGGCGCAACTTGCGAACGCCCGGCGCTTGCTCGAAATTTCCATGATCATCCCCGAGAACTTGGCCGCCGTCCGGCAGTCCGTGATTTTTCAGAACGTGACGCCACAATTAGAACTTCGGTGAAGACCGCCCCTCGCCATCGTCCGCCAGATCCATGGCCCAGGGCCCGGTTCAGGGCGGCTAGGTCAGGGCGGGCAGCACCATCAGGAGAAACTGCAGGCGCCGAGCCAACTCGGCCGCGTCGCGGACCTCGAAGCGGTTCGACTGGGCGCCGGTGCGCTGGAACAGCGGCAGGTAGGTCAGGACCTCGGCCATCAGCGGCCATTTGAATTCGATGTCCACCGCCAGCGGCCCCTCAAGCTGGAAGGGCGGGATGTCCGCCGCCCTCCTCACGGCGCGTTCAGCGGCGGCGCGGATTTGGGCCTGGACGATGGCCGGCGACGCGCCGGCCAGGGCGAAGTAGCCCAGGCTTCGCTTGGTCACCGCCGTCTCCACCGGTCCGAGCAGGGCGATGGCCTCGGCGATGCAGGCGTCGTCGCCGGTGACCAGGGTGGTGGGAACGCCGAACTGACCGGCGATGGCGGCGTTGACGGCGCACTCGGGCAGGTCGCGCCCGTTGACCTGAAGGCGCGAGATCGTCCGGCTGGAGAAGCTGTGGGCCAGGCCGCCGGCGCCCCAGCTGGTCCCGGCATGGTGACCCAGCAGCAGGGCGCAGGCGAAGCTCCCCCGGTCGACGCCTTCCATCATCAACAGCGGCCTTGGCCAGCCCCGCACCAGCTCGGCGTCGTCCGGCAGCATCCCCGGGATCAGGTTGGTCGCCGTACCGTGGGAATCGGCGACCACGAAGCCGGTGGCGCCCGCAGCCCGCGCCCCGTCGATAGCCGCCAGGACCTCCAGCGTCATCCGCTCCCGCGCGCGCGGCCAGTCGACGCCGGCGATGCCCGTCTCCTCGCGGGAGACAACGCCGGCCACCCCCTCGATGTCAGCACAGATGAACACCCGCATGGATCAGTAGCGGCCGCGAAGTTCGACGCCGAAGGTGCGCGGCGCGGCGATGGACTCGACGGTCTGGCCCGGCACGATGGCGCCGAACTCCTTGTCGATGGCGTAGTTCACATTGCCCAGGTTGCGCACCCAGAGGTACGCGCCCCAGCGGCCGCCTTGGCTCTGCAGTCCGATGCGGGCGTTGATCAGGGTCACGTCGCCCTGGCTGAACGCATTGTCGGCGGAGAAGAAGATCTTCGAGCGGTAGGAGACCTCGCCGCGGGCGAACAGCGACAGGGTGTTGGTGACACTGTGTTCGTACTGGGCCGCGAAACTGGCGTTGCTCTTGGGCGCGCGGGGCAGGCGGTGGCCGGTGTAGTCGGCGCCGGTGCTGGTGGCGTTGGGATAGGAGCCGAACAACGCGTCGTCATAGCCGTAGGTGGCGCTGAGCGTCAGGTCGCGGCTGGCGCGGGCTACCAGGCTCACCTCGGCGCCGACGCTGCGCGCCCGGGCGGCGTTGGACGTCTGGAACACCGACAGGCCGTTGATCAGCAGCAGCTGGCTGGCCTGGAGGTTGCGGTAGTCGAGATAGTAGGCCGAGACGTCCAGCTGCACCCGATGGTCCAGGAATTCCGACTTGAATCCGCCCTCGTAGTTGTTGACGTGCTCGGGGGTGTATTCGGCGTTGTCCGTGGGGGTGATCGAGAAGACGTTGTAGCCCCCGGACTTATAGCCCTGTGAGAAGGTCAGGTAGAGGAACAGGTTCTCATTGGGCTTGTAGTTCAGGCTGATGGTGGGCGAGACGTTGTTCTCGGAGCGCGAGATCGAACGCGCCGCCTGGGTGGCGAGCAGCAGCTGCAGCGGATCGCCGTTCTGCCTCTGCACGACAGTCTTGTCCTCGCGGGTGAAGCGCACCCCGCCCGTCATGCTGAGCGTGTCGTTGAAACGCCAGGTCCCGTGGGCGAAGGCGGCGTAGCTGTCGGTTTTCAGGTCGGCGAAGATGTCGCCGGTGACCTCGGTGGGATAGACGCCCAGGTCCGGCCCGACGATGGCCGTGGAGTCCGTGTTCAGGTCCTGATGGAAGTAGTAGGCGCCGACCACATAGTCGAAGGGACCCATCACCGGCGAGGCGTAGCGGATTTCCTGGGAGACCTGTTTCTGGTCCTCCCTGATCCCCGACGACAGCATGTTGAGTACGGTGTAGTCGTTGTCGGCGAGATTGTGCCAGTTCGAATAGCGGTAGGCGGTCAGCGAGGTCAGCTTGCCACCGCCGATCTTCCAGTTGATCTCGGCCGACACCCCGCCGGTGTCGCGGTCGCTCACCGGGTCGCGGTTCTGGGCCACGGTGCGGGTGGCGGGATCGGGCTGGGCCAGGGGCGAGCCAGTGAACGGGCCGTTGTCGACGACCTGGATGGAGCCCGAATGGGTGCGGTCGCGGGAGACGTCCGCCCGCAGGATCAGTTCGAGATTGTCGGCGGGCAGGCCCACGACCACCAATCGCGCGCCCTGGCCATTGCGGTCGTCGTCGCGCCGGCCGGTGGCCAGGTTGGTGATCAGGCCGCGCCGCTGGTCGATGGAACCGCCGAGGCTGGCGAACAGCTTGCCGGCGATGATCGGGCCGCTGACCATGGCGCTGCCGCTGACGGCGGCGTAGTTGCCGTAGCTGATGTCGCCCTCGGCGTAGGCGGTGTCGCCCGGCTTGCGGGTGATGTAGTTGATCGCGCCGGCGATGGCGTTCTTGCCGTAGAGGGTGCCCTGCGGCCCGCGCAGGACCTCGACCCGCTCCAGGTCGAACAGATTGGTGTTGGCGCTGGTGGCGCGGCCCAGGTAGACGCCGTCGATGAAGACCCCGACGCCCTGGTCCAGCCCTGGGTTGTTCAGGTCGGCGCTGATGCCGCGGATGGCGATGTTCTGCCCCCGCAGGTTGCGGTCGTCGATGTAGACGTTGGGCAGCAGGTTGGCGAAATCCTCCACCCGTTTGACCCCCGCATCGGCCAGCCCGGCCGCGGTGATCGCGGTGATTGAGATCGGCGTGGTCTGGATGTTGGTCTCGCGGTGTTCGGCCGTGACGATGACCTCCTCCACCGCCAGCGCGGTGTCCTCTGACGGCGGCGCCGTCGCCGCGAAGACCGGCGAGGCCAGCGCGGTGGCCAGTGCGGTCGTGGCGGCCAGTCTGGCCCAAGCGGATCGTGTCATCGTCTTGCCCCCAAGGTTCGTTTTATGGATATGACGTCAGTATCATAAAAATCTGAAAAGCCCGGCAAATTCCGCGGTCTGAGTCCCCGTACGGATCATCCGCGCCCCAAACTGTGTCCGCTGCCCAGGTCGTGGGCGCCGTCTGTACGAGGACACGCTGACGCGCCCCAACCGGTTGGTTCGCCCGCCATCAGCCCCCCGCCTCCACAGGCTGGAAGGCGCTGGCCGCCTCCGCCTTCAGGACAACCTTGTCCACCTTGCCAATTGGCAGCAGGGGCAGGGCGGCGCGGATGATGAAGCGCTTGGGCGTCTTGTAGTTGGCGAGCCGGCTGCGGCAGTGGGCGGCCAGCGCCTCGGCGGTGACTGGCGAATGGAGCACCACGTAGGCTACCCCGCTTTCGCCCCACAGCGGATCGGTAATGGAGACGACGGCGGCCAGGGCCACCGCGGGGTGCGACTCCAGGGTGTCCTCCACCTCGCGCGGATAGACGTTGTAGCCGCCGGACTTGTACATCTCCTTGATGCGTCCGACGATGCGGTAGAGGCCGTCGGGGCGGCGGACGGCGGTGTCGCCGGTCCGCAGCCAGCCGTCCGGCGTCAGGGTTTCGGCCGTGGCCTCGGGCCGGCGCCAGTAGCCCAGCATGTTCCAGTCCGAACGCGCCCAGACCTCGCCCTCTTCGCCGATGGCCGCCGCCTGGCCATCGGCCTTCATCAGCTTGACCTCGACGCCGGGAAAGGCCGGGCCAACGGAGTTGGCCAGGACCTCGCGGTCGCGGGTGGGGGCCAGGGCGGTGATGGCGCTGGTGGTCTCGGTCATACCGTAGTTGGTGGCCAGGGGCGGGCCCAGGACCAGCAGCCGATCGAGGACGTCGGCGGGACAGGCTGCGCCCTCCCACAGGATCAGCTGCACCGCCGACAGGTCGTAGTCGGCGAAGTTGGGCAGGGCGAACTGCATCTGCAGCACGCTGGGCACGCTGCCCCACAGGGTGCACTTCTCGTCGGCGGCCAGACGCATGGCCTCGGCCGGGTCGAAATGCTCCAGGAAGATCACCGCCCCGCCCGCCGCCAGCGCCGGGCAGGTCACGTCGATGACGCAGCCGATGTGGTTGATCGGGAAGTAGTTGAGGATGCGCAGGGGCGAGACCGGCCACAGGGTGTTCTGGGCCCGGCTGAAGTCACAGACTCCCTGGTGGCAGAGAAGGGCGCCCTTGGGTTTGCCAGTGGAGCCGGAGGTGTAGACGATCATGCACGGATCGCGGCCGCCGGTGGCGGCGCGGGCAGCGGCGAGGGTCTGATCGCCGACGTTCAGGCCGCGGGCGACGAAGGCGTCGTAGGCCTGCGCCCCGGCGAATAGGGGATCGCCGTTCAGCGCCACCACGGCCCGCAGACTACCGCACCCCTGGACCAGGGCCGTAAGGTCGTCGGTGTAGTCGCGGTCCTCGATCCGGCTGCGGGTCAGCAGCACGCACGGTTCGGCGTCGCCCAGCACATAGGCCAGCTCGCCCAGCCGGTAGCGGGGGTTGAGCCCCAGCCAGATGGCGCCAATGGAGGTGGTCGCCAGGAAGGCGATCAGGAACTCGGGATGCGGCGTGCTGAGCGTCGCCACCCGGTCGCCGCGGCGCACCCCGGTGGCCAGCAGCGCTCGCGCCAGGGCGTCGACCTGGGCGGTGAGCTGGGCATAGGTCCAGCGGCGGTCACCCAGGACCAGGGCCTCCTCGGCGGGATCGGCGGCGGCCGCGCGGACCAGATCGTCGACTCGTTCGGACGTCGTCATGCAAGGGCCTCAAGGCGTACGGGGCGGGCCCACAGCAGGGGCAGGCTCAGCCAGAGAAACAGGGTTGGCCCGGCGGCCAGCAGCACAGTCAGGCCACGCAGGGCGGCTGGCGACTGCATCGGGGCGCCCGAGTGGAAGCCCACCAGCGCCAGGCCCAGGCCGGCGGCGCCAGGCCCCATGGCCAGGCCCAGCTTTTCACCGGCGGTCCAGACGCCGGTGAACAGGCCTTCCTGGTTGGCGCCGTTCATCCGCGCCGCTTCGTGCGTCAGGTGCGCGGCCAGGGCGAAAGGCCCCACCTGCAGTCCGGCGAACGGCAGGCCGATCAGGGCGTAGAGCACAAGGCCAGGCAGCGCCGGCGACGCGGGAATGGCCAGGAAGCTGAGGGTCGCCGCGCCGTAGATGAGGGCGGCGGCGGCGATCGCGGGCAGGGCGCCGAACCGGCGCACGATCCAAGCCCACAGCGGCGTCGAGACGATGGTGACGATCAGCATCAAGCCCAGGGCCACGCCGACATCGGCCTCGGACCGGCCGGCGACATGGACGATCCAGTAGGGGGTGATCGCCGAGACCACCCCGACCCCGGTCAATTGCAGGACATAGGCGGCGGCCAGTTTCAGAAACGGTCGCTGGCCAAGCAGGGCCGGTAGGGCTTGCCGCAGTGGCGCCGCCCGGGAGACCTTGGCGGCGGGGGCGGAGGGGGTCGCCAGGAAGGCGGAGAGCATGCCGACACCGCAGATCGCCGCCACGACCAAGGCCATGACCGCATAGCCCTCGCGCCCGCCGCCGCCCAGCCGCACCAGCATGGGGGCCAGGCCCGCGCCGATCAGCACCCCGACCATGCCAAAGCCGATCCGCCAGGCGGTCACCCGCTCGCGCTCGGCCGCGTCGTCGCTGATCTCCGCCGGGGTGGCGATGAAGGGCACTGCAAACAGGGAATAGGTGTTGGCCAGCAGGAAATAGATCGCGGCCACGACGGGGAAGGCCCCCGCGCCCATGGGATAGGGCCAGGCGAACAGCGCCAGGAAGGCCAGGGAGACGCCGGCGCCGCCAGCCAGCAGGAACGGGCGGCGACGGCCGATGCAGGTCCGGGTGCGGTCGGACCAGATCCCCACCATGGGATCCCAGACCACCGCCCAGAGCTTGGGCAGGAAGACCGCGGCGGCGGCCAGGGCTGGCGGCATGGCCAGGGTCTCGGTGCAGAAATACAGCAGCAGCACCGTCGGCACGGTGGAAAACACGCCGGTGCCGAAGGCGCCCAGCGCGTAGGCGGACAAGCGGGGATAGGACAGTCGCATGACGCCGCCCCGCCCCCGCGCCCTAGGCCTGGCTCGGGGGCGGCACCCAGACCGACAGCCACTCGGCCGCCAGGGCCAGGCGGTCGTGGCCCTCGATCTCGACCTCGGCGCGGAACTTGACGATGTAGCGTTGCTTCTCGTCCAGCACCCGCGAGAGGGTGTGGAAACGGCCGCGGATCCGCGATCCCACCGGCACCGGCGCGATCAGGCGCATGCGGTCGAACCCGTAGTTCAAATAGTAGCCGTGCGTCTCCGGATCGGTCGACCAGCTCGACTTGGCGGCGTCGTGCATCAGGTGGGTAAGCAGGCTCATGGTCAGGAATCCGAAGGCGACCGTGTGGCCGAAGGGGCCTTTCTCGCGCGCCCACACCGGATCGACGTGCATGGGATCGGCGTCAAGGGTCGCCCGGCTGAAAAGGTCGATCAGGTCCTGGTCCACCGTCACCCAGTTCGAGACGCCGATGTCTTCTCCTGGGACCAATTCATCTATCGGCTTGGCTGCTTCGAAACCGTCGGCCATGATGTTGCCCCCAAAACGTGATTGTCACATAAACCTGACATCAGAATCAGTTCCTGTCAAACGGACACCCACACGGACATGGCCAAGACCGCCAAAAACAAGCGCGCGCTGGACGATCAGGCGGGTAGCGAACCCATCCTGCGCTATGCGGACTATCTGCAGCACGAGCTGCTGCATAACCCCAAGCGGACCAAGGGGGAGCGGACCAAGGAGGCGCTGAAGCTTGGCGCCATCCGGGTGCTCGACGATGTCGGCTACCACGCCATGCGGGTGTCGGACCTGTGCGAGGCGGCTCAGGTGGGCAGCGCCACCTTCTACCTGTATTTTGAGAACAAGGCCGACATCACCCTGCAGGTGCTGTCCGAATATCTTGAGCAGGGCGTGGCCCTGCTGCCGTCCCGGCAGGTGGGGATGACGGCCTTCGACTCCATCCGCGCCTCCAACCAGCGGTGGCTGGAGGTGGGCCGGGCCAACGCCGGCCTGCTGCGATGCGTGCTGCAGCTGGGAGACGAGGAACCAGGCTTCCGCGAACTGGTCCAGCGCAGCAACCGCGCCTGGTACGAGCGCATCGCGCTATCTATTTCCCGCCGCTTCCCCGAAGGCGCGGTCTCCGAGGACGCCGCGCTGCTGGCCGCCTATTGCCTGGGCGGAATGATGGACGAGCTGGCCCGCAAGCTGATCGTCTACCCCGATCCCGACCTGCAGGCCCTGACCGGGCGCACCGCGGCTTCGGACGCCGAGATCGCCGAGTTCTTCGCCGTGCTCTGGCACCGGGCGCTCTACGGCGGCCTGCCGATCGATGGCGTGCTGTCACCGGCGTCGCGGTCGATCGCCAGCCTCAGCCTCAAGCCCGACCGCCCATGAGGCCCCGGCGCTTGACCGGCCGGCGCGGGTGCGGTTACCAATTCTGACGTCAGTATCATTTATTGCCGGTGATGTTCGGGTGGACCCCATGAGCGAAGACGAGATGATCGCGGCGCTGGATCGTGACGGCGCGGTGGTCGCGCGGGGTGTCCTGGCGGGCGACTGGATCGAGCGCATGCGCAGGGCGATCGAGACCGAGCTGGACCGGCCCTCCGCCACGGGAGCGGAATATGGCCGCCAGGCTGGCCGTTTCTACGGCGACTTCTTCCTGTGGCTGCACAGCCCGGCCTTCCGGGATTTCGCCCTGGCCTCGCCCTTGCCGGCCCTGGCCGCGCGGCTGATGCGCAGCCGCGGCGCCCACCTGTTCTACGACCAGCTGTTCGTCAAGGAGCCGGGCTCGGTGGAGCGGACCCCCTGGCATCAGGACCTGCCGTACTGGCCGGTGGCGGGGCGGCAAGTGGTGTCGATCTGGGTTCCCTTCGACGCCGCAACGCCGGAGAACGGCGTCGTCACCTACGTCCAGGGCTCGCACCTCTGGGGCCGGACCTTCCGGCCGCAGGCCTTTGACGCGGCCAACGCCGGCGCCTTCGCCGCCAGTCCCTATGAAACCATCCCCGACATCGAGGGCGATCCGGACCGCTTCAAGCTGCTGTCCTGGAGCCTGCAGCCCGGTGACGTGCTGGTCCACTACGGCCTGACCATCCACGGCGCGCCAGGCAATCGCACCGCCGACCGCCGCCGCCGCGCCCTGGCGGTCCGCTACACCGGCGATGACGCCCGATACGACCCGCGTCCTGGCACCTTTATGGATATGGACAGCGTCCGCGCCCACGTTCCGGCGCCCGGCCTGGAGGCCGGCGCCGCCATGGGCGGCCCGCTGTTCCCCCAGGCATGGCCGCCACTCTAGGCCCAATCCCCCCAGGCCCTAGCCCTTGGGCGCCGGCTTGTGGGCGGCGATGGCGCCCTCGTAGAAGTGCAGCACCACGCCCACCGAGCCGTCCGGCTGGCGCCGGAAGTCGAAGCTCTGCTCTTCGTCCTTGCTGGAGATGAAGTGGCCGCCGCCCTGGTAGCGCAGGGCCAGGGGCGGGGCGCCGCTGCTCAGCCCGCCCACGCTGGCGCTCAGCACCCCGTCCTTGAAAATGAAGCCCAGGCGCTCAAAGCCCATGCGGAACCGGCCCACCTCGTAGTCGCCGGCCAGGGCCTGACCCAGGTCGGCCGGGACCGCCGCATCCGCCGCCTTCAACGGAGGCAGGCCCAGGAACAATCGGGCCAGCCTGTGTTCGATGGAGATCGGCGGGAAGGTCGCGCCCTGACTATTGGTGGCGATGGCGATCGTCAGGTCGTCGTCGGGATAGTAGGCGTAGTCGGCCGAGAAGCCGAAGATGTCCCCAGCGTGGGTGATCTTGGCATGGCCGTCCATCTGGGTGACCACCAGGCAGCCCAGGGCGTATGGATTGGCCGTGCCGTCAGTCATCGGGACCTGCTGCAGGACGAGATCGCGGACCTTTGAACTGGTCTTGGGGCCGAACACCCCCTGGCGGTACCGCAGCAGGTCCGGCGTGGTTGACACCAGGGCGCCGGCGGAGAAGGGAATCTCGAAGTCATAGGGCTCCGAGCGCTGGAATCCCGTCTTGCCCATCTTGTAGCCCCGGGCCCGGTCGGCGGCGCCGTCGTCCCGCGCGTCGAAGCTCGACCGGGTCATTCCGAACGGCAACAGCACATGGCTGCGGACGTACTGGTCGTAGGGTTGGCCGCTGACCTTCTCGACAATCAGGCCCAGGATGTAGGTGTCGGAATTGCTGTAGTTGAACGTCGATCCAGGCTCGAACAGCAGTGGCTTGGAGGCGAAATAGCCGAGCACCTGCTGGCGGCTCATCCCCACCGACCTGCTCAGGGGGAAGTCGGGCAAGTCGGTATAGTTGGGGATGCCAGAGGTGTGGTTCAGCAGCTGGCGGATCTTCACCGACCGGGACGGCGCCGGCAGGTCCGGCAGGTAGTCGCCGGCGGTCTTGTCCAGGGCGACTTGTCCCGCCGCGGTGAGCTGCATCACCGACAGGCAGGTGAACGACTTGGTGATCGAGCCGATCGGGAAGCGGATCTGAGGGGTGACCGAGACCTTGCGCTCCAGATCGGCAAGGCCAAAGCCGCGCTGGTAGACCACCTTGCCGTGCTGCTCGATCGCCACCGAGACGCCGGGATAGGGGCCGGCCTTCAGGGCGTCACGGACGATGGCGTCGGCCTGGGCGCTTCGCGAGAGGTGCGCCGGGGCGGGGGGCGCGGCCGGGATGGCCGGGACTGCGGCCAAGACGCCGGAAAGGGCGACGACGCAGATCAGGGGCGAACGTCGGATCATCGGCAGGTCTCCAGCAGGGATGCGTTGGTTGGCTCGTTTGCGACGGGGAAGGGACGCGGCGCACCGGCGTCCATCGGCCAGCGCGGCCGGCGCAAGCGACGATAGGGATACTGTGACAGATCGAGTTGCAGCGTGCCGGGGCAGTCGATGGTGATCAGCCGCCTGGCGATCGGCGTAAAGCCGGTCTCATAGTGACGGCTGGACTTGACCACGACGATGGTCCGCTGGCCGGGATCGATCCCCAACCGGCTGAACAAGTCCGGACCCAGCCCCTGGCCGCGGGCGGAGACCACCACCACGTCCACGCCCTCGAAGCGGATCGCCGCGGCGCGGCCCATGGCGATCGGCATACCCTCGCAGGTCTGTATCGCCGCCGGATCCAGCGCCAGGATCTGCGCCTCGCCGTCCAGCGGTTGGCCCGAGAAGCGCCCCGCCTTGCCCCCCAGCCGCATCGGCAGGCGCGCCCCCACCCCGGCGCGGAACGCCAGCTCCACGGCGGCCGGATCCCAGAGCGGACCCAGGCAGGCGCAGCGGACGCCGCGGGCGATCAGGCGCTGTAGCACGGTGGTGGAATCCCCGGCCGCGCCGCCGCCCGAATTGTCCGGCGACTCCGCCAGCACCGTCGGCCCCGGGGCGTCGGCCAGGGCCTGGTCGATGGCGATATCCAGCGGCGTGGGCGACGCCATGCCCAGGGGCGCCAGGGCGGCGGCCTCCACGGCCAGCGTCTCGGCCAGGGCGCCGGCCGCCGGGGCGTCGCCGTCTGTGATCACCAGGACGCGCGTGCCGCTGTCCTCGCTGTCGCTCCAGGGGAACCCATGGATCAGGGAAACCGACAAGGCCTGGCCCGATCTCTCCAGGGCCTGCATCCGATCGACAAAGGCGCGGACGGGAGGACGGGAGGTGTGGAACACCGCCAGGGCGCCGGTGTCCCAGGCGCGCATCACTGGCCGAATCCGCGCCTGCGCGGAGGCGAGCAACAGGTCGAGGGTCTCGATGGCGCGGGGCTCGGTGTCGGTGTGGGGGTATTCCTTGAAAGCGATGATCACGTCGGTCGCCGCGATCATGGCCGCGGAGAGGTTGGCGTGCGGATCGATGGTCGCGCCGATCGGCACGTCCCGCCCCACCAGGCCGCGCACCCGCTGCAGCAGATCGCCCTCGCAGTCGGGATAGCCGTCAGCGGCCATGGCCCCGTGTATGGACAGGGCCACCACCTGCACCGGCAGGGCGGCGCGCAGTTCGTCCAGCACGCGGTCGCGTAGGGCCTCATAGGCCGCCCGGACCACCAGGCCGCTGGGCTCGGCATAGGCGCAGGTGCCCTCGACCAGCTCGAATGCGCCCAGGCGCGCGCGCCGGCGAGCCTCCTGGCACAGGGCCACGCCGTTGGGATGGCTGTCCGGCCGTTCGCCCGGCGCGAACAGGCCGCCTCCGACGAAGCCGCCAAGGTCCACTGGGAATGGGGCGAAGGCGTTGGTCTCGTTCCAGAGCGCCGCCGTGAAGACCCGCATTGGCGCATTCGCCTCACTTTATAAAACTGACATCGCCTTCATAAATGTCTATCGAGCCGGAACGTGTCAAACGAATCTTGGGCGGTGGGAGGCTGGTGATGATCGAGTGCGACATCTGCATCGTGGGCGCGGGAATTGCGGGCGCCGGCCTGGCCGCGCGGCTGGCGGCCCGACGATCAGTGGTGCTGGTGGAGCGGGAGGACCAGCCTGGCTTCCACGCCACCGGACGCTCGGTGGCGATCTTCACCCAGACCTTGCCGGGCGCCCAGGTGGGGCCTCTGACCCGGGCCAGCCGGGACTTCTTCCTGGCGCGGCCGGACGGATTCGCAGCGGTTCCGCTGATGCGCCCGCGCCCGGTGCTGCAGTTCGGCGGGACGGACCAGCTTGCGGTCTTGGGCGCACTCTACGAGACGCAACGCTCGGTGGGGAGCGATGTCCGCTGGCTGGAAGGGGACGCGGTGCTGGCAAGGGCGCCGATCCTGCGGCCGGACCATGCCGCCGCCGCGGTCCTCGACGGCGGCGCCTTCGACCTGGACGTGGACGGACTGCTGCAGGGCTGGCTCAGGATGGTGCGCGCTGCCGGCGGCCGGCTGCTCACCGGCGCGCCCCTGGCAGCCGCGGAGCCGACGGCGCGCGGATGGCGGCTGCGCGCCGGTGACCACGACATCCAGGCGCGCGTGCTGGTCAATGCCGCCGGCGCCTGGGGCGAGGAGGTGGCGCGCCTTGCCGGCGCCCGGGGCCTCTGCCTTGAGCCCCGCCGGCGGACGGTGGCGGTGCTGGACGCCGGCGACCTTTTCACCGGCTCCTGGCCCATGTGCGTCGAAATCGGCCACAGCCTCTATTTCAAACCCGAATCTGGGCGGCTCCTGGTCTCGGCGATGGAGGAGACGCCGTCGCCCCCATGCGACGCTTTTGCTGACGATATGGACGTCGCCCTGGCCCTGGACCGGTTGGAGACGATGACGACCCTGCCGCTCCGCCGGCCGCTGCGAACCTGGGCCGGGCTGAGAACCTTCGCCCCCGACGGCGAACCCGTGGCCGGCTATGATCTCGGCGCGCCCGGCTTCTTCTGGCTGGTGGGGCAGGGCGGCGCGGGGATCCAGACCTGCCCGGCGCTGAGCGAGGCGGCGGCGGCGCTGGTGTTGAACGAACCGCTTCCCGCTGCTCTGGCGGATCACGGCGTGTCCGCCGCGCTGCTGTCGCCGACGCGTTTCAGGCCTGGGCCTGCGGCCGATTGACAGCGACCCGCGATTTGCTCAACTATGAAACTGATGTCAGTATCATGTTTTGATTTGGTCAATAGCAGGGGGGAAGGCATGCCGGAACTGGTGATGCGCCTAGCGCTTGGCGGAGCTGCCGCCATGGTGGTGGCGGGCGCCGTGGCCGCCCAGACGCCTCCAGCCCAGCCTCCCTCGGCGCCGGTCGAGGTCCCGGCCGAGCCCCGGTCCGACCAGTCCTACTACCTGCCCATGCGCGACGGGACCCGGATCGCCGTCAGCCTGTGGTTCCCGAACGGAAAACCCCCCGCGACCAAGGGGCCGGTGCTGCTGATCCAGACCCGCTACGGGCGCACCGGCATCTACAATCACAATGAAAATGGCCGCTACAACGACTTCCGCCGCGACGGCTATGTGGTGGCGGTGGTGGACGTGCGCGGCTCCACGGCCTCGTTCGGGCCGCGGGATGTCGAGCTGGGCCCCGACGAGGTCGCCGACATGGACGAGATCATCGGCCATCTGCGGAGCCAACCGTGGTCGAACGGGCAGGTGGTCGCCACGGGCCTGTCCTACATGGCCGACAC
>FTAI01001263.1_pt1 | contig 19296 bp, 17 predicted proteins | sample 1638941 | NCBI WGS metagenome assembly FTAI01 (sample SAMEA3914813, study PRJEB12502) | metagenome | biome: forest; material: soil | place: Canada | collected 2011-07-07 | depth 0.3 m | reverse complement strand
GTGCAGGGCGATGGGCAGGTTGTCGTCGTTGAGCCGCCACAGCTCCTGAAACGCGAACTCCGCCTGCCAACGGGTGTTGACGAACACCAGGGCGGTCTTGGCTCCGCGGATGACGTCATAGACCTCGGCCATGGCGTGCTGAGCCGTATGTCCGGCCCAGGGCACCTTGGCGTCCGACAGCAGCACGTCGATCACCGCCGGCGCCCCCGGCTCGCCCCTCACCAGGTCGGCCATCCCCGGCGCGGGGGCCAGCCAGCGCCGCAGCCGGTCCGCATCGTCCACCGTCGCCGACAGCCCCACCCGCCGCAGGTTCGGCGCGAACTGGGCGAGGCGCGCGAGGCCCAGGGACAGCAGGTCCCCGCGCTTGGAGGCGTGGATGGCGTGGATCTCGTCGATCACCACATGCCGCAGGTCTTCGAAATAGAGCCGCGATCCCTCCCAGGCGCAGAACAGCGCCAGCTGCTCGGGCGTGGTCAAAAGGATGTCCGGCGGATAGAGCCGCTGGCGCTGGCGCTTGGCGACGCTCATGTCCCCGGTGCGCGCCTCCACCGTGATCGGCAGCTTCATCTCGCGGATGGGGGTGGAAAGGTTGCGCTCGACATCCGTGGCCAGGGCCTTCAGCGGCGAGATGTAGAGGGTGTGCACCCCGCGCGGGGTATTGGCGGGCGGCCGTTCGGTGAGTTCGATCAAGCTGGGCAGAAACCCCGCCAGGGTCTTGCCCCCACCGGTGGGGGCGATCAGCAGGGTGTCGCGGCCCTCGCGGGCCTTCTCCACCATCGCAATCTGATGGCTGCGCGCCGCCCAGCCGCGGCTCCCGAACCAGTCGGCAAAGCGCGGCGGCAACAGAGCGGGAGCGGCGGCGCCATCCATGGGCGGCAGCCTAGCATGTTCGTGGTTTGTTTTGGGAGGGGCGCCGGATTCTCACGGTTTCCTTGCTCGTGGCGTTCCGCGTCCGCGCATTCCCGGAGCCTCAGTGAACTCGAAGTTGAATGGCTGCTCAGCGGCGCATCAAACCAGCCAACTCCGCCTCGTTGAAGCTAAGGTTGGTCTTTGCTCCCGTGTCCAACCGGATTTTCTGGGCAATGTGAGTCGTTACCGGAGCCAGCACACTAAAATGGCTCGCGCCAGCGACCAGGAAAGTCTCGACAAGTGGGTTGGTGTTCGCCGCTCGCAACCCCAATAGGGACCGGGCGTTACCCTGCCCGTCTCCCTCGAAGATAAATACGGGCCTAGTGACCGACGACAACCACAATACTGGTGAACGCAGGTCGACCTCCGCCCGGTTAGTGGGGTCGATCGGCGGCGCATAGGGCGCCGCGCCGTATTGGGAAGCGAATGCTACCGGCCCAAATGAGAAGGTCGCCCTAAACTGGCCGCTATACTCTGCGGCCAGTAACGCCATCGTTCCGCCGGTGCTGTGGCCGCCGAGGTAGATCCGTGTCGGGTCAACATAGTCCAAAGCGCCGAGGTGATTTGCCGCCGCAACGAGGTCGTCAAGTTCTCCAAAGAATCCCTCTTTGGGACCTTTGCTCATGTTGCCGCCGCGGAGTGTCGGAAACATCATGACCATTCCGCTTTCGCGAAAAGCACGCGCGGTCTGGTCGTTCTCGGGCGGCGCAGGGCTCCAGACATCCCCGATTGAATTACAGTCTCCCCCTGTAATCCAAATGATCGCTGGTTTGCGGCCGCCTGCCGTAGGGCGCGGCGTAACATATGCTGTCAGGCGACCCATTGGGGCCGCATAGGTGATAAGGCTAAATACGCCGCTGGGCGGCTGGTCCACTGGCAATCGGCTGCTTTCGTTCCGTAGCAGGTGTGTCGTGAAGCCAGCGCGCGCTCCACGAAGCGAGGTTGGAACCGCATTCGCGGGACCGCAGCCCCCTAACGCCGCGCCACCCGCCAATAGCGCTCGGCGTGATACTGCCATCGCGTTCATATTCCCCCCTTATCGGTAGTCCGTTGCCGCCACAGCGAGACGCCCTCGCTTCACGGAATCGGGCGCCGGTGAATACGGGTGCAGGCCTCCGCGCGGAGCTAACGCAGATCACGAAATCGCGGGGCATTCAACCAAATGCGCTGCGGCTAATACCACCACATCGTCTCGCCTCGAGCTGGAGCGCCAGACTCCGCCAAGAGATTCAGGGCGCATCATCATCCGATGACGGATGGTGGCTTTCACCAGCCTCTAAACCCCGCTCATCTCGCCATTCGGCGGGATGAGCGGGCAATATTCAGAAGAGAACAATATAAGAACATCTGTTCGCCCGCAAGGGGTGAAGGCCTATGAACCCACCACCTCCCCATACGCCTCCACAAGCGCCTCCACCGACCGCGCATGCGCGAACCCCTCGGCGAAGGCCCGGTTCGTCTCCCCCTCCGCCGCCAACTCCGCCGGCCGGTCCAGCCAGTCGTCCAGCTTGGCCGCCAGGTCGCGGGGGTCGGAGGCGTGGAACCGCCGCGCCTCGTCGGGGATCAGGCGGGCCAGGGCGCTGTCCGGGCTGTCCGACACCAGGATCGGCAGGCCCATGGCCATGGCCTCCAGCACGCTCATCCCCTCCAGCTCCACCGCCCCGCAGTGCACGAAGAGGTCGGCGCCGGCGTAGTGATCGAGCAGGGAGGCGTCCGAGATTGGGCCGATATGCACATCCAGCCCCAGGGAAACGGCCAAGTGTTTCAGCTCATCCTCCCGCGGCCCGGCGCCGGCCAGGGTCAGGTCGATGCGGTCCCGGTGCGTGCAGGCGGCCACCGCGCGCAGCAGGGTCTCCTGGCTCTTTTCCTTGGCCAGGCGCCCGACGGACAGGATGCGGATGCGCCCGTCCGCCACCGGCGTGCGCCGGCGCTCGAAAAACGCCGCCGGCACCCCGTTGGAAATCACCCGGATCGGCTGGGTCACCCCGTGCTCGCGCAGCAGGTCGGCGGCGAACGGCGTTGGGGCGATCACCAGGTCGGCCCGGGCGTAGAAGGCCCAGACGAACAGGCGATAGAGCCAGCCGCGCAGGGGCTCGCCCTTGAGGCCGATGTTCAGCAGGATGTTTTCCGGCTGCACATGGAAGGAACAGACGATGGGCACGCCCATTTTCTGCGCCTCCACCACCGTGGCGTAGCCCAGCAGGAACGGGAACTGCACATGCAGCACGTCGCAGCGGCTGAGCGCCGCGCGGATGCGCGCCTTGTCGGGCTTGGCCAGGGGCGCGCGCATGGAATTGATCAGCCGGTTGAACCCCGGAATCGACAGTTGCTCGAACGGGGTGATGGCGCTGGCGGTCTGGGCCACGCAGGCCTCGCTCTCGCCGATGGCCAGCACCTCGACCGCATGCCCCGCCGCCTCCAGGGCCGCGACGAACCGCCGGGTCGACACGGTGGTGCCGTTATAGGGCTCCAGCCATGCGTCGATGACCATGGCGATGCGAAGCGACAAATCGCAACCTCGTGTGCGGGGGCGGTGGCCGGATGGGGAGGCTAGGGTGATTCCGGCCCAAGCGAGCTAGGCCATCTCCAGTGTGGGAGCGTTGCATTGCGAGCTTGCGTGGTTCGAGACGCTCCCTTTGGTCGCTCCTCACCATGACTGAATGAGCGGGCTGCAAAAATCCTAGTCATGGTGAGGAGCGCGCACTTCGCGCGCGTCTCGAACCACGCACGGCGGCGCCGCCTCGCGTTTGGAAGATTGGCCCAGGCGCGCCCTTAACCCTTGGTAGCGAGTTTGCTCTGGCGGCTGACCGTGTCAATGACGGGCCCCCTTGGGCCCGCCGCGACGCGGCGACGCGAAGAGCGTCGTCATTGACACGGCCAGCCGCCAGAGCTCCAATCTCGCAAGGGTTCAGGGACGATCCCCGTCATGAATGACGGGCGGCCACACATCCCACCTCAGCCCAACCCCCGCTCGTCCCCGCGCTGTAGGAGAACGCTGCAATGACGCTGCAAGAGCAGGCTCGTGAGGCCGAACGCCTGCTGGCCGGCAAGGTGGTCAAGAGGGTCCTGCGGCCAGACGAGAGACAGGTTGTAATCGAGTTCGCCGACGGAACGCGCTTTTTTGCGGATGCCAACAGTCCAGTCGATCTCTCGATTACCTAGGTGAAGCGGTTCGAGGTCGCGTTGCGGGGCCTGGAGTCCGCGACGGGTCCGTTTCCAGGCGTTGCCACACCCACGCGGCCACACAAGCTTCAACCACTGAGCGTGCTCGCCCCCCTAAAGCCCCAGCACCAGCCGCGCCATGATGTTGCGCTGCACCTCGTTCGACCCCCCGTAGATCGACGCCGCCCGGTTGTTCAGATACCGCGCCGTGGTCACCAGCCCATGCTCCGGCCCGACGAACTCCACATTGGCCCCCGGCGCCCGGGCCTGCGGCTGGTCGACCCAGGCGTAGGCGCCCAGGGCCTCGATGGCGATCTCGTCCAGGCGCTGCATCAGCTCCGTGCCCTGCACCTTGAGCATGGACGAGGCCGGGCCCGGCGGCTGGCCGGAGGCGAGGGCCGCCATCACCCGATGCTCGGTCATCTCGATGGCGTCCAGGGCGATGGCCGCAGCGGCGAGCTTTTCCCGGAACACCGGGTCGTCGATCAGCGGCTCCCCGTCGTCGGAACATTCCTCCGCGGCCATTCTGCGCAGCCGGTCCAGGGCCACCCGCAGCCCCGGCGCCGAACTGCCGCCGCGCTCGAACTCCAAGAGGTATTTGGCCACCGTCCAGCCGCTGTTCTCCTCCCCGATCCGCCCCGAGGCGGGCACGCGGACGTTGTCGAAGAAGACCTGGTTCACCTCATGGTCTCCGGCCAGGGTGATGATCGGCCGCACGCTGATCCCGGGGGCGTCCATCTCCAGCAGGATGAAGGTGATCCCCTGCTGCGGCTTGCCCTCCCGCTGGGTGCGCACCAGGCAGAACATGCGGTTGGCGAAGTGGGCGTGGGTGGTCCAGATCTTCGAGCCCGACAGGATGTAGTCGTCCCCGTCCCGCACCGCCGACAGCTGCAAAGCCGCCAGGTCCGACCCGGCCCCGGGCTCGGAATAGCCCTGGCACCAGTAGTCCTCACCGGCCAGAATCCGCGGCAGGAAGAAGGCTTTCTGCTCCGTGCTGCCGTAGCCCATGATCACCGGCCCCACCATCCGCAGCCCCATGGGCGACAGGCTCGGCGCCCCGGCCCGGGCGCATTCGGCGGCGAAGATGTAGCGCTGCATGTCGCCCCAGCCGGTCCCGCCGTACTGCGCCGGCCAGCTCGGCGCGACCCAGCCCCGGGTATGCAGGATCTTCTGCCAGGCGAGGCTGTAGTCCTTCTCCATGAACACGCTGGTCGCCCGCCGCCCGGCTTGGCGCAGTTCGGGGGTCAGGTTGGCGTCCAGGAAGGCGCGCACCTCGTCGCGGAAGGCGAGATCCTCGGGGGTGAGGTCGAGGTTCATGGAACCGCCCGCCCCATCCGCGCATAGGCCTGCCGCGCCGCCTCCGGCGGCGACTTGGCCGCGATCTTGGCCAGCAACGGCAAACTTGCGTTGGCCACCGCCAGCCGCCCCCGCTTCACCGGCAGCTTCAGCGACGTCTGCAGCTCCCCCGGCAACAAGGCGATCGACGCCTGCACCACCAGCGGCTGCAGCACCCGGCCCACGACGCCGATGGGCGAGGTGGTGGAGACGATGCCCAGGAACTCGTCGATGATCGGGTGGGGGACCAGCTTGGGCCGCATCCGCGCGAACCAGGCGTCGACCTCGGCCACCGACCCCGGCGCCTCCACCGCCCCGAAGGCGCGACCGATGGCGCCGCCCTCGGCGTAGTAGCGGTCCTGCTCGGCCCGGCTGAGGGGCGCGACATGGCGGTGGTAGGCGTTCATGAACCCCCAGCCGGCGGTGATGTGCACCCAGGTCATCAGTTCGGGATCCAGAGCGGTATAGGCCTCGCCCTCCGGCGTCGTCCCGCTGATCCGCTGGTGCATGCGGGTGACCATGTCGATCCGCGCCTGGGCCGCCCGGGTGGGGCCATAGGTGGTGATCAGGGTCGCCTCGCCGGTGCGCTGCATCCGCGTCAGGGGATCGGTCTTGAAGATCGAATGGTCCCAGACGCCGGAGCGCACCCGGGGCTCGGCCAGCTCCAGGATCACCGCCGCGATCCCGCCCACGGCCAGGGCGATGGGGCTCGCGTGCACCCGCCAGGCCAGGCTGTCCGGCCCGAACATCCCCGGATCGCCCAGGGGCGCCGCGTAGTCCGTGCGGCTGGTGTTCAGGCCGTCAAGCCCGGGCAGACTGCGCGCGCGCTTGGCGGGGGCGGGCTTTGCGGTGTCGAGGGCGGTCATGGCCCAGAGCCTGCGACCGGCGCCGCCGCGATGCAAGGGCGCCCTGGCGTCAGCCGGCAACCGGCCGCGCGCCCATCATCCGCTGCATCATCGGCCACAGCTGGGACACCGCGGCGACGAAGCCGATCACCGTGGCCACCGCCTGGAACCAGCCCCAGGCGGCCGAGACCAGATTGCCGCCGAACGCCGCCTCCGCGGCCGGGAACAGCAGCCGGCCGACGATGATGCGGAAATTGGCGTAGGCGCTGGAATATTCGATCGACACCTTGGTCATCGCCGCATCCACCACCACCGCCAGCACCGGCGCCCACAGGAGCGGCAGGGCCAGGATCAGGCCGAGGACGATCAGCACCAGCTTGGTGGTCACGCCCTCCCGCGCGAACACGGTGACGACCAGGAAGCCGACCAGCAAAAGGCCCAGCAGCCCCAGGACGACGGGCAGGATCATGTCCGCCAGGCGGATCAGGTCCATGTGCAGGACGAAGGAGCCGACCAAGCCGGCCACGAGCACAATCAGGAAGGACAGAAACCAGGCCGCGCCGTACTGTCCAAGGCGGGTCTTGAGCAGGCTGCCGTTCATGGTCGTCGGGCTCCTTTGTGTCATTAACGATCATGCCGCCGGGCGCACGCGCCGTCGAGACAGATTCAACGTGCGTCGCCCGGGCCCCTCAGTCGGCTTCGCCGACAGCTCCCCGCACGCGGGGAGCAACCAGACCTGAGTCCTCCCCGCGTGCGGGGAGGTGTCGGCGCGCAGCGCTGACGGAGGGGAAGTCGGCTCGCGCGACCCCTGTCCGGCCCTGGCGACCCACGCTAAGCTGCCCCCGCCCCCTGATCCGGAGCCCGCTATGTCCCCGCCCACGTCCCACACCCAGGCGAACCGCGAAGGCGCCCTGACCGACCTGGCCGCCGAGATGATGTCCGAACAGGCCTCCAACCTCGGCCGCATGGGCCGCAAGGTGGAGCGCGCCCTGGCCGACCTCGCCGCCGCCGACCCGGGCAACCACGCCGCCCGCCTCGACGCCGCCGCCGACGCGGTCTGGCGCTACTTCATCCACCGCGAGGTCGCCGGGGTCCGCAACCACGCCCCGGCCATCGCCGACTACAGGATCCCGGGAGCGGTGCTGGCGCGGCTGGGGGCGCGGCCGAAGGGGTAGGGGGCGGTTGCCAAAGCTTGCGTGGTTCGAGACGCGTCCCTGCGGGCCGCTCCTCACCATGACTAGGAATATTTGCAGCCCACAATTTTAGTCATGGTGAGGGCGACCGAAGGGAGCGTCTCGAACCACGCACCGGCCGAATTGCAAGCCGCCGTCACGCCCGCTCGAACACCGCCGCGATCCCCTGGCCCCCGCCGATGCACATGGTCTCCAGCCCGTACCGCCCATCCCGCCGCTTCAGCTCGCGCAGCAGGTTGGCCAAGATCCGCCCGCCCGTGGCGCCAATGGGATGCCCCAGGGAAATCCCCGATCCGTTCACATTCAGCCGGTCCCGGTCATCCCAGCCCCAGCCCTTCAGCACCGCCAGCACCTGCGGCGCGAAGGCTTCGTTCAGCTCCACCAGGTCGATGTCGTTCCAGCCCATCCCCGTGCGCGCGAACAGCCGCTCCACCGCCGGGACCGGGCCGATGCCCATGCGCGAGGGCTCGCACCCCGCCGCCGCCCAGCCGACGAACCAGCCCATGGGCTCCAGGTCGTACTTCTCCAGCACCTCCTCGGAGACCACCAGACAGGCCGCGGCCGCGTCGTTCTGCTGGCTGGCGTTGCCGGCGGTGACCACCCCGCCCTTTTCCAGGGCCCGAAGGGCGCCCAGGCTCTCAGGGGTGGCGTCGGCGCGCACCCCTTCGTCCTTGGAAAACAGGATCGGATCGCCCTTCTTCTGGGGCACAGCCACCTTGACCAGTTCGTCGTCGAACTTGCCCGCCGCCCAGGCCGCCGCGGCCCGCTGGTGGCTCATGGCCGCATATTCGTCGCAGGCCTCGCGGGAGATGTCGTAGTCCCGGGCCAGGTTGTCGGCGGTCTCGATCATGCCGCTGATCACCCCGAAGCGGCTGATCGGCTGGCTCATCACCCGCCCCCGCGCCAGGCGGTCATGCATCGTCACCGAGCCCGCCCGCGCCCCCTGGCGCATGTCGGTGGTGTAGTATTCGGCGTTGCTCATGCTCTCGACCCCGCCGGCGACCACGATGTCCGCCGCCCCGGTCTGCACCATCATCGCCGCGTCGATCACGGCCTGTAGCCCCGAGCCGCAGCGCCGGTCCAGCTGATAGCCGGGGATGGAGATCGGAAAGTCCGCCGCCAGCAGCGACCAGCGGGCGATGCAGGGCGCCTCGCCGTTGCCGTACCCTTGCGCGAAGATCACGTCGTCGATGTGGGCCGGGTCGAGCTTGGTGCGCTCGACCAGCGCCTTCAGGATCACCGCCCCCAGCTCCCCCGCCTGCAGGCTGGAAAGCCCGCCGAGGAACTTGCCGACCGGCGTGCGGATGGGGGAGACGATGGCGGCGCGTTTCATGGGGGCGGGTCCGTGCTTGGGTTGGTCGCCGATGTCAGTGGCTTCGGGGACGTTGGCGGTCAAGTGCGACATCCGAGGGGACACACATCACTTTCCCGATGGCCGCCGTCGCGGGGCGTCCCAGCCTGTGGGGCGGGAAAGTGGTGTGTGTCCCCACTGTTAAGCACCGCGGGTGAACGTTCCCGTTCCGTCCCCGCGCTTATCGCGCTACCCTCCCCCCGTGAACGCCCTCACCTCCACCCTCGACCTCGCCCCGGCGTTGGTCGTCCTGCCCGGCCCTCTGTCCGCCGTGTGCGACGCCTCGGGCGCGGAGCCCCTGCACACGGCCGCCGCCCGGGATCTGGCCATGTCCGCCCCGGTGATCGTCGCCCACGCCGCGCTCACCGCCAAGCGGCTGGACCTGCAGGCCCCCGCCCGATCCCGGGACATCTTCGACGCCTTGGAGCTCTTCGCCTTCGTCCGCCCGGCGAAGTTCTGCGCCCCCTCGGCCACGGGCCTAGCCCTGGCCATGGGCCTGGCCGAACCCCGCACCGTCGAGGCCAAGGCCCAAGCCCTGCGCGAGGTCTGCGGCCTGCTCCTGGCCGAACTCGCCGCCGCCCCGACCCCCAGCCGCGAAGAAGCCCTGGCTATCGCCGAGACCCTGCAACGCGCCGGCTGGGCCTGGGCCAACCACGTCATCACCGCGCTCAAGACCGCCGCCGTCCGCGACCTCGGCCGCCGGGGCTCCGGCCTCGACGTCTGGACCCGCATCCGCGAATGGGAGGACGACGCCCCCATCGGCGAGCCCGGCTCCCGGCCGGTTGAGCCCGACGCCGCCCGCGCGCGCCTGGCCGAGCTCCTCACCCGCGCCGGCCTGGACGAGGCCCGCCCCGCCCAGGCCGACTACGCCGCCGAGGTCGCCTTCGCCTTCCAGCCCCGCGACCAGGAGGACGAGCCCAACCTGGTCCTGGCCGAGGCCGGCACCGGCGTCGGCAAGACCCTGGGCTATCTCGCCCCGGCGTCGCTCTGGGCCGAGGCCAACGGCCCCTCCGTCTGGGTCTCCACCTTCACCCGCGCCCTCCAACGCCAGATCGAGCGGGAGAGCCATTCGGTCTACCCAGACCCCGCCGTGCGGGCCCGCAAGGCCGTGGTGCGCAAGGGCCGGGAAAACTACCTCTGCCTGCTGAACCTGCAGGACCAGGTCAACGCCGCCATGCTGGGCAATGGCGACCTCGTCGGCGCGGCCCTGGCGGCGCGGTGGGCCCGGGCGACCCGGGACGGGGACATGACCGGCGGCGACTTTCCCGCCTGGCTGCCCGGCCTCTTCGCTGTCGGCGGCCTGGCCGCGGCCGGCCCCGCCAACCTCGTCGACCGGCGCGGCGAGTGCGTCCACGCCGCCTGCCCGCACTACCGGCTCTGCTTCATCGAAAAGGCGGTCCGCGCCTCCCGAAGGGCCGACCTGGTCATCGCCAACCACGCCCTGGTGCTCACCCAGGCCGCCTTCGACGGCGCCCGGGCCGCGCGGGGGCTGAAGACCGACGTCGAGACCACGGCGCCCAGGCGCATCGTCTTCGACGAGGGTCACCACCTGTTCGACGCCGCCGACGCCGCCTTCGCCGCCGCCATCTCCGGCGCGGAGGCCGGGGAGTTGCGCCGCTGGATCCGCGGGCCCGAGGGCCGCGGCCGCCGGGGTCGCGGGCTGGAGCAGCGCCTGGGCGACCTGGTCGGTGACCGCGAGGACGCCCAGGCCGCCCTGCACGAGGTGGTGCGCGCCGCCTCGGCCCTGCCTGGCGAGGGCTGGTCCGGCCGTATTTCGCCCCCCTCTGGCGAGGCCAACCCCATCGGCCCCATCGAGGCCTTCCTCACCGCCGCCCTGGAACAGCTGCGCGCGAGAGCCGCCCCCTCCGACGTCGGCCAGGAATGCGCCGCCCGCCCGGCCCTCGACTTCGTGCGCGAGACCGCCGCCGCCGCCGCCAAGGCCCTGGCCGCCATCGAGGCGCCGCTGATCGCCCTGGCCCGCCGGCTGGAGGACCTGCTGGACGAGGAGGCCGACGAGCTGGCCACCGGAGATCGCGCCAGGATCGAAGGCGCTCTGCGTGGGCTCGATCGGCGGGCCCGCATGACCCTGCCGGCTTGGCGGATGATGCTGCAGGCGATCAGCGACGACGCCGAGGACGATCCGGCCTTCGTCGACTGGTTCGAGGCCACCTACCTCTACGGCCGCGTGGTCGACGCCGCCTACCGCCGCCACTGGGTCGATCCCACCGAGCCCCTGCACGCCGCCGTGCTCGCCCCCGCCCATGGGGTGCTGGTCACCAGCGCCACCCTGGCCGACTCGGCTTTGGACGATCCCTTCGCCCTGGCCGAAATGCGCACCGGCGCCGCCCGTTTCGCCGACCGGCCCAAGACCATCCGCCTGGCCTCGCCCTTCGACTACGCCGCCAACGCCAAGTGCTTCGTGGTCACCGATGTGGGCCGGGACGATCCCCGCCAGGTGGCCGCCGCCATGCGCGAGCTGTTCCTGGCCTCCGGCGGCGGAGCGCTCGGCCTCTTCACCGCCATCCGCCGCCTGCGCGCCGTCTACGACCGCATCGCCGCCCCCCTGGCCCACGGGGGCCTCGCCCTCTACGCCCAGCACGTGGACCCCCTGGAAGCCGGCGCCCTGGTCGACATCTTCCGGGTGGAGGAGGACGCCTGCCTGCTCGGCACCGACGCCGTCAGGGATGGCGTCGACGTGCCGGGCCGCTCCCTGCGCCTGCTGGTCTTCGACCGAGTCCCCTGGCCGCGGCCCGACATCCTGCACAAGGCCCGCCGGGGACGCTTCGGCGGCAAGGGCTACGACGACGGCGTCGCCCGCGCCCGCATCGCCCAGGCCTTCGGCCGCCTGATCCGCCGCGCCGACGACAAGGGCGTCTTCGTCATGCTTGACCCCGCCGCCCCGACTCGGCTCTTCTCCAGCCTGCCCGAAGGGGTCACGGTGGAACGGATGGGATTGGTCGAGGCGATCGAGGCGACCCAAGCCTTCTTGACCACGCAATAAGCTCCGAGTCCTCCCCGCGTGCGGGGAGGTGTCGCGAGCGCAGCGATGCGACGGAGGGGCAAGTGCGCGGCTTCCCCTCCGCGCCCTTCGGGCCGCACCTCCCCGCACGCGGGGAGGAATTGGGTCGATAAGCCTTCACTTAATTGCGTGGGGGCTTATACAGCACCCCATGTCCGTCTCCACCACCTTCGAAGTCCTCGCCGACCCCACCCGTCGCCAGATCGTCGCCTTCCTGGCCGAGGGCGAGGCGCCGGCCGGGGAGATCGCGGCCCAGTTCAATTCGTCCCCCCCGGCGGTGTCGCAGCACCTGAAGGTGTTGCGGGATGCGGGCCTGGTGGTCGTGCGCCCGGACGCCCAGCGGCGGTTCTATCGCCTGAACCGCGCCGCGATGATCGAGGCGGCGGAGTGGCTGGTGAAGATGGGGGGCGGGTAGGGGCGCGGCGGTTTGCAATACGGGCGGTGCGTGGTTCGAGACGCTCCCTTCGGTCGCCCTCACCATGACTAGGATTTTGCCTTGCACCTCTCTTAGTCATGGTGAGGAGCGCGCCCTTCGCGCGCGTCTCGAACCACGCACGGTTTGGCAACGGCAGCTGGCTTACGCTCACGCCGCCCTTAACTGTTCGAACAAATCCGCCGGAAACGGCGACACATACCCCTCGATCCCGAACCGAGCCCGGATCGCCCCCGTGGGCAGGTCCCACACATCCTCCCACACAATCCCGATCATCGGCGGCGTTCGCCGGCCGTGGACCCAGGCGCTGAGGATGGTCTCCAGGATCAGGCCATAAGCCTCTGGCGGCCGCGTCATCCCGCCGGCGGCGACCACCGCCAGGAACATGGCCGAATAGCTATGACCGAACTGGGCCAGCTGGAAGCCGGAGATGGCCACCTCATGCAGGCCGGTGGTCCGATAGCCGCCGACGATGTGCCACAGGTCGTGGCACTGCAGGATGCGGGCGTTCAGATAGTCCAGCGGCGGCGTCAGTCCGGCCAGCCCCAGGGCCTCCCGGTCCAACACCTCCAGGTCGAAGCCGTTGTCGACAATCAGGCGGTAGAACTCGTGGCCCAGGGAGCCGTCCGGGCACCGCGCCAGGGCTTCCAGGGTCATCTTCGGCGGATAGCCGCTCGCCGCCGCCTCGGCGACGCCGGGATAGGCGAGGGCGGCGTGGGCCGCCAGGGGCCGGAACCCCTCCGCCAACTGCCCGCCGAGGGCCGCCGTGCGCGGGGTAACCTCGGCGCCCACCGACCCGCCATCCAGATCGGCGAGCAGGGTCCAGAAGGCCGACCACAGGGCTGGCGGCGGCGTGGCGGCCGTATCGTCCAGCGCGATGGTCGGGCCGGCGACCCCCTCGCCGAACCAGCCTCTGGCGGCCGCGTCATAGGTCGCCGCCACCGCCCCCGGCGCGGCGAAGCCGGCGTGGGCGCGGCGCGCGGCGAGGTCGGCGCGATCGGCCAGGCTCGGCGCGCCGCCGGCCGCCTTGAGCCGCCGGGCGACCGCTTCCACGGCCCGCGGATTACAGGGCGCGCCGGCCAGGGCCTCGAAGGCCGACTTTGCGGCGGGGTCGATCATCGGCGCGTGTCCATTCCGGTCTCTGCCTGACACGGTCTCACGCCTTCCCTAGGGGCAGCCAACCGGCGCGACGGGGGGTGCGACACCGTTGCTCTGGCCGCAGGCGTTTCGGTGACAGTTTACTTAACTTCCGCGCGGTGGCGCAGCGGCTCTGACGGCGGAACGAGTTAAGTAAACTGTCACCGAAACTCCGGTCGCCAGACGCCCTCAGACCGTAGCCGCGGGCTCGTCGGCCACCGCCTTCGTCCCCCGCGCCGCCGACCACAGCAGCGTCGCCGCGGCGTAGAGCACCACGACCACCACCCCCCACCGCAGCGCCTCCAGGGGCATGGACTTGACCACGAACGCCGCCAGCAGCACCGCCGGGATTCCGCCGAGGGCCAGGGCGATCACCAGCCGCAGGTCGATGCGTTCCGAGCGCAGGAACTGGAACCCGCTCACCGGCATCAGGAAGGCGCAGGCGCCCATCATGATCGGGAACGAGGCCACCGGGTTCATCCCCAGCAGCGGCAGCAAAATCAGCGACGGGGCGAACAGGCCGATCCCGCACATCATCAGGGCGCCAAAGACGAAATAGCCGGCGACCGCGATGGCGAAAGCCTCGGGTGGGAGGCTGAGGGCCTCACCGCCGCCCGGCATCAGGTGCAGGTTCTTGGCGACGAAGGCCGCCGCCGCCACCAGCAGCGCCACCCCCACCACGGCCTGCACCGCGCGAAGCGGCAGGCGCACAATGATGGGCGCGCCCACCACCGCGCCGACGATGGCCGAGGCGATGCAGGCGCCCAGCAGCCAGGGATCGACCTTGACCAGGGTGATGAAGATCAGCGCCTCCGCCACCGTCGGCAGGGCGTGGCCGGCGTTGAGCACAGCGGGAATGTTGCCATCCGGCGTCAGCCGCCGCAGCCGGATCCAGGCCGTGGTGGGGGCGAAGGAGCCGATGCCCAGGGTGTCGAAGAAGTTGGTGACGGCGCCGAGGGCTATGCCCTCCAGGCTGGGGATCATCGCGTGGCGCTTCAGGGCCGCGCGGCCAAGGGCGATTATGAAGACCGCGGCCAGGAGAGCCAGGGCGCCGAGGAGGACTTGGACGATCATGGTGGCGCGCCGCGGGTTGCCGCGACGATGGGGTCGCGAGGGTAGCCTAAGCTGTAAGAGCGCGCAGGAGCAACAGCAGGCGCGCAGGGCGGAAACCCTTCGCGCCGGACGCGCGCAGCCAGATCAATATCCGGGGCGTGCTCGCCCGGCCGATGCGCGCGCATCGGCCGGGCCGATGAGGTCGGGGGCCTATGCTATCATTCGAAAATCGGAAAAATTGACGAAACAAGAAGCGCCTGATCCAAGTCGGCCAAGCCGCCAGATTGCCTCGGGAAACGGGACGACGTCTCCATGACAGCCAACAACCGCATCGTCCTGGCCAGCGACCACTGGGCCATTCAGCTTCGACAGGCCATCGCCGTTCATATCGCGGCGCATGGCTGGGTGGCGGTCGACATCGGACCGACGACGCCGCAGAGCACCCACTATCCCAAGCAGGGCGAAGCGGCGGCGCGGCTCGTCGCCTCCGGCGATTGCCGGTTTGGCGTCATCCTATGCGGCACGGGCCAGGGCATCATGATGGCGGCGAACAAGGTAAAGGGCATCCGTTGCGGCGTCTGCGCCGACCCGTTCTCAGCCCGCATGATCCGCCAGCACAACGACGCCAACATGCTTTCGATCGGCGTGCGCGTGGTGGGCGAAGGGTTGGCGCTCGATATCGTGGATGCGTTCCTTACCGCCCAGTTCGAGGGCGGCCGGCATGCGACGCGGGTGGAAATGATTGGAGCGCTGGAGGGGTAGGCTGTGCGCTTCCAGCCAAGCCCTGGCTGAGCGGGTCGACAAACTGGCTGCCGGACCCGCGCCAGATCATCCGTTCTTCGCCGCCGCCTCGTTTCGTTGGTCGGCCGCCACCCGCTCGAACGCGGCCTGCAGGCGAGCGATGACGCTCTCGCGGCCCTCGGGCAGAGGTGTTTCGAGGTGGATGTGGCGCAGTTCGTCAGCGAAGGCGCTCCAGAGTGGCGGGCCGCCCTCTTCCATCAACTGCTGACGGATCGCCAGTTCCGGCGAGGTCGGCAGATGTCGACGGCCCCAGGCGCCCAGTTGCACCAGCACGGGGACCAGCTGGATCGCCTTTTCGGTCAGGCTGTAGATCCCCTTCTGCCGGTGAGTGGGATCGTCGGTCCGCGAGAGCAGCCCCGCCTCGACGAGCCGCTTCAACCGCGCGGCCAGAATGTTGGAGGCGATGCCTTCTTGTGAGCGCACGAGCAGCTCGCGGAAGCGCCGACGGTTCCCGAACATGATGTCGCGGATAACGATGAGACTCCAGTGGTCGCCGAGCACTTCCAGCGCAAGATTGATCGGGCAGCCGGAGCGATTTTCGATCATGACCAGTTGCAATATAAAACCAGTCTGACAAAACTCAACGGGTTGCAGTCCGCAGTCAGACGGAGGTTCTCATGGGCAGGGTGCGCGTAGCGGCTTTTGGCGTGTCCGCCGACGGCTTTGGGGCCGGCCCGGACCAGAGCCTGGAGCATCCGCTCGGCAAGCGGGGCCAGGAATTGATGAATTGGTTCTACCCGACCCGGGCTTTTCGATCGATGATCGGGGAGCCGGGCGGGACGGACGATCGCTTCGCCGGCGCCGCGAACGAAGGCTTCGGCGCCTTCATCCTCGGCCGCAATATGTTCGGGCCGGCCGGCGACGATTGGGGCGGCCCCGACTGGAAGGGCTGGTGGGGCGACAATCCCCCGTACCACGCGCCGACCTTCATCCTCACCCACCACGCCCGGGCGCCCATCGTGATGGAGGGCGGGACGACCTTCCATTTCGTCACCGACGGGATCGAGGCGGCGCTCGCCCAGGCCAAGGCCGCCGCGGGCGACCTGGACGTGAAGATCGGCGGCGGCGTTTCGACGGTCCGCCAGTACCTGCTCGCGGGCGCGATCGACGAGTTGCACCTGGCGCTGTCGCCCGTCGTCCTGGGCCGTGGTGAATCCCTGTTCGCGGGCATTGACCTGCCAGGCCTTGGCTATCGGGTGACGGAGGCGGTCCCAACGGAGCTGGCGACCCACCTCGTGCTGACGCGCTGACCGTCGGGAGTGTCCCCACTCGTCTCAGGGGGCTCAATTTAGTCCGCTCAGGCGCGGCCGCCCGCGAACACACCACTCCCAACCTCTTGCGGGCAATTCCGCGCTCCGGCCGAGGCGGGTCAAGGACCGGGCCTTTGGCCCGGCCGCCCGGCGGCGGGCCCGCGCCGTCGCCCGTCCTTGACCCGCCTCGGCCGGAGCGCGACGATCAACCATGAGGTTCAGGGGACGGCAGTCATCCGAGATGGATGGTTCGACTAGCGCAAGCCTTTGAAGGCTGATGATCGACTGGGGGGTGGCGTGTCATCGACCAAGGACTCTGGACGGCGACGTGTGAGCCTCCCGCAGCTGTGGCTGGGCGGGGCGATCGCCGTTGTGCTCCTGGGCGCGGCGGAACTACCGAGACCCCTGTCTGACTACAGCCTTCACGACACCTACTACGTGATCGCGCACGCCCACTATGTGTTTAACTTGGCGGGCGCCTTCGTGTTTTTCGCTGTCGTGTACTGGGCGTTCGATCGTGTCTTTCGCGTGAGCTATTCGCGATTCCTCGGCCTCGCGCACTTTGCGACAACCCTCGCCGGAGTGCTCTCGATGTCTCTGCCGCTGTTGGCGGCTCCAGGCCTCAGCGTCTCGCGACAAGCCACGATTGAGGCGTTCGACCGGCTGAAAACGATGAATTCTATCGGATATTGGCTGATCCTGGCCGGCCTCGTCCTGTTTGCAGTGGTGGTGATCGACGCCATCCGTCGGCGATTGGCGGCAAGGCCCGCCACTCGATAACCCCTCACCCCTCCCGCTTATCCCGCCCGAAGTTCGGCGCCGCGCTTTCCTGCCCCGCGTCGATCACCTCGCGCCGGATTGACCGGGTCCGGGTGAACAGCGCCTCCAGCTTGTCCCCCTCGCCCCAGCGGATGGCGCGCGACAACGCCTGCAGGTCCTCGGTGAACCGGCCCAATATCTCCAGCACCGCGTCCTTGTTGAGCAGGAACACGTCCCGCCACATCACCGGGTCGGACGCGGCGATACGGGTGAAGTCGCGGAAACCGCCGGCGGAGTATTTGATCACCTCGCCCTGGGTCACGTTCTGCAGATCGTCCGCCGTGCCGACGATATTGTAGGCGATCAGGTGGGGCAGGTGGGAGGTCACGGCCAGGACAAGGTCATGGTGCTTTTCGTCCATCGCCTCGACGTTGGCGCCCAGCGCCGTCCAGAAGGCTGTGAGTTTTTTCACCGCCGCCAGATAGGACGCGTCCGCGCGCGTTTCATCGGGGCAGAGGATGGTGAAACGGTTCTCGAACAGCCCCGCCAGGCCTGCGTCCGGCCCCGACTGTTCGGTGCCGGCGATGGGGTGGCCAGGGACCACGAACACCGTGCCCGGGCAGGCGGCGCGCAACGCCTCGCCCACCGCGGCCTTCACCGAGCCCACGTCGGAGATGATCGCGCCGGGGGCGAACCCGCGCGCCGCCTGGGCCGCCACCACGCCGATGGCGGCGGGGGGCGTGGCGAAGATGATCAGGTCCGCCCCCGCCACGGCCTTGGCCGGATCGTCGAACACCTCATCGGCCAGGCCCAGGGCGACCACGCGTTCGCGCACGGCCGGGCTCAGGTCGTAAACGGCGATCTTATCGGCCGCGCCCCTGGCCCGGGTGGCGCGGATCACCGAGGAGCCGATCAGGCCGCACCCGATCACCGCCAACCGCTGGACCACAGGCCCAGGGAGCGTCTGCCCGGTCATCGCGCCACACCCAGGAACTCGGCGAAGAGGTCGACCATGGCCCGATTGTGCTCGTCCAGGCCGATGGTGATGCGCAGGTGCTCGGGCAGGCCGTAGTTGGCCACGCCCCGCACCAGATAGCCGTGGCGGGCCAGGAAGGCCTCGCCTTCGATGGCGGTCTTCCCCGGCGTCGTGGGCAGGCGCACCAGCACGTAGTTGCCGCCGGACGGCGTTACCTCAAGCCCCAGCCCGCCCAGCTGCTGGGTCAGGAAGCCGCGGCCCTGTTCCACCAGGGCGATGGACCGGGCCGGAAAGTCCGCGTCCGCCAGGGCGGCGATGGCGGCGTCCTGGGCGGCGATGGAGGTGTTGAACGGCGGGCGGATGCGGTCGACGGCGTCCGAGGCTTCCAGCGGCGCGTAGGCCCAGCCGATGCGCAAGGAGGCCAGGCCGTGGATCTTGGAAAAGGTGTGGGTGACGATGACGTTGGCGGCGTGGCGAGCCAGCTTCAGCCCGTCGTCGAAGGCGGGGTCCGTGCAGAATTCGCTGTACGCCGCATCGATCACCAGCATCACGCTGGGCGGCAGGCCGGCGTGCAGCCGCTCGACCTCGTCCGCGTTCAGCCAGGTGCCGGTGGGATTGGCGGGGTTGGTGATGAAGACGAGACGCGTGCGCCCATCCACCAGCTTCAGGATCTCGTCCACGTCGAGGCGCAGGTTGGGTTCGGGCGCAAAGCGCACCTCGGCGCCGCAGGCCCGGGCGCCGATGGCGTAGGCGCCGAAGCCGTACTGGCCCTGGACGATGTTGTCGCCGGGCTCCAGATAGACCTGGTTGATCAGGTGCAGCACCTCGTCGGTGCCGTCGCCGAACACCAGCCGCTCGGGCTCCAGGTCGTAGTGGTTGGCTACCGCGTCCCGCAGGGCGTCGGCGCGGCCGTCGGGATAGACATTCAGCCGGTCGGCGGCGGCGACGAAGGCGGCCTTGGCCAGGGGGCTGCAGCCGAGAATGTTCTCATTGCCCGACAGCTTGACCGGATGGGCGATCCCCTCGGCCTTGGACTTGCCGGGCTTGTAGGGGGTGATGTCGAGGATGCCGGG
>FTAI01000559.1_pt1 | contig 19505 bp, 13 predicted proteins | sample 1638941 | NCBI WGS metagenome assembly FTAI01 (sample SAMEA3914813, study PRJEB12502) | metagenome | biome: forest; material: soil | place: Canada | collected 2011-07-07 | depth 0.3 m | reverse complement strand
GAGACGAAGAAGAGGCCCAGCAGCAGCCCCTTGAACGGCTCGATGGTCACCTCGACCTCGTGTCGGTACTCGGTCTCCGCCAGCAGCAGGCCGGCGACGAAGGCGCCCACGGCCATGGAGAGGCCCGCGGCCGCCGAGGCCAGGCCCGCGCCGATCACAACCAGCAGGCAGGCGGCCACGAACAGCTCCTGGCTCTTGGCCCGGGCCACCGACTTCAGCATCGGCCGCAGCAGCAGGCGCCCGACGACGACGATCACCGCCAGGCCGATGACGGCGGGGACGAAGGCCAGGAACTGGCGCGCGTCGAACCCGGTCTTGGCGTGGCCGATCACCGCCAGGGTGACCACGATCGGCGCGACCGCCAGGTCTTGAAAAAGCAGTACGGCGAAGGTCGCCCGCCCGGCCTCCGATTGCAGGCGATTTTGCTCCGCCAGCACCGGCATGACGATGGCCGTGGAGGAGAGGGCGAGGGCCGCGCCTATGCTCGCGGCGGCGGGCAGGGACAGGTGAGCGAATCGGGCCACGGTGAAGAGCACGGCCGCGGTGAGGGCCACCTGCGCCAGGCCCAGGCCGAACACCAGGCCGCGCATGCGCCGCAGCCGCCCCCAGGACAGCTCCAGCCCGATCATGAACAGCAGGAACACCACGCCGAACTCGGCCAGCTGATCCATCTCGCCGGGGTCGGTCACCGTGACCGCGGTCAGCCAGGGCAGGGCTTGGTCCAGCCGGCCAAGGCCGTAGGGGCCGAGCACGACCCCGGCCCCGAGGAACCCGAGCACCGGGCTGATCTTCAGCCGCTTGAACAGCGGCACCACCACCCCGGCCGTGGCCAGGAACAGCACCAGGTCCTTATAGCCGCCGGCCGGAACCGCAGGCCCCATGTCGCGCCCCTTCGATGGAGCGGCAGTATGCAAGGCGGAACGCGCCGCGCAAAGGCTCCGGTGCGGATTGACAGGCCCGCGCGTCCCGCCATTTAGATGGAAAGAAATCTGGTGCGGGAGAAATCGAATGGCCGGTATGGCGTATGCGGACATTTGGGAGGAAATCGCCGGCGCGGTCCCGCAGCGGCCGGCCCTAATCCAGGGCGACCGGACGATCCTCTGGGGCGAGATGGACCGCCGCGCCAACGCGGTGGCCCGCCACATGCTGGACGCGGGTCTGACCCGCCAGAGCAAGGTCGCCGCCTATCTCTACAACGGGCCGGAATACCTGGAGGCCTACTACGCGGCCTTCAAGGCCGGCCTCGTGCCGGTCAACACCAACTATCGGTATGGCGCCCAGGAACTGACCTATCTGTTCGACAACGCCGACGCCGAGGCGGTGGTGTTTCACGCAAGCTTCGCCCCTCTGGTCGATACAATCCGCGGCGACCTGCCGAAGGTGAAGACCTGGCTGGCGGTGGCGCAGCCCGGCCATCCGGTTCCTGCCTGGGCCGACGATTACGAAGCCATCGCCGCCACCGGCGCGGACCTGGTCGTCGCGCCCTGGGGCCGATCCGTCGACGACCTCCTTTTCATGTACACCGGCGGCACCACCGGCATGCCCAAGGGGGTGATGTGGCGCCAGGAAGATCTGTTCATGGTCCTAGGCGGCGGCGCCAACCTGCTGGAGGCCCTGCCGGCCTATGAAGGTCTCGCCGACGTCCGCGCCCGGGCCCTGGCCAAGGAGACCGGCGACCTCGCCCCGCCGGCGCGGATGATCGCCGTCGCGCCGCTGATGCACGCCACCGCCCAGTTCACCGCCATGACGGTGCTGACCGGCGGCGGCGCGGTGGCGATGCCGCCGTCGCAGCGGTTCAACGCCGTCGAGCTCTGGAGCGAGGTGGAGCGTCTCGGCGTCTCGTCCCTTTCCATCGTCGGCATGGCCTTCGCCCAGCCGATGCTGGAGGCCCTGGAGGCCAATCCCGGGCGCTGGGACCTGAGCGGGCTGAAGCGCATCGGCTCCTCCGGCACGGTGTGGAACTTCGAGAACAAGCAGGGACTGCTGAAACACCTGCCCGGCTGCACCCTGTTCGACAGCCTGGGCTCCTCCGAGGCCGTGGGCATTGGCGGGTCGACCTCCACGGCCGGCGCCGAAAGCCAGACCGCGGCCTTTGTCGTCGGGGTCAACGCCGCCGTCTTCGACGAGGCGGGAAACCGCATCGCGCCGGGCTCCGGCGAGCGCGGCCTGATCGCCACCGCCGGCTATCTGCCCGCCGGCTACTACAAGGACCTGGAAAAGTCCGCCAAGACCTTCCGCACCTTCGAAGGCCGTCGCTGGGCCGTGCCCGGCGACTTCGCCACCGTGGACTCCGACGGGACCATGCGCCTGCTCGGCCGCGGCTCCCAAGTGATCAACACCGGCGGAGAAAAGGTCTTCCCCGAGGAGGTCGAGGAGGCCTTGAAACGCCACGCCGCCGTGCGTGACGCGGTGGTGGTGGGCGTGCCCGACCCGCGCTTCGGCGAGCGGATCTGCGCGGTGGTTGATATCGATCCGGCGGCCGAAACGCCGACCTTGGCTGAGCTGGCGGGCCACGTCCGCTCCCAGCTGGCCGACTACAAGGCCCCCCGGGAGTTGGTGCTCGCCCCCATCATTCGCGCGCCCAACGGCAAGGTCGATTACAAGGCCGCTCGGGTTCTGGCCCTGCAGGCCCTGGGCGTCACCGCATGAATCCTTTGTAACCTTTCCGGACCCGGCCTTTTTCCGACCGCCGGAGTGTGATTATCTGCCGCCTTCATATGGGTGGGGCGAATTTCATTTCGCCAAGTGGTGGAATTTCATGACAAAAAAATCGATTTGGTTCGCTGCGGCGGCCGTTCTTGCCCTTTGCTCGGGCGCCGTCGCCCAGGCCGCGCCTGACGCCGCGCCCGCGGCCCCGGCCGCCGCGCCGGTGAGCCTGGAGACGCCGCACTACGGAACCTGGGGCTTCGACGCCACGGGCGAGGACCCGACGGTGAAGCCGGGCTCCGACTTCTTCCTCTACGCCAACGGTGAATGGCTGAAGCGCACCGTCATCCCGGCCGACAAGGTCCGGTTCGGCAATTTCGACACCCTGTCGGTGCTCTCCGAGGCCCGCACTCACGCCATCATCGAGGACGCGGCGGCCGGCAAGCTTTCCGACGCCGACGGGGTCAAGGTGGGCGCCGCCTATCGCGCCTTCATGGACCAGGCCCGGGTCGACAAGCTGGACGCCGCGCCCCTGGCCGCGGACCTGGACGCCATCCGCGCCGAGCGCACCCGCGCGGACATCGCCCGCACCATGGGCCACGGCGTCAAGTCGTTCCAGTCGTCGATCTTCGACGTCGGGATCGGCGCGGACGCCAAGGCGCCGACCAAGTATGCGGTCTATATCGACACCGCGGGCATGGGCCTGCCCGACCGGGACTATTATATCGAGGCCAAGTTCGCCCCGCAGAAGGCGGCCTACAAGGTCTATGTCGCCAAGATGCTGGAGATGGCCGGCTGGCCGAATTCCGCCGCCGAGGCCGACGCCATCGTCGACTTCGAGACCAAGATCGCCCAGGTCAGCTGGGCTCGGGCTGAGGAGCGGGATCCGGACAAGGTCTATAACCCCATGACTCCGGCGGAGCTGCAGGCCTATGCGCCGGGCTTCGACTTCAAGGCCATGCTCCGCACCGCCGATCTTGGCGGGGTTGACCGGGTGGTTCTGGGCGCCAACACCGCCTTCCCCAAGGTTGCCGCCATCTATGCCGCCACCCCCATCGACACCCTGAAAGCCTGGCAGGCCTTCCACGCGATCGACGCGGCCTCGCCCTATCTGTCCGACCGGTTCGTCCAGGCCCGGTTCGACTTCCGCGGCCATACCCTCACCGGCCAGCCGCAGCTGCAGCCGCGCTGGAAGCGGGGGGTGGGCTTCACCAACTCCGCCCTCGGGGAGTCGGTCGGCCGTCTCTATGTGGCCAAGTACTTCACCCCCGAGGCCAAGGCGAAGATGGACGCCCTGGTGGCCAACCTGCACACCGCCCTGGCCGCGCGGATCGAGCGCCTGACCTGGATGAGCCCGGAGACGAAGAAGAAGGCCGAGGAAAAGCTCAGCCAGTTCACGGTCAAGATCGGCTATCCGGACAAGTGGCGCGATTATTCCAAGCTGACCATCAGCGCCGACGACCTCTATGGGAACGCCGAGCGTCACGAGAGCTACGAGTGGAACCGCCAGGTCGAGCGGCTCTACAAGCCCGTCGACAAGATGGAATGGGGCATGACCCCGCAGACGGTGAACGCCTACTACAACCCCTCCAACAATGAGGTGGTGTTTCCGGCCGCCATCCTGCAGCCGCCGTTCTTCGACGCGGCCGCCGATCCGGCGGTCAACTACGGCGGCATCGGCGTGGTGATCGGCCACGAGATGACCCACGGCTTCGACGACGAGGGCCGCAAGTTCGACGGCACGGGCATGCTGCGCGACTGGTGGACCGCCGACGATGCCAAGAAGTTCGTCGCCCAGACCGCCCGCCTCGGCGCCCAGTACGACCAGTTCGAACCGGTGCCCGGCGTGCATGTGAAGGGCGAGCTGACCATGGGCGAGAACATCGCCGACCTGGGCGGCATGCTCATGGCGATCGACGCCTATCACGCCTCCCTGCACGGCCAGCCCGCGCCGGTGATCGATGGCCTGACCGGCGACCAGCGGGTGTTCCTGGGCTTTGCCCAGGTATGGCGCGAAAAAGTCCGCGACGAGGCGGCCCGTCAGCGGGCGGTGTCGGACCCGCATTCGCCAGGCCACTTCCGGACCGATGGCGTCGTGCGCAACGTCGACCTCTGGTACTCGACCTTCAATATCCAGCCGGGCGATTCGATGTACGTCGCGCCCGCCGACCGGGTGAAGATCTGGTAGCAACCTGACGATCCCGCGGGCGCGCGCAGCCGCGCTCGCGGGGGAGGCTGTTGGTGGTGATGAAGGGTGGCGCCTGCGGGCGCCATTCTTTTTTGACGCCCACGTCAAAAAACTTGAGCCCGCCGCGGGGGATAGTCGCGGCGGGCTCGATAGCTTTGTAGCGGTAGGCGTTTCCTCCCCGAAACGCCGGAGACCGAGAGTGTCTGACGACCCTCTTGTCTCTCGCAGGATGGAGAAAGCCCGATTTTCTCTGGCCTGTCAATCTGATCCGACGAAACTACGATCAAAGATCGGTGATTTTGACGGTTTCGTCAAAAATCAGGCGCCAATTCGCACGGAGAGGTTGTCGGCGGCGACCGAGGTCGGCTCAAAGGCGAATTCTGGACGACTCACCGACACGGGTCCAACTCCAGCGGCCGACAAGGCGCCGGCGATGTCGAACAAGGTGTCTGATGCGGCCAGCAGCCCGTTGGCGCGGCGCGACGCGCCTTGCGCCACAAAGGGTTCGGTGACCGCCTCGGCCTTGGCGGCCTGTTCCACCGGCCAGGCCAGGAGGCTGAGTTTCAGCGCCCGCGCCCGCGCCTCGACCACCCCCAGCAGCCGGCGGACCGTGGCCAGCTGGGCCGAGGTCCAGGTTGCGGTCAGGCCGGCGGCGAGCTGGGCCTGGCTGCGCAGAATCACCCCGTCCGACAGAATCTTCAGCCCGTTGGCCGCCAGCGTCGCGCCGGTGGTGGTGATGTCGACGATCATCTCGGCCGCGCCGGCGGCCGGCGCGCCTTCGGTGGCGCCGCTGGATTCGACGATCCGGTAGTCGGTCACGCCGACGCTGGCGAAGAAGGCGCGGGTCTGGACCATGTATTTGGTTGCGACCCGAAGCCGGCGGCCGGTGCGGTGCAGGTGGGCGACCGCCACCTCCTCCACATCGGCCATGGTCTCCACATCCAGCCAGCTTTGCGGGGCTGCGACCACCAGGTCCGCCCGGCCGAAGTCCAGGGCCCGCAGCAGCAGGACATGGTCGTCAAGGTGATCCCCGCGCTCGCGCAGCAAGTCCTCGCCGGTCACCCCAAGGTGCAGATCGCCGCCGTCCAGGCCCGCGGCGATATCGGCGGCGGACAGCAGCTGCACCTGCACCCCGGGCAGGCCCTTGATGCTGGCGCGATAGCCGCGCTCGCCGCCGTCGACCTCCAGCCGAAAGCCGCAGTCGTAGAGCCAGGCCTCGGCCTGTTCCTTCAGCCGCCCCTTGGACGGCAGGCCGATGGATAGGGGCGCGCTCATTCCGCCGGCTCCGATTTCGACCAGGCCCGGGCCGGACGCACCATGCAGCCTACCGCGCCATCGCCGGCCTTGGCGGCGCCGAGGCGTTTAGTCAGGCCGTCATAGCGTCCGCCGGCCGCCACCGGCCGATCCTCGCCCAGGGCGGCGCAGCGGACCTCGAACAGGAAGCCATCGTAATAGCTGAAGGCCCGGCCGAAGCGGGTCGACAGGATCATGCGATCGGCCGGCAACCCCTTGGCCGCGAAGGCGTCCAGGCGGGCCGACCAGTCGGCGAGGGGGGCGGCGATGTCGGCGCCCGCCGCCTTGGCCACCTTGGCCATGGCGGCGAGGGCCTCGCGAGGCGGTCCCTCGATCGCCAGGAAGGCTTCCACCTGTTCGGCTTGAGTCGGGGTAAGGGCGGCGGCGGCGCCCTGGCTGCGGGCGGCCAGCCGGTGGACGATCTCAGCGGCGGAGCGGCCGCCAACGGGCTGGATGCCGGAGAGGGACCATAGGTCTTCCAGCACGGCGCAGGCCTCGGCCTCCGGAAGGCCGGCCAGCAGGGCGGCGATCCGGTCGCCCTGGCGTTCGGCGACCGACGCCGTGGGGGAGACGGCGCGCGCGCCGCCCCGCGCCATGCGGGCGGCGAGGGCCGGGTTCAGGCCCAGCGCCCCGACAAAGGCGGCGAACAGCGACGCATCGCCCAGCACCAGGCTGAGATCGGCCCGGCCCCCGGCCACGGAGGCCCGCCAAGCCAGATCGACGATCTCGGCGTCGGCGCTGGCCGATCGGCCGCCGCCATAGGCTTCCAGGCCGATCTGCAGGAACTCCTCGGCCCGGTGCGACCCACGCGGCGCGGCGCGGAAGGCCTTGCCCTCGTAGATGTAGCGGCCCTTGGCGGCGCCCCCCTGGGCGATGTCCGCGATGTGGGCGCGGGCGATGGCGATGGTGAAATCGGGGCGCAGGCAGGCCTCCTCGCCGCCGTCGGCCTGCACCACGAAGAGGCGCGCGCGCATGGCCTCGCCGGTGAGGTCCAGCAGAACCCCCAGGGGCTGGATCACCGGCACGTCGATGGCGGTCGCTCCGGCCGCCGCGAAGGGGGCGCGGATCGCCTCCATATCGGCGGCGGGGAGGGCGGCCTCCAGGTTCACGACGCCGCCTCGACGATCCGCCGCACGGTTTCCACCAGTTCGGCGCGGGGCACCGTCACCTGACCGGGGCGATCGGCGCGCCATTGTTCGTTGTCGCTGACCCCAGCGGCCAGCTTGCGGCCGAGATCCAGGTCCTTGATCGTCACGGTGCCGTTGGCCAGTTCGTCGCCGCCGATGATCACGGCGGCGGGGGAGAGGCGCCGGTCGGCGTACTTCATCTGCGGCCGCATGCCGGACGAGCCCAGATAGACCTCGGCGGCGATGCCTTCGCCGCGCAGGGTCTGGGCGATGGCGAGGTATTCGCCGATGGCCGAATTGTCCAAGGCGAGGATCACCACAGGGCCGCGCACCTCCCGCTCACCCGTCCGCCCCGCCGCCCGCAAGGCCGAGGCCAGGCGCGAGACGCCGAAGGAAAAGCCGGTGGCCGGGGTGGATGTGCCGGTGAAACGCGCCACGAGGTCGTCATAGCGCCCGCCGCCGCCCATGGAGCCGAAGCTGACCGTCTGGCCCTTGTCGTCGAGGGTCTCTAGCAGCAGTTCGGCCTCGAACACCGCGCCGGTGTAATATTCCAAGCCGCGCACCACCGACGGATCGATGATCGCCCGCTCGGACGAAACGCCGAGGCCGGTCAGGGCCGCGTCGATGCGGGCCAGTTCCTCCAGCCCGGCGTCCCCCTCGGCCGATCCGCCCACGACGGCGGCGATGCGGTTCAGGGTGGCGGCGCGGTCGCCGCCGCTGGTCGCCGCGCCCACGAACTCCAGCACCGCCTCGGCGGCGGCGGCCTTCAGCCCCGCGCCCTTGGTGAAGGCGCCGGACTCGTCCCTGCGGCCCTCGCCGAGCAGATAACGCACCCCGTCGACGCCCAGCCGGTCCAGCTTGTCCACGGCGCGCAGCACGCCCAGCTTCTGGGCCGGATCGGCCACCTCGGCGGCCTCCAGCAGGCCGTTGAGCAGTTTGCGGTTGTTGATCTTCAGCACATAGTCGGCCGGCTGCAGGCCCGCGGCCTGATAGCCCTCGACGGCCAGGGCGATCATCTCGGCGTCCGCCTCGGGGCGGGCCGAGCCCACGGTGTCGGCGTCGCACTGGATGAATTCACGGCCACGGCCCGGGCCGGGCTTTTCGTTGCGCCAGACCGCTCCAAAGGCGTAGCGGCGGAAGGGCTTGGGGAGGGTCTCCCAGTTCTGCGCCGCGAACCGCGCCAGGGGGGCGGTCAGGTCGTAGCGCAGGGCCATCCACTGCTCGTCGTCGTCCTGCAGGGCGAAGACACCCTCATTGGGGCGATCGGCGTCCGGCAGGAACTTGCCCAGGGCGTCGGCGTACTCGAAGGCGCCGGTGTCCAGGCGCTCGAAGCCATAGCGCTCATAGACCGCGGACACGGCGTCGATGATCCGGCGCTCGGCGCGCAGATCGGCGGCGCGCTTGTCGAGGAAGCCGCGGGGCGCTCTCGCCTGGGGTCGGAAGTCGTCGGTCATGGGCCGCCGCTTAGCGGATACCGCCTCCCCGGGCAAGGAAAGGCCCAAGGAATGCCCATGCCGGTAGGGCCGCGTTTACCATGTTGGCCCTAGGCTTCGGGCCCGACTTTCCCGCCGCTCAGCCCCCGCGAGAGCCCTCCATGTCCTGCGATGTCGCCGCCGCCGCCTTCCTGCTGTTCACCGCCGCCCACACCCAGGGCGCGCCGGTATTGACCCCCGCCGTCGCCCAGGCGCCGACGCCGGTGGCGCAGGCGCCGCTGTTCCGCTCCATCGTCGGCCGCGCCGGGGCGCTCAAGGGTGAGGTGGTCGGGTTTCGCAAGAGCCTGGGCGCCGCGGCCCAGCCCGTACCCATGCCGCACTTCGATGTCTTCCGCGCCCAGATCGGCGAACTGGCCGCTATGGACCAGCAGGGTCACGAACTGCTCAAGGCCCGCGGCACCGACGGCGACCTGAAATGCATCCTGCACGGCATCTCCCAGGATCTGCCGCTGAAGCTGGCCGCGGTCACCGACGCCAAGACCGGGCACGACGAGGACCTCGCTCTGCGGGATCTCGCCTATCTGCTGAACGACAATGTCGAAGTGATCACCGCCCCGCCCGCGCCGGCGGTCTAGGGCGACGCTTCCCGCCGCCTCCGTGGTTACAAACGGGGCGTTGCAAGGCGAGCGTGCGTGGTTCGAGACGCTCCCTTTGGTCGCCCTCACCATGACTCAAAGTGCGGGCTGCAAATAATCCTAGTCATGGTGAGGAGCGCGCCCTTCGCGCGCGTCTCGAACCACGCACGATGGCGCAGCACCAACGGCTCCCTAAGGCGCCGCCTTGCTTAGCGCCGCCAGCACCACGTCCTCGGTGAGGATTTGCGGCAGCACCGCCGGATCGCCCCCGCCGGCTGGATAGACCAGATAGAGCGGCACCCCCGCCCGGCCCTGCTCGGCCAGGGCCTTGGCGATGTCGGCGTTGCGGTTGGTCCAGTCGCCCACGAGATAGGCCACCCCCTTGGCGGCGAAGACGTCCCGGATGTGGCTGCTCGACAGGGCCACCCGGTCGTTGACCTGGCAGGTGATGCACCAGGCGGCGGTAAAGTTGACGAACACCGGCTTGCCCGCCGCGCGCAGGGCTGCCAGGCGGTCGGGGGAGTAGGGCTGCGAGGGCAACTCGTCCTTTGACGCGGTCGGCGCGCCGTGGGTCGCGGGCGCGGGCTGAGCGGCGGCGACCCAAAGGGCTGCCAGGCCGCCCGCGAGGGCGAGGACCGCGAGGGCCGTGAACAGCCAGGATCGGCGGCCGGCGATGGCCGCGGTTTGGGCGTGGCCGTAGCTCCAGGCCGCGGCGGCGATCAGGACGGCGGCGGCGAGGATGCCGGCGAGGCCCAGGTTGCCCGCCTGCTGGTCACCGACCTGCTGGCTGAACACCCAGGCCAGCCAGGCGGCGGTGGCGTACATGGGAAAGGCCAGGAGGCGCCGCAGGGTCTCCATCCAGGCGCCGGGCCGGGGCAGGCGGGCCAGGAGGCCGGGGGCGAAGGCCAGGGCCGTGAACGGCAGGCCCAGGCCCAGGCCCAGGGCGGCGAAGATCGAGAGGGCGACGATCGGGCCCTGGGTCAGGGCGTAGCCAATGGCCGGCGCCATGAACGGCGCCGTGCAGGGGGCGGCCACGGCCACGGCCAGGGCGCCGGTGAAGAGGGCGCCGATGGGGCTGTCGGCGTGGGCCACGTCCGCCTCGCCGGCCAGGGATTGCACGCTCGCGCCCACCTCGAACAGGCCGGAGAGGTTCAAGCCCACGAGCAGCATCACCAGGGCGAAGCCGCCCAGCACCAGGGGTGACTGCAGCTGGAAGCCCCAGCCGATGGTCTCTCCGGCCGCCCGGGCGGCGATCAGGACCCCGGCGAGGATCAGGAAGGTCAGGATCACCCCGGCCAGGAAGGCCAGGCCCTGGATCCGCGCCGCCGCCGGTTCATGGGCATGGCGGGTCAGGGAGGCGGCCTTCATCGACAGGACCGGGAAGACGCAGGGCATCAGGTTGAGGATCAGGCCGCCGAGCAGGGCGGAGACCAGGGCCAGACCCAGCTTGCCCACTCTCTGCGCCAGGGTCGTCGGCGGCGCGGGCGGGCCAAGGCCGCCAGCGCCGGTCAGGGCAGGGCCCACTGGAGCGGTGACCTCATAGGCCTTGCCGCCGAGAGAGAGCACGCCGCTGATCGCCTTGGGCGCCGCGCCGGATTTGAAGGCGGAGCCCGGGGTCAGGGAGAGGGTGAGCCCCTCTGGGCCGCGGTCGATGGTCTGCGCCTTGGCCGCGTCGATTACCGTGCCGTCGTAGGGAAAGAAGTAGGTCGCCGGAAAGTCGCCGCCCTTGACCGGTGCGCCGACGACGCTGAGGCGCAGCGTTCCGCCGCCAAGCGTCAGGGCGGCGCGCAGCGGGCCTGGACGGGGCAGGGCGGCGAGGGTGGCGGCGATCTTTCCGCCCCACTGCGGATCGGGCGCGCCGGCTTCGGCGGTGACCGGCAGGTTCAGGGTGACGGTGGCGTCGGCTGGGACGCACACCTCCTTGCAGACCAGGAACTGGGCGTGGCCGGTGACGATCACCGTATCGCCGGGACGGGCCGTGGTGGGGGCCGTCAGGTCCACCGGCAGCAGGACCTCGCCCTCATAGCCGTAGTCCATCAGCGGCCCGATCGGCAGGGTCTTGGGGGTGGGCCATTGCAGGTCCCCCGCCGTCCAGCCGGCGGGCAGGGTCCAGGTGACCGCGGTGGGCTCGCCGGAATCGCCGGGATTGCGCCAATAGGTGTGCCAGCCTGGCTCCATCACCTGATGCAGGGCCAGGTGGACATGGCCGCCGGGTGCGATCGAGGTGCGGTCGGCCACCAGTTCGGCGGTCAGATGACCGGCCTTCACAGGCGCTGCGTGCGCCGCGCCCGCCAGGGCGATTGCGAAGACGGCCACAAGGCCGGTCCAAAGACCGACGACGGCGCGGAATGCGGCGATTGGGCCAGGATTGCTCACGGCTGCAGACGTACAGGCGCGTCAGGGCGGCGGCAAGGATCGCGGCCCCTCGACTTCGGCCGCGAACACCGCATGATTGGACCGCTCAGCGGGCCGTCGTCCGCCGCGCGCGACAGATCAAGGGGCCGGAATGCCGGACTATTTCGAGGACATTGAAGTCGGGCAGGTGGTCTCGCTCGGGGTCGCGGCGATCGACGAGAAGGTCGTGCTCCAGTTCATCGACAACTTCGCCCCCGGCCGCGCCATCGAGGACGGCGCCCCCGACGCCCTGATCTACGCCGTCTGGTCCAAGCTCGACGGACAGGCCGCGGTAAACTGGGCCCAGACCAAGCGGCTCGCGGTAGACGCCCTGCGCTGGGCGCGCAATCCACCGCCCGGCGAGCTTCTGCGCGGCCGCATGACCGTGCTCGGCAAGGACCCGGTCGGCGGGGCCAAGGGGATCGTCATCGCCCAGCACGACCTGCTCGACGAGGCGGGCCGGCTGGTGTTTTCCTGCCTGACCCGCAGCGTCTTCGCCTGCCGAGAGGCGTAACCTAGCTGGCGGCGCCCAGGGCCGTGGCCGCGGGGGTCAGGCGAGCGGCCGATTCCAGCAGGATGCGGTCCCAGCAGTTCAGCGAGATCAGGTGGGCGTAGATCGCCGACAGGGCGCCGTTGTGCCCAAGCTCAGCCACCTTCTCGCTGGAGAGCGCCTTCAGCTTTTCCTCGGAGACCGCGAAGTATTCCGCGATCAGCTGCGGCTCGCCGACGGTCCCGTCCGCCTTGCGCGGGGTGAAGGTGGTCTGCTTGGTTTCCAGGATGTCCAGCTCGCGCAGCAGCTTGCAGAAGGAGTCGGTGATCGCCCGGTCCTGGTCGAACTGCTGGCAGAAATCGATGCAGCTCTTGGTGAAGTCGGTGGGCTGGCCGTTCTCGAACAGCTTCACCGTCGGATTGGTCTCGGTCCAGAGGGCGAAGGCGCGGTCGATGCAGATCACCATCCGCTGGGCGCTGTCGTCGCGGGCGCCCACGAACGGATAGCGGCGGATGAAGGCCGGCGCATAGGCGCCGACGCGGAAGGCGCCGTCCTCGGCGATGTAGAGGTTCTCGCCGCCTTGCAGGCCCATGATGGCGATGGGCGCATAGTCGTCGCCGGCGAAGACGATCGGATAGTTGATCGCGACCTGGGCGAACTCGGCCACCTGCACCGGCACGAAATGCTGCTTGTGGGCGAAGCCATAGGGCCGGTCGCTGGCGATCATGCCGAGATTGGCGTGGCGCACGGGATCAAGCGGCTCGGGGTTTTGGTAGAGCAGGACCTGGCCGGCGATGGGCGATTGATCAGTCTGGGTCGGCGTCGCCATATGGATACTCTTGAAGGGTTGCCCGGGCCCTGGCGGCCCGAAGGGGTTGGCGGCTTCTAGCGGATCGGACCGCGCCCGGCAATCCGACCTCGCCTGGTGCGATCATTGGCCCTTGCCTCGCGCGGCGTCACTCGCCTCAATAGGGACAAAAGCCGTGTTGGAGGACGCCCATGCCGATCGCCTATCCCGAGGTTCTGAGCCTCAAGCAGGAGGGCCAGCGCTATGCCTGGACCGACCGCGAGACCATGCTCTACGCCCTCGGCGTCGGCATGGGCGCCGATCCCATGGACGAGAACGAGCTGCCGTTCGTCTACGAGCGCAATCTGAAGGCCATGCCGACCCTGGCCTCGGTGGTGGCCTGGGGCGCGGGGCCGGGCATGATGAACATCAATTTCCTGATGGTCGTCGACGGCGAACGGCGGATCACCTTTCACAAGCCCATGCCCGCCGGCGCCAACATCATCGCCGACAGCCGCGTGCTGGGCGCCTATGACAAGGGCAAGGACAAGGGCGCGGTCATCATCAATGAGACCGTGCTGAAGGACGCCGCGACCGGCGAGCCGATCGCGACCCTGGAAAGCTCGATCTTCGCCCGGGGCGACGGCGGCTTCGGCGGGCCCTCGGAAGGCCAGCCCGAGCCGCATGCGGTTCCGACCCGCGCGCCGGACATGAGCGTCGATATTCCCACCCGCCCCGACCAAGCCCTGCTCTACCGCCTGTCGGGGGATCGCAATCCGCTGCATTCCGACCCGGAGTTCGCCAAGCGCGCCGGCTTTCCCCGGCCGATCCTGCACGGCATGTGCACCTATGGGATCAGTTGCCGGGCGGTGCTGCAGACCTACGCCGAGTATGATCCGACCCGGTTCAAATACCACGCCGCCCGCTTCTCCTCCCCGGTGTTCCCGGGGGAGACGGTGACGGTGGACCTGTGGAAGGACGGGCAGGTGATCTCGTTCGAGGCGCGGATTAAGGCCCGCGGCGTGACGGTGATCAAGAACGGCAAGACGATTCTGAGCTGACGGATCGCGGGTTGCTCAGACCGGCCGCGGCGCCGTCAAGGCGCCGTAGAGGTCTGGCCGGCGGTCGCGGAAGAAGCCCCAGGCGGCGCGATGGGTGGCCAGAAAGTCGAGGTCGAAGCTCGCCAGGGCCACCCCCTCGTCGTCGCGGTCCAGGGCCGCGACCAGGTCGCCGCGGTGGTCGGAGATGAAGCTGGAGCCGTAGAAGCCCTGGCCGCCGCCGGGATAGCCGTCCCAGGGCTCGAATCCGGTGCGGTTGGCGCCCACCACCGGGATCACATTGGAGACGGCGTGCCCCTGCATTGCCCGCCGCCAGGGCGCGGCGGTGTCCAGGGTGGGATCGTGCGGTTCGGAGCCGATGGCGGTGGGGTAGAACAGCACCTCCGCCCCCATCAGCGCCATGGCCCGGGCGCACTCCGGATACCACTGGTCCCAGCAGATGCCGACGCCGAGCCGGCCGAAGCGCGTGTCCCAGACCCGAAAGCCGGTGTCGCCAGGGCGGAAATAGTACTTCTCCATATAGCCCGGCCCGTCGGGGATATGGCTCTTGCGGTAGACGCCGAGCGGGGCGCCGTCCGCGTCCAGCATCACCAGGCTGTTGAAATAGTGCGGCCCCTCCCGCTCGAAGATCGAGACCGGAATCACCACGCCCAGTTCGGCCGCGAGCTCAGCCATGGCGATCACACAGGGATGCTCGCGCCAGGGGTGGGCCGTGGCGAACCACCGCTCCTCCTGGGCGACGCAGAAATAGGGGCCCTGGAACAGCTCCGATGGCAGGATCACCTGGGCGCCGAGGCCGGCGGCCTCGCGCACCAGATCGGCGGTGCGGGCGATATTGGCTTCAAGGTCCATGCCATAGGCGCTCTGCAGCGCCGCCACGGTGATCGTGCGGGTCATGCCGGCTCCTGCTGGGTGATGCAGTGGAACGAGCCGCCGCCGGTGAGCAGGGCCGTGGAGGCCAGGCCGATCACCGTGCGTTCGGGAAACAGGCTGCGCAGGGTCTCCAGGGCGTAGCCGCCGGACTGTTCATGGTAGATCGGCGCGATCACCGCGCCATTGGCGATGATGAAGTTCATGTGCGAGGCCGGAACCACCTCGCCCTCGTCGTTCTCGACCCGGCCCGGGGAGGCGATCCGCGCCACCTGCAACGGCGCGCCGCGCACGTTCGACATGCCGGCCAGGCGCCGGGCCGCATCGTCATAGATTTCCGCGTGCGGATCGTCGCGGCCGAAGGCCACCGGGCAGGCCACCACACCAGGCGCCACAAAGCGCGCGAGATTGTCCACATGTCCGTCAGTGTGGTCGTTGAGCAGGCCGTCGCCCAGCCACAGCACCTTGCGCGCGCCCAGGCTCGCCGCCAGGGCCGCCTCGGCGTCGGCCTCGGTCCAGCCGGGATTGCGGTTGGGGTTGAGCAGGCACTGGCGCGTGGTCAGGACAGCGCCGAACCCATCGTGGTCGAGGGCGCCGCCTTCGAGGACGAAGTCGTGCACGTCCAGCGGCGTACCGGCCGCGGCGGCGATCTGGTCGGCGACCCGGTCGTCGCCCTCGAGCACATATTTGCCGCCCCAGCCGTTGAAGCCAAACCCCGCCGCGCGTTCCTCCTGGCCGGCCTCCTGGCCGGCGCGCAGGAAGATCGGGCCGGTGTCGCGCAGCCAGATGTCGCCGAAGTCACCGCGCATCAGTTCGACGCCGAACACCCCGCCCAGCCGCGCGCGGGCGGCCGCCTCGGCCTCGTCGCCGTGCACCAGCAGCCGCACCCGCTCCTGTCCGGGCCCGGCCAGGGCCACCGCCAGGCCGGCGACCTCGGCCCGCGCGGGCTCCAGATTCTCCTCCCAGAGCTCGCCATGACTCGGCCAGCCGAGCCACATGGCGCGGTGGGGGGACCATTCGGCGGGAACGACAAGAGACATGGCGATGGCTTAGCGAGGGAGAGGGGACAAGAAAAGGGCGGCCTCTCGCGAGGCCGCCCCAATCATGGGTCGAGCGTAATTCGGAAAGCCTAGAAGGCGGCCTTCAGGGTCACATAGGCGGTGGTCGGCGCGCCGATGTAGACGAAGGGTCCGCTCGAACTGAAGACGGTCCCTTGCGGCGTCGTCACCGTGGTGAAGTTGCCCGCAGTGTTGGAGCGGTTGAAGTAGCGCGACGCGAACAGGTTGTAGACGTTCAGCTGCAGCGTCGACTTCACGTTGGAGATCTGGAAGTGGTAGGCCGCGTCGACGTCGAAAACAGTGTAAGCCGGAAGGCCGATGGAGTTGACATCGTCCACATAACGGCTGCCCGTATACTTGCCGTCGAGACCGAAGGTCCAGTCCTCGTACTTGTACTCGGCGCGCAAGGCGGCGGTCTGGTCCGGGGTCAACACCAGTTCCTTGCCCTTGACCGGCAGCTGGGTGGCGACGCCGGCGCTGGTCGTCACCGTGTAGGTCGACTGCAGCGCGCTCTTGTTCAAGGAGCCCGAGGCGTAGATCGACAAGGCGTCGAGCGGCTTCCAACCCAGTTCAAGGTCGAGACCGTAGAGGTTCACGGCGCCGACGTTGCGGTCGATGCTGAGGGTCGGGTCCGCCGGGTCAAAGGACTGAACGATGTGGTTCTTCCACTGGGAATACCAAAGGTTGCCCGAGAAGGTCAGCGTCGAAGCCTGGTAGCGATAGCCGGCGCCGTAGTTGTAGGTGGTTTCGGGCTGCACCGGGTCGCCGGAACTCACATAGAGGTCGTCGGTCTTGGGCGCGGAGAAGCCTTCGGTGAAGGTCGCGTAGACCGAGTTCTGCTTGTCGAACTCGTAGCTGGCCCCGACGTTCGGCAGGACCTTGGTGTAGTTGTAGGTCGTGTGGAATGGCAGGCGGAAGTTGGCCAGGCCGTTGGCGCCGTACTTGATCGACGTCAGGGAGGTGTCCGAGGAGTTCTCGATGGCGAGCAGGTTGGTCAGGTTGGTCGCCGTCGTGCCGGGCGTGTGCAGGACCGCGTTGTCCGCGGCCATCGCGGCCGTAACGGCCGCGAGGCCGACCGTGTCGCAATAGGAGCTGCCGCCATTGTATTCGTAGCAGAACTCGTTCAGGTGGCGGGTGAAGCGCGGGTCGCGGATGCCGACGTTTACGTGCAGCTTGTCGTCCATGAACTTGCCGACGTAGTTCAGCGCGATCTGGTTCAGGACGGCTTCGGAATAGCGATCACGCTTGCGCAGGATCGAGCCGTCTAACGCGACGATCGGCGAGCCGTCGCCCTGTCGGCCCCCGAAAACGTCGTCAGGCGCGCCAGTCAGCTGGTTGATATGAGAATATTCGCCGGTCTGGCGATGGTGGCCGTCATCCAGGGTGTAGGCCAGCTGGAAGCGGTTTTGATCGTTCAGGTCCCACACCAGCGAGCTGTTGATCCCGTAGCGGTGGGTCTGGGTGTTGCTGGGGCTGTAGACATAGAGCTTGTCCAGCATGTCGCCGTCGCCGCTGAGATCGACGCCGGCGCCGTTGCAGTTGGTGCTGGCCCCCGTGTAGGTCGAGCCGCGGAGGCGGGCGTCCTTTTCGCACAGCAGGGTCGCGCCGCCGCCGTTGGCGAGGGTGTAGAAGAAGTAGGGGTCGACCGTCAGGGTGAAGCCGTGGCTCAGGTCGAAGCGCGACTGGCCGCGCAGGTCGCCGAAGTCGACGGGGTTCGGGTGAATCTTCCAGAAGTTGCTGTCGTTGCCCTGTTCGAATCCGGGCGCCGAGGCGCTGGCCGGGATCGCGCCGTTGTCGGCCACGCCGTTGGTGAAGGTCGGCGCGGCCCACTGGGTGTTGTAGTCGATGCCGCGGCCGTAGGTGGCGATCTGCGCCAGGCTGCTGCTCTGGTAGAAGTAGGTGCGGTCCGAGGCGTAGGTGTAGGCGAGGCTTACGAAATCGCTGCCGTTCAACGGCTGATAGATGCGGCCGTCAACGCCCCAGCGTTTGATGTCGCCGCTCCCGCGGGTCTTCTGGGAGTCCACGTAGTTTCCGGTGAAGTACGACTTGATCCCCGTCGGGCCAACGGCCCCGGTGTCGAGTTCGCCATAGACCCGCTCAAAGCCGTAGCTGCCGGCGCCGATCGACGCCGCCGCGCCCATGGTGGAGGACGGAACCTTGGTGACGATGTTGATCGTGCCGCCGATGGCCGACGCCGTGGGGCTGTCGACTTCGGTGCTGCCCAGGTTGACCGTCATATGGTCGACGATTTCCTGGGTGGCGTATTCTCCCGGGTAGATGGCGTAGTTGCCGGTGTCGTTCAGCGGCGTGCCGTCGAGGGTGACCGAGACGTGGTCGCCCGGGAAGCCGTGCACCCGCAGGTCGCCGGAGAGGACGCCGGTGGGGTCGTCGCTGACGTAGCTGATGCCCGGCAGCAGGTTGATGTTCTGGCCGAAGTTGGCGCTGCCCACCTGCGTCTGAATGAAGCGCTGGGTGACGATCGCCTGGTCCTTGGCCGCCGGCGAAACCACGGCCAGGCCGTTGGTTGAAGGCTGCTTGGCGCCGGTGACGACGACTTCAGATTGCTCGACCTGCGAGCCGGTGGACTGGGCGTGGGCCGCCGAATAGGCGAACAGGCTGCCGGCGATCGCCGGCAGGATGATGTGCAGGCGCGCCGCGCGCGCCAGTGGTCGCATTCTCGATGTCATGACTCTTGTCCCCTAAGCGCGCCGCCACCGGACATTCCGGACATTCGACGCACATCCGCCGAGTCCTTAGTCCTGGACGTTGAGCGTTTAGAGACAGATTGTTTTAATTACGAAGACGCTTGTTTGATGTTGGCGTGACGATTCTTTGCGAATCTTTAGACGATTCTTTACATGAATCGTGACAATCCGTCCGTGACCAAATCATTTATTGTATTGGCCGGCGGGGGATGGTGAAAATTGGTCACCTAGGCCTTGTGGACGGTGAGGCGCGAAGCTCAATATGTTGGGCTTTTTACCGTCAGGGTCGGCCTAGGCCTCGGGTCGTGTAGGCCGGCGGGAGGTGAGGATTCGCGCGGGCGCGATGCATGGCGGCCCTGCATGGTCGGCGCTCCTGTCGCTCGGCTCAGAACAAGGAAATCGGGGCAAAAAGAAAGGAGCCCGGCCTTTCGGCCGGGCTCCCAACTTTAGGATCGTCGCTTAGATCGAGATCAGAAGTTGATCGAGATCGTGGAGCGGCGGTTCAGAGGCTCTTTCACGCCGTCGGCGGTCGGAACGGCGAGGTCGGTTTTACCCTTCCAGTCGACGTTCATCACGGCCGCCGGGACGCCGAGGCCAACCATGGCGTCGGCCACGGCCTTCGCACGGCGCTCGGAGAGACGCAGGTTGTACGCAACGCCGCCCGAGGTGTCGGTGTGGCCGACGACGACGATGCGCGTGGCATGACCGTCATTGGCGTACTGCGACGCCGCCTGGACCACGGTCTGAGCTTCCGGCGTCAGGACGTACTGATCGAAGGGGAAGTAGACCACGAAATCCTTGGCCACGAACGCCGGAGGCGG
>FTAI01000319.1_pt1 | contig 19538 bp, 22 predicted proteins | sample 1638941 | NCBI WGS metagenome assembly FTAI01 (sample SAMEA3914813, study PRJEB12502) | metagenome | biome: forest; material: soil | place: Canada | collected 2011-07-07 | depth 0.3 m | reverse complement strand
GCGTAGCAGACGAACCCTTCGCTCACGGCGTCATGTTCATGCGACAGCCGTATGCGGCCTGAACAGGCGACCTCCGCCCGGGCGATGAAGTCGCGCCGCGGACCATGATCCATCGCGACGATCAGGTGGTCCCCGTCGCCGCCGTACTTGCCGATCTCCTTGAGGAAGACCCCGAACCGGCCGTCGCCGTCGAAGGTCGTCGCCAGGTCGTCCACGAGACGAAGGACCTCTTCGGCTGTGTCGCGAGTGTAGTGGACCCGAAGGCTCACGTTGAAGGGCTCCTCCAATCGCCGAAGCGACATCAGGTTGGTCCAGATGACGTCGAAGGTGCCGCGCCCGTTAGCGCGGCGCCGGGTCCGGTCGTGGGTCGCCAGCGGACCGTCCAGGGAGATCTGGTAGTCGGTGACGCCGGCGCGGACGAGCCGGGCGCCCAGGTCCTCAGTCAGCTGGTAGCCGTTGGTGGACATCGAGCTGCGGAACCGCGGTCCGTAGAGCTGCCGAGCATAAGATGAGAGGTCCAGGACGATGTCGGACGCCACCAGCGGCTCGCCGCCGAACCAGTTGAGGTGAAGGTCCCGGAGCCCCGGTTCCCGGACCGTCAGCAGCCGCTTGATCCCGCCGACGAGCTCCGGACGCATCCGGCCGTGTTCGAAGGTCTCGTAGCAATAGGTGCACCTGAAATCGCACTTCTCGGTGGGGAGAAGGATCAGCTCCAGGGTGTCGGGATCGAAAGACCGCACGACATCGTCGGACAGGTGGTCGAGGGACGTGCCGGACACGACGCGGTCGAAACTACGACTGGCTGCACTTGTAGGCGTTGTTGCAGACGGTGTTCGACCCGTTCTTGCTCGCAGCGAGCGCCGCCATCCGGTGCTGGATCGCCGTCACGAACGCCGCATCGTTGATGATGATCCGCCCTGTGTCGTCGACTTCGATCTCGTCGGGATGCACCGGCGCCACGTCCTTCGTCAACTTGGCGATCGCGTGGGCGGGGCTTTGGACGAAGGTGTTGAGAAGGCCCGTGCTCCGGATCGCGACCTTGCTGTCGGACAGGACTTCGATGTCCTTCGCCTGAACCTGGGTCTTGTACTTTCCCGCCATCTGACTGCCCCCGTGCCGACATCGGCATATCGACGATATGCCCGTTGGGGTGGTGGAGTCCAGACAATCTCGCAGGAGTAGCGCTTAGTCTTCGACGCAGGACTCGCGCCCGTCATCGCTTCCTGGCGCCGGGGTCGCAATCGTCCCAGTAGGCGTGTCCGGCCGGGTCAGTCCGGCGCGTGGCGGCGCTTCTCGATCCCCTGCTTTGGAAGTCCGCGTCCGGGTCGAACCCCGAATTCTACGTGGGGCACGGAGCAACCGGATCGGCGATTACTTCGCCGCGCAAAGCTCTTTCTTGGCCATCTTACCCTTGGCGTCGTGGCAGTTGCCCTTGGCGTCCAGCTTGTAGACACCGGCCGCCGCCGCGGGCTTGGCGCCGGCGCAGACTTCGGCCTTGGCGAACTTGCCGTCCGCGGCGTGGCATTTGCCGTTCTTGTCGAGCTTCTGGGCGTCGGCGGCGGTGGCGCAGAGCGCGAACGCAGCGACGATGGCGAGCGTGCGAAGCATGGTAGGTCCTCCCTCGGAATTGGCGACAGGCTCACACCGGTTTGCGGGGCAGGGCAACCCGTAAGGCTCAACCGTCAGGAGAAATCATATGAAGTTCACGCGGGCCCTGGCGGGGCTGTTGGCGGTGCTGGCGGCGGCACCGGGTCCGGCCGCGGCCTGGGGCTATGAGGGCCACAAGATCGTGGCCGCGATCGCGCGCGGCTATCTGACGCCCGCCGTGCAGGCGAAGGTCGATGCGTTGCTGGCGGCCGACACCGACACCCTGGAGCCGCACGACATGCTGTCGGCGGCGACGTGGGCGGACACCTATCGGAACACCCATCGCGAGACGTCCCAATGGCACTTCGTGGATCTCGAGCTGGCGATGCCCGATCTCGCCGCGGCCTGTTTCGGGCATCCGCCGTCTGCGGTTCCGGCCAGCGCCGGGCCGGAAAAGGCCTGCCTGGTCGACCGACTGGAGGCCTTCGAAGCCGAGCTCGCCGACCCCGCCACGCCGCAATCTGAACGGATCGTCGCGCTGAAGTTTGTGCTGCACTTCGTGGGCGACCTGCACCAGCCGCTGCACGCCTCGGACAACCAGGATCACGGGGGCAACTGCGTCCGCCTGGCGCTGGGCGGACCGCGAACCACCGACCTGCATAGCTATTGGGATACGGGCCTGATCACGCCGATGGGGACCGATCCGGTGGCGATCGCCGAGCGGCTGCGGGCCGACATCACGCCTCAGGCCCGCGCGGCCTGGGCGAAGGGGGACGCCAAGGCCTGGGCGCTGGAGTCCTTCGGCGTGGCGAAAAACGTCGTCTACTCGTTCGGCTCGCCGCCGGGCTGTGACCCCAACGCCGCGCCCATGAGTTTGCCGGCCGGCTACGCGGCGGTGGCGACGGTCGCGGTGAAGGTGCAGCTGGAAAAGGCCGGGGTGCGGTTGGCGACGGTGCTGAACACCACGCTCGGCGGGCGGGCCGGGTGATGCCGATCCCGCCGCCGATCGATCCCCGACAGCTCGCCGCGGAGATCGAGTCTTCGGTGTCGGAGTTCAACCGTCTGGCGGCGCTCGCCGCGTCGATGCAGATCCAGGTGCAGGCGGAGATTGGCGAGCAGCGGGTCGGTGGGGAGCCGGCGCGGCCGGTGCTGCGCGTGCAGGTCATAGCGCCGCTGTAGCCGTTTGTGGGTGGGGTGAAACGGAGGAGGGGAAGGTCTTCCCCTGCGGCCGAGCCTCGGTCTCGGCCGACCCCTTCCACTCATGTCCATTTGTCAAGCTGGGACCCAGGTTGAAGCGCCCGGCCGATTGGCCGAGCGTCAGCCTTTGGAGTCCATGCGCAGGGTCGGAGGCGGGGCTCAAGACGACGGTAGATCAGACACTCATGCGCGGGTTGGCTACCGCAGGACCGCGGTGTTCGTCTCGGAGCTTGCTCTGTCAGCGGGCGGGCGTCGGTTCGATGACCGGCCACACGAAGGGGTCGAGGGATCTCCTTACCGGCCCCGCCACCGATACTGCGTATGGACGCGCTGTGAAGCTCTGGCCCGGGTTCGCCCGGATCAGCCCGCAGCCGGCGCCGCCACGCGCTGGCCTATGGCCCAGATGAAGCCCACCAGCTCGCGGGCGATGGCGGTGATCACCACATTCTTCGGCTTGCCCGTCGCCGCCAGCCGGCGATAGCGATCGTGCAGCCGCAGCTGCGCCTTCCAGGCGATCTTCACGATCTCCAGCTCGACGCCCTCCTGCCGGCGCTGGATCTCCTGGCTGACCCGAGGAGACTTGGCGTAGGTCCACGCGCTCTCGACGAGCAGGCGCCGGGCCCGGGGATTCCCGGCCTTGGTGATGCCGCGCCGGCGGATCTTCGCGCCGCTGGAGTGCTCGGCCGGCACCAAGCCGAGGTAGGCCATCAGCTTGCGCGGCGTGGCGAAGCGTCCGAGGTCGCCGATCTCGGCCACGATCGTGGCGGCCGTGATCATCGCGACGCCGCGCATCGCCTGCAGGGCGATCACCAGCGGCGCCATCGACCAGGTCGGGATGATCCCCTCGATCTGCTTCACGAGCCGATCGTGACGTGCGTCGGCTTCCTGGATCGCCAGGATGTACTCCTGCATCGCGATCTGCTGGGCGGGATGTTCGAGTTCGAGCGTCGCCAGCCAGCGCCAGTACGAGACCGTCCAAGCGCTGCGGCCGCCATAGCGGTAGCCTTGCCGCAGCAGGAAGCTGGAGAGCGCCTGCCGGGCACGGTTGCGCCAGTACATGGCCGCTTCCCTCGCGCGGACCAGGTCGCGGACGGCCTCGTGGCTCGCGTCCGGCACCCAGACCGTGGTCAGCTCGCCGGCGCGATGCATCTTCGCCAGCGTGGTCGCGTCGCGCTTGTCGGTCTTGATGTGGTCGCCCGGACGCGTCGGGATCAGCGATGGGGCGATCACCAGGCACTCGTGGCCCGCATCGGTGAGCTCGCGCGCCAGACCATATCCGCAAGAGCCGGCTTCATAGCAGAACGTCAGCCGGGCGTTCGGATGCTTGGTCTGCAACCTCCGACCCAGGTCCGCCATGGCGCCCGGCCGGTGCGGCACGGACCCCTGGAACCTGATCTCGTTCGACCGGCCCTCTGGCGCAAGTGCGACGGCGATCGTCGCCTTATGCACGTCCAATCCGACAAAGATGACTTGCTGATCCACTGATCCTCTCCTGTCCGGGCTCGCGCCAGCTGCTCTGGCGCCGCCCGCACGGTCGCACAGGGGTGCAGGAGCGGGCGCCCGTGGACATCAGGTCAGCGGGGAGCGCCCCGCAACGCCCCCGGAGGGAGGGGGAGAGGAGGCGGATGAGGGCGGCCCCGAACGGGGGTCGCGCCCGGAGTTCCGCCCATGCCCTCCCAAGTCCTGTCTCTGTGTCCCGCCCTGGAGGATGCGCCCCTGGAGACCCGCCGGCGCCTGGAGGCGCTGGCGTTGGCGCCGGGCGAGATCCCGCTGGACGACGTCCAATGCCTCGCTTTGCTGTGCGGCGGAGATTCGGACCTGGCTTCGGCCCTGCTGGCCGCCTTCGGGTCGCTGCCGGAGCTGCTGGGCGCGGCGCCCGGCGATCTGCTGCGTCTGGCCGGTCGGCCCGCGGCCGCGCGGCTGCGCCTGGTGCGCGAGCTGGCGCGCCGGATGCTGGCGCGCCCCCTGCGGACGCGCGCCGTGCTCAGCAGCTCGCAGGCGGTCTGCGACTACCTGCGCGCCACGCTCACCGGCGCGCCCCGGGAGCAATTCCGCGTGCTGTTCCTCGATCGCCGTCACCACCTGATCGCGGTGCATCTGGCGGTGCGCGCTCTGGGAGATGACGGTCGCCGGCTCAATCCGAAAAAGGCCGATCTCGCGGCCTGGCGGGAGGGGTTTGCGCGGGCGCTGCGCGACCGGGGGATCGAGGCGGAGGCTACTCCGCGGCGCGCGCGGGGCGTGACTCGGAAATCCGAACGAACACCCGTGCGCAAGATCGGCGAACGGAATGTGGGGGGTCGGGGGCCGATGGCCGAGGTTCGCCGCGGGGCCTATCGCGATGCGGCGCGGGCGGCCTTTCAAGGCGAGGTCGCGCCGACACCCTGGGAGGCGCAAATGCTGCGCCGGCAGGCGCAGGTTCGGGCCCTCTACCTGGCCCAAGCGGGTCTTTTGAAATCGTCGGCCGATGCCGCTGATCGGGCCCTGGGGGTGGCCGTGGAAAGCTTCGTGCGCAACATGCCGCGGCCGGACAGTCAACGGCTGGCCCTTGCGCGCGAGCTGCGCGACTCTAATCGGGCGCTTGCGCCGGAACGGTCGAACCAGGGGGGCGGCAAGGAGCGATCACATTGACCATCGTGAAGCCGGAATGGCTGATCGCGCCCGTCCAAATAACCTCAGCGCTGCGGAATAAGGGGACGCTCAAAGGCTCCGGCTCCTTAGGTGTGCGGCGGTCTGCTCGATGCTGGGGTAGACCGTCGTGGTGTTTATGTTGATCCGATCGAGCTGGGCCAGAATGTGCGCCTTGTTCTGGATCGTGACCCGCTTCACGCCGAGGTCGTCCGAGCCCGCGTCCGGCAAGGTGGCCTCATGTCCGAAGAGTAGAAGAGCACCGGACTGCGACCGTAGCCTTGCGCATTTATCGCGGCGATGGCGGCTGGATAGGTTGGTCGCAATCGGGCGCCGTCGGCCGTCGCCGACCTGGATTGAGCCCCTCGGAGCACTTCATGTCCGACATCATGACATCCCCAGTCCGCTACCTTCGCACTTCAGACGCCGGCCGCTATCTGGGCCTTTCCGGCCGCACCTTGGAGAAGCACCGCACCTATGGGACGGGGCCGACCTACCGGAAGATCGGCGGTCTCGTTGTCTATACCGTGGATGATCTCCAAGCCTGGGCCGATCGCGGCATTCGATCGTCAACGTCCGAAATCCGCCGCGAGCGGGTCTATCCGGCACGCCGAATTCCGCCGGTCGAGGCAGGTCAGCGGCAAACCTAGCCCGGTTCCGCCGCCGGCGGTTCCCGTGGCCACGGCCGCCCGACGGACGGCGCGCGTCTGCGTCTGTCCACGCCGCTTCATGGACCGGGGCCTGGGGTCGGTCTTGACTTAGCCGCCGCTCATGCCGATCCCACATGGATCGGATGGGCGCGCGAGCCCGAGTCCGATCGCGCCCGCCAGGGGACTCCATGAAGGACATCAGCGCCCTCAAGCTCTTCACCCGCGTCGCCCGTCTGGGCAGCTTCTCGGCCGCCGCGCGCGAGAGCGGCCTGCAGCAGCCGCAGGCCTCCCGTGTCGTCGCCGACCTGGAGGCCGGTCTCGGCGCGCGGCTGCTCACCCGCACGACCCGGGCGGTTGTCCTGACCGACGCCGGAACCGAATTCCTCGCCCGCATCGAGCCGATCCTCGCCGCGCTCGATGAGGCGGAGGCCAGCGTCCGGGAAGGCGATCAGTTCCGCGGCGTCCTGCGGATGAGCACCCCGACCAGCTTCGGGATCCGCGACGTCATTCCGCGCCTCTCGGCGTTTCTGGCGAAGCATCCGGACCTGCGCCTTGAGCTTCTGCTGGCGGACCGGCGGCAGGACCTGGTGCGCGACGCGGTCGACGTGGCCTTCCGCCTGGGCCGCCTGCCGGATTCCACCGCGACCGCCAAGCTCGTGGCCATGATCCCGCGCGTTGTGATCGCCTCGCCCGATTACCTGGCGCGCCACGGCGCGCCCGTCCACCCCGACGACCTGGTCCGCCACCGGATCGTCGGCGGCACCGCCTCGGCCGTGCCCGCCGCCTGGCGGTTCGAGCGCGACGGCGACGAGGTCGCGGTGGCCCTGGAGCCGCACTTCTCGACCGACGACAACGACGGGGCGATCGCCGCGGCGGTCGCCGGCCTCGGGATCACCTCGACCAGCGGGTGGGCTTGCCGCCGCGAACTGGAGGCCGGTCAACTCGTCCGGCTGTTCACCGACTGGACCCAGGCCGGGATCCCGGTCAATGCCTATTTCCCGATGGGTCGCGCCACCCGTGCGGCCGGCCGTGCCGTGGTCGATCACCTCGTCACGGAATTTCAGCGCAGCGGGGACGGCCTTTGATCTATGCGTCCGGCGCATAAGACATAGCGGAAAGCCGGCGCTACCGGCGCCGCCGCTCGCCGACGATTTTCCGCCTTGCCAGAACCCCTGGCGCGGAAGGTGCCGGCCATGAGCCGTTCAGTTCGGATCCACCAGTTCGGCGACGCCGAGGTCCTGACGATCGACGACGTCGAGGTCGGCGCACCCGGCCCCGGCGAGGTGCGTCTTCGCATTCATGCGATCGGCCTGAACCGCACGGAGGTGACGCTGCGCTCCGGGCGTTCGCCGGTCAAACCGGCGCTGCCCACCCCGATCGGCTTCGAGGCGGCGGGTGTCGTCGAGGCGCTGGGGCCGGACGTCTCCGGGGTCTCGGTCGGCGACCGCGTGACCCTGGTCCCGGCCTACGGCGCCAGCCGCTACGGACTCTATGGCGAGGTCTCCCTCGCCCCAGCGCGCTCGCTGGCGCCGATTCCGGATGGCGTCAGCTTCGTCGAGGCCGCCGCGACCTGGGCCGCCTTTGGGGCCGCCTGGGGCGGGCTGGTGGCCGCGGGCGCGCTGACCGCCGGCCAGACCGTCCTCATCTCCGCTGCGTCAAGTGGCGTCGGCCTCGCCGCGATCCAGATCGCCAACCGGCTGAGCGCGCGCCCGATCGCGCTGACCCGCACCGGGGCGAAGGCCCGCGCCTTGCTCGATCACGGCGCCGCCGCAGTGATCGCGACGGCGGACCAGGACGTCGTCGAGGAAGTGAAACGGCTGACCGATGGCGCGGGGGCCGACCTGGTCTTCGATCCGGTGGGCGGACCCCAGTTCGCGACCCTGGCGCGGGCAACCGCCGCCGGCGGGACCCTGGTTCTCTACGGCGCCCTGGACTCCCAGCCGACCGTTGTCCCGCCGTTCGACATCTTTGCGCGAAACCTGACCATCCGCGGCCTGTCCTTGCCTGCGCTCGCCGGCGACGACGCGACGCTGGCGGCGCTGAAAGCCTTCGTCAGCTCAGGCCTCGCCGACGGGTCGCTGCAGCCGACCGTCGCCCGGACCTTCGCCTTCGACCAGATCGCCGACGCCCACCGCTTTCTCGAGAGCGGCGAGCAGGTCGGCAAGATCATCGTCACCGTCTGATCCCGCCGGAACCCCAGCATGTCCATCCAACCGCTCTTCACCCCGGCCCGCATGGGCCACCTCGATCTGCCTAACCGCATCGTCATGGCGCCGCTGACCCGTATGCGCGCCCATCCGGTCGATCATGTCCCGACCGCCCTGCAGGCCGACTACTACGCCCAGCGCGCCTCGGCCGGCCTCATCGTCGCCGAGGCCACGGCGATCAGCCCCGACGGCTTCGGTTGGGCGGACACCCCGGGGCTTTGGAGCGCCGAGCAGGTGCGCGGCTGGCGCAAGGTCACCGACGCCGTGCATGCGGCCGGCGGCCGGATCGTCGCCCAGCTCTGGCACACCGGCGCCATCGCCCATCCGGACGTGCGCGGCGGCCAGGCGCCGCTGTCGGCCTCCGACGTCGACCTCGAGTTCGAGACGGTGACGCCGAGCGGTCGCCAGCCGACGGTCGCGCCGCGGCCCATGACCGTCGAGGAGATCCGCCAGACGGTCGCCGACTACGCGCGGGCCGCCCGCAATGCGATCGACGCCGGGTTCGACGGCGTGCAGATCCTGGCCAACTACATGTATCTGATCGCGCAGTTCCTGAACCGCGCCACCAACCGGCGAACGGACGGCTACGGCGGCGAGATCGAGGGACGGGCGCGCCTGCTGTTCGAGGTGGTCGAGGCGGTGCTCGACGAGGTCTTGCCGGCGCAACTGGGCGTGAAGATCAGCCCGATGCACGAGACCGGCCCGATGGCCGCCAACGACGAGACCTTGCCGTCGATCGAATACGCCGTGCGCGAGCTCGACGGCTACGGCCTCTCCCACCTCCTGCTGATGGGCGCCACGACGGACTTCACCGGCACGCCGCTCGAACCGCTGATGGGCGATGGGATGTTCCGGCATTTCCGCCCGATCTTCCGCGGCGCTCTGATCGCCAACGTCGGGATGACCGCCGAGCGCGGAAACCGCCTGATCGCCGAGGGCCTGGCCGACCTGGTCGCCTTCGGCCGGCCCTACATCGCCAACCCCGACCTCGTCGATCGCCTCGCCACCGGCGCCCCGCTCGCCGAGATCGACTGGCCCACCGTCTACGGCTCCGGCCCCCACGGCTATTCCGACTATCCCGCCCTCAAGGCGTCGGTCGCCTGACCGCCGCCCTTACAAGGACCTCCTCCCCATGACCCGGACCACCCCCGACCAGAACAAAGCGCTGGTGCTGCAAGCCTTCGACACCCTCTTCAACAAACGCGACTACGCCGCCGCCGAGCGCTTCTGGTCCGACCGCTACATCCAGCACAGCGCCCACATCGCGCCGGGCCGCGAGGGCCTGTTCGACCTGATCCGCGGCGCTCCGCCCGCGCTGCGCTACGAGAACCAGCTGATCGTCGCCGAGGGCGACTACGTCATCGCCTACGGCCGCTTCAGCGGCAACGGCCGCCCGGCCGCCTGGATCGCCGCCGACGTCGTCCGCATCGAAGACGGCAAGCTCGCCGAGCACTGGGACGTGCTGCAGGACGAGGTGACGCAAGCCGACTCCGTCAGCGGCCTGCCGATGTTCGGCGACAAGTTCCCGGCCTGATCGGCCGACCCCTCCCGCTTTCAGGACACGACCCATGAAACTGACAGGCAACACCATTCTCATAACCGGTGGCGGCACCGGCATCGGCCGCGGCCTCGCCGAGGCCCTGCACCGGCGCGGCAACCAGGTGATCATCGCCGGCCGCCGGCGCGATCACCTGCAAGCCGTCGCGGCGGCGCACCGCGGCATGGCCTGGATCGAGCTCGACATCACGGACCCGGTCAGCATCGAAGCGGCGGCGGCGAAGCTGATCGCCGAGCACCCCGACCTCAATGTGCTGATCAACAACGCCGGGATCATGCTGCCCGACACCGCCGCCGGCCGGATCGACGACGACTTGCTTGTGTCGACCGTCACCACCAACTTCCTGGGCCCGATCCGCCTGACCTCTGCCCTGATCGAGCACCTGAAAGCCAAGCCGGACGCCGCGATCGCCTACACCAGTTCGGTCCTCGGCTTCGTTCCGCTGGCCGCCACCGCAGTCTATTCGGCGACCAAAGCGGCGCTGCACTCCTTTATCCTGTCGCAGCGCTTCAGCCTGCGCGGCAGCTCCGTTCGCGTCCTGGAGATCGCCCCGCCCTGGGTGCGCACCGACCTGATGAACAGCCGCGAGGCCGAGCAGGCCATGCCGCTGGACCCGTTCATCGCCGAGACGATTCAGGTGCTGGGGACCGATGCCGACGAGATCCTGGTAGAGGCGGCCAAGTCGATGCGCGCCAATCCCGGGCCGGACGAGCACGGCCTGGTCAACGGCTTCAACGCCCAGATGGCGGCGGTCTTCGCGGCGGGCTAGGCGGCGGTCGCCGGGGCGTCGTGCGCCGCTGCGTCCATCTCCAGGGTGGGCCCCGCGGCCTCCGAAGGCACAGCCTTCAGGGGCCGCTGGGACCGCACAGCCGCCATCACGCGTCGATCGAGTCGACGCGATCGGGGTAGAAGGCGACGTACTCCTTGATCGGCGCCATGGCCTCGAAGGGCGTCTCGTAGGTCCACACGGCGTTCACCGAGCGGTCCCCGCCCGCGGGCAGGCTGAAGTAGGAGGCCTCGCCCTTGTAGGGGCAGTAGGTCGTGTGATCGCTTCGCGCCAACGCCGACATGTCGACGTCGCGGCGGGGGATGTAGTGCACGGCCGGATAAGCCGCTTCCCGAAGCGTCAGGGCCCCGGTGGTGTCGGCGATGATCTTGCCGCCCAGGGTGACCCTCACGCGATCGGGGTTGGGTTCGATGGTGATCGGGTGGTCGGGGCCCGGGATCTTGATGGTCCGCTCGCTCATACTCAGTGTCCTTGCGCGGTGGGAAACGGGACGTCGGCGTCGAGGAACCGGGCGACGTCGGCGACGAACAGGTCGGGGTACTGGTACTGCGCGCCGTGGTTGGCGTCGGGGTAGAGGATCAGCTCGGCGTTGGGCAGGTTCTGCGCCAGGTGCAGCGAGTTCACCGAATAGACGATGACATCGTGAGTCCCGTTGATCACCAGGGTGGGCTGGGCGATCGCCCGAAGGTAGCCAAACGCATCCGTGGGCTTCGAGCCCCAGTTTGCGATCGCCTCCAGCTGCGCCAGCGCGACCGTCTCGTCGGTCTCGGGGTCGCGGTCCTCCGTGCGCTGACGGAATCGCTGGAGAAAGGCGCGGCCGGCCGCCTGGCTGGCCGCCGAGGGGGTGAAGAACACCCCGAGCCACAGGTCGTCGGGCTGGGCGTAGGTCTTGCCGAACACCGCCTGGGCCTCCGGCGTCAGCGAGCCCATGGCCTCGCCGCCGCGCGGGCCCGTGCCCACCAGCACCAGGCGCCGGACCAGGTCGGGCTCGGCCTCGGTCAGGGCCTGAGCGACGAACCCGCCCATGGAGAAGCCGAGCACGTCGACCTTCGCAAGCCCGAGCGCCTTGATGAAGGCCGCCGCATTGGCGGCCATAGCCTCGGCGGTGGAGGGGACGGTCCCGCTGCTGCCGGCGACGCCGGCGTTGTCGAACAGGATCACCTCGCGGTTCGCGGCCAGGCCGTCGGTGACCCACGGATCCCAGTGATCGATGGTGCCGGTGAAGTGCATGTTTAGGACCAGCGGCACGCTGCCCGGTTTGCCGAAGCGGCGGTAGGCGAAGCGGATTCCCGCCGCCTCCACGAATTGGGTCGGCGCGGTGAGGTGCGAGTGCGTCATGGAGGATCCTTTAGGCGGTGGCGCTCAGGCGCGGCCGGGAGTCCCGGCGCGGCCGCCAACCGTCAGCTAAGCCCTCGGTGGCCCCGGGATTAGGCGTGGCTTGGGATATCGCCTATTCCAATTGGATCGAGATCGGCGGGCCTGGCCGGACCGCTGAGCGGCGAGGTCCGTGCGATAGCCGCTAGGGTCCCGCCCGCTGTCGGCAGGGGAAGCGCTGACGATCTATTCCATTTGTTCGATAAAGGCCCAGATAGAGAGGGCTTTCATTCCGGAGGAGTTCGAAATGGATCGGCTCGCAGCCTTGGACATTTTCGTGCGCGTCGTCGACACCGGCTCGTTCTCGGCGGCGGCCCGGCAGCAGGGGATCGGACAGCCGGCCGTCTCGAAGGCCGTCGTCCAGCTGGAGGCATGGCTGGGCGTCAGCCTGCTGTTGCGCTCGACCCGCAAGGTGGTCCCCACAGAGGCGGGCCGCGTCTTCTACGAGCGCGCCAAGCGGACGATCGACGAGGCGGATGAAGCCGTTACGGCGGCGCGCGGCAGCGCCTCCGGACTCACCGGCAAGCTTCGCGTGTCGACCTCGATCTGCTTCGGCAAGCTGCACGTCATTCCCAGGCTGTCGGAGTTCCTCGACGAGCATCCGGAGCTCGAGCTCGAACTGGTCCTCGACGACCGCCACGTCGACCTCATCAACGAAGGCATCGACGTGGCCATGCGGATGGGGCCGATGCCGGACTCGAACGCGACCGCGCGCCGCATCGCGGAGGGGCGCCGCGTGGTCGTGGCGACGCCGGCCTATCTTCAGCGCCATGGCGTGCCGACGTCGCCCGGCGACCTGAGCCGCCACAAGTCGATCATCTATTCGGGGAACGCCGGTTGGGACACCTGGACCTTTCGAAAGGCCGCGGAGGCGGTGACGGTGGTGCTGCAGGGACAGCTGAAAGTGACCGCGGCGGAAGGCTTGCGCGAGGCGGTGATCCGCGACTTGGGGCTCGGCATCGCCTCGGAATGGAACTTCTGGCCGGAGCTGAAATCCGGGAAGGTCGTGGCCATCCTGGAGGACTGGGCGCTGCCGGCCACCAACCTGTCGGCCGTCTATCCGACCGGCCGGCTCGCCAGCACCAAGGCGCGCGCCTTCGCGGCCTTCGTGGAGCGCATCATCACGGCTTGACGCCAATTCGGCCCTCGGGTCGCTCGCCGGCGTTCGGTTCGTGCCCTGCAACGAAGCTCCGTTTCGCGGCGCCGGCCGTCGTCGGCGTGCGGGCGCGACGCCTACTTGCGGGCGTAGGCCGTCAGAAAGGTGGTCACGGCCGACGAGACTTCCTTGTCGATGGTCTCGGCGCTGGGCTCCGGTTCAAGGCCCAGCATACGGCGAAAGTGCAGTTCGCCGCGCAGCAGGCTCGCCAGCACGCCGGCCGCATGCATCGGGTCGGGCGTGTCGATGTCGCCCTTGGCGTGGGCCTTGGCGAGATAGGCCGCGATCCGCTCGCAGCCCTGTTTCGGTCCCGCCTCGTCGAAGCGCCGCACCAGCTCCGGATTGCGGACCGATTCCTCGATGACCAGCTGCAGCGTCCGGACCGCCCCGTCGGAGGACATGGTCGTCAGCAGCTCCCGTCCCAGCACGGTCAAGGTGGTGCGGATGTCGACGCCGTCCTCTTCGAGCATCAGCGTCTTCTGGATCACCGAACATTGGTCGTGAATGATCGCTTCGAAGAGATCCTCCTTGCTCTTGAAGTAGGCATAGAGGGTGGCCTTCGAGCCCCCCAGCCGCGCCGCGATCGTCGACATGGTGGCCGCGTTGAAGCCCTCCTCAAAGAAGACCTCGCGCGCCACCCCCAAGATCCGGTCGCGCCGCTGATCGCGGATGCTCTGGGAGAGGCTCTGTGAGACGTGCAGATTCATAATTCGTACCGTACCGTACAGTTTCCCCTTGACGCAAGCGACGTGTTGTCCCTATTTGACAGATATGAACCGTACTGTACGGTTCTAGTCCTTGCCGATGAGTTTTTCCCATGCAGCGCATTTCGTCTTCTCCCAGGGGGCGCGGCGCTGTGGGAATGCGTCTCCGTCGGCACGCGGCGGCGGCGAGCGGCGCAGCCCTGGCGGCGCTGCTCGCCGCTTGCGCGACCGTGCCGCCGACCGGGAAAATGGCGTCGCCGACCCCGATCGCCGACCTCGACACCCAGGTGTCGCTTGCGGCCGCGGACGCCACTTGGCCCGCGGACAGTTGGTGGAAGGCCTATGGCGATAGTCAACTCGATGGCCTAGTCGACGAGGCCCTGAGCCGATCGCCCGACCTGGCCGCGGCGCGCGCCCGCCTCGCCAAGGCCGACGCCTTGGCCGGCGAGAGCCGCGCGGCGCTGGCTCCGCAGGTCACAGCCGATGGCCAGGTCCAGGCCGTCAAGCAGAGCTACAACAACGGCTTCCCGGCGGCCTTCGTGCCTAAGGGCTATCGCGACAGCGCCCGCGCCGAACTGAACCTCGACTACGATCTCGACCTCTGGGGCGGTCGTCGCGCCGCGCTCGCCGCCGCGGTCGGAGAAGCCAACGCCGCAGCGGTCGACAGCCAGGCCGCGCGCCTGACGCTGTCGGCGGCGGTGGCCGAGGCCTATGGCGATCTCGCCCAGACACACGCCGACCTGGACGCCGCCCGCGATGCCCTGCGCATCCGGCAGGACACCCTGACGCTCATCGAGAGCCGGCTGGTCCGCCGCCTCGAGAACCGCGGCGCCCTGCTGCGCGCCCAGTCCGGCGTGGCCACGGCGACGGCGCAGGTCACCGCCCTGGACGAGGCCGCGGCCCTGACCCGCAACCGTATCGCCGCGCTGATGGGCGAGGGGCCCGACCGCGGGCTCTCGATCAAGCGCCCGGACGCCGCCACCCTGCGAGCCTTCGGCCTGCCGGGCGACGTCCGCGTCGCCCTGGTGGGCCGCCGTCCGGACCTGGCGGCCGCCCGCATGCGCGCCGAGGCGGCCGGCCAGAAGATCAAGGCCGCCAAGGCGGACTTCTATCCGAACATCAAGGTCTCGGCCTATTTCGGCCTGCAGAGCCTGGGCTTGGGCGCCTTCACCAGGAGCGGCTCCGACATCGGCGGGATCGGCCCGGCGGTCACCCTGCCGATCTTCGACGGCGGGCGGCTGCGCGCGGCCTATGGCGCGGCGGGCGCCGACTACGATTCCGCGGTGGCCGACTACGACCAGACCCTGGTCAAGGCCCTGCGGGAGGTGGCGGACGCCGCCGCCAGCAGCCGCGCCTTGAGCGTCCGGCTCGACGAGAGCCGCAAGGCCCTGGAGGCGTCACGCCAGGCGCACGACATCGCCCTGCAGCGCTATCGCGGTGGGCTCTCCAACTACCTCGACGTGCTGACCGCCGAGGACGCCTTGATCGTCGATCAGCGTGCAGTGGCCGACCTCCAGGCCCGCGCCTTCCTGCTCGACATCGCCCTGACCCGCGCCCTCGGCGGCGGGTTCAAATCCGTCTGACCGCCAAGCTCTCTCCCCGAAGCTCCTCCCCCAAAAGGCCTCCCCGCCATGTACGACGCCGAACATCCCGAACCCGAAGTCGAAGCCGTCGTTCAGACTGCGCCCGCCGCGGCGCCCCTCGAGCCGAAGGCCGCGATCGCGCCGGCCAAGCGCGGCCGCCTGTTCGCCCTGCTGGGCGGCGCGGTGGCTGTCGTGGCGATCGGGGTCGGCGCCTGGACCCTTATCGCGGGCGGACGGCATGTGAAGACCGACAACGCCTATGTCGACGCCGCCATCGCCCAGGTGACCCCGCTGACCGCCGCGGCCGTGACCTCCGTCCCGGTGATCAACACGCAGGTCGTGACGGCGGGCCAGCCCCTGGTGGTGCTCGACGACGCCGACGCCAAGCTGGCGCTAGCCCGCGCCGAAGCCGACCTGGCGCAGACCGAGCATCGGGTCGTCGGCTATCACGCCAACGAGGACGCCCTCAGCGCCGAAATCGCCACACGGGCGGCCCAGGTGCAAAGCGCCAAGGCCAATCTCGAGCGCGCCCGCACCGACTACGACCGCCGCAAGGGCCTCGACGCCAACGGCGCCATCTCCGGCGAAGAACTGACTGAGGCCCGCAACGCCCTGGACACATCCGAGGCCGCCGTCACCGCCGCCATCGCCCAGCAACGCGCAGCGGAGGGCCAGCGCGCGGTCAACAGCGCGCTGATCTCCGGCGCCGGCGAGAACCCTGAGATCGCCGCAGCCCGCGTGCGCGTCGACCAGGCCCGGCTGGACCTCGCCCGCACCGTGATCCGCGCGCCCATCGCCGGCGTCGTCGCCAAGAACGACGTGCAGATCGGCCAGCGGGTGCAGGTGGGCCAGCCGCTGATGAGCATCGTTCCCGTCGCCCAGGCCTATGTGAACGCCAACTTCAAGGAACAGCAGCTGCGGAAGGTCCGCGTGGGCCAGCCCGTGGAACTGACCTCCGACCTCTACGGCGGTTCGGTGAAATACCGGGGCGTGGTGGTGGGGGTGTCCGGCGGCACCGGCTCGGCCTTCGCCCTGATCCCGGCCCAGAACGCCACCGGCAACTGGATAAAGGTGGTCCAGCGGCTGCCGGTGCGGGTCGCGGTCGATGCGCGGGACCTCAAGGCCCACCCCTTGCGGGTCGGCATGTCGATGAACGCCCAGATCACCACCGGCCGCTGAGCCCCCAAAGGACCGCTTATCATGGCCTCCCAAGCCGCCAAGGCCCCGCAAGTCGCCCGGGATCGCGGGGCGCCGCTGACCGGCGGCGCCCTGTGGGCGGCCGGCGTCCTCCTGGCGCTCGCCAACTTCGTCTCCGTGCTGGACCTCAGCATCGCCAATGTCTCGGTGCCGAACATCTCCGGCGCGCTCGGCGCCTCCACCAGCCAGGGCATCTGGATCATCACCTCCTACGCCGTCGCCGAGGCGATCACCGTGCCGCTCACCGGCTGGCTCGCCGGACGGTTCGGAGCGGTGCGGACCTTCGCCGTTGCGCTGATCGGCTTCGGCCTCGCCTCGGCGCTCTGCGGGCTGGCGCCGTCGCTCGGCCTCCTGGTGGCCTTCCGCGTCGTCCAGGGCGTCTGCGGCGGCCCGTTGATGGCGCTCTCCCAGACCCTGCTGCTGCGGATCTTTCCGCCCAAGCAACAGCCGGCGGCCATGGGCCTGTGGGCTGTCACGACCCTGGTGGCGCCGGTCAGCGGCCCGATCCTCGGCGGCTACCTCTGCGACACCTTCGGCTGGGGCTCGATCTTCCTGGTCAATGTGCCGGTGGCGATCCTGGCCGGCGTGCTAGTCTGGCGCACGTTGTTCCGCTACGAGGCCGAGACGCGCAAGACGCCGTTCGACACCGTAGGCCTGAGCCTGCTGATCGTCTGGGTCGCGGCCCTGCAGATTCTCCTGGACCTCGGCAAGGAGCGCGACTGGTTCCAGTCGCCGCTGATCGTGACCCTGGGGATCGTCGCCGGGCTCGGCTTCGCCGCCTTCCTGATCTGGGAGTTGACCGAAAAGCACGCCATCGTGAACCTGAAGGTCTTCCGTCACCGCGGTTTCAGCGCCTCGATGGTCACCCTCACCCTGGTCATGGGCGCCTTCTTCGCCACCAACGTCCTGACCCCGCTCTGGCTGCAGACCAACATGGGCTACACCGCCATCTGGGCAGGCTATGTAACCGGTATGATCGGCGTCCTGGCGATCGTCAGCGCTCCGATCACCGCCCAGCTCATGACCAGGACCGATCCGCGCCGCATCCTGTTCGCCGGCGTCTGCTGGCTGGCGTTCACCACCTTCATGCGCAGCCACGGCATGTCGCAGATGACCTTCTGGCAGATCGGCGTCTGGCTGTTCGTGGCCGGTGCGGCCATGCCGATGTTCTACCTGCCTGTGACCACCGTGTCCCTGGGCGCGGTCGACCCGGAGGAGACCGCCGACGCTTCGGGCCTGTTCAACTTCCTGCGCACCATTTCCGGGGCTGTCGCGACCTCGATCGTCGCCACGGTCTGGGAGAACAACGCCACCCGCAACCATGCCGACCTCGTCGCGACCATGCCGGGGACGCAGGCGACGGTGGACAGCCTGACAGGCCCTTCGATGAGTTCGGGCGCGGCGCTGGGCGCGGTCAACGACATCGTGGGGGGGCAGGCTGTCATGCTGGCCACGAACCAGCTTTTCCTGGCCTGTTCGATCGTCTTCGCCATCGCTGCGGCCCTGGTCTGGCTCACGCCGCGGCCGGCCCACCCGGTGGACACCAGCGCCGCGCACTAGGGACGCCTTCGACGGCCGCCACGTTTCAAGCCGCTTTGGCGCGGCGTCGCCGCCCAGGCGGCGCGGATCGCGTCGAGGTTCTGCGAGATTGTGGCCCGACTCCCACGATCCTGCCGGGCGCACGCCTTGCCGGCGGCCGACATCCTCAGCTCCGGCCTAGTCACGCCAACGGGCCCAAGGACGCCATGGCGGAGCGATCTGGGCTTGACGCGCTCCGCCACCCTCGTCACCCTAAGTTAGTTGACGGACTTGCGTACATGGCTGTGACTCATACGAACAAGCGATCGCGGCTGGTGGAGGCGGCGGTCGGCTTGGCGTACCGGAACGGGTTCGGGGCCACCACGCTGGCCGACATCGCCCGCGATGCCGAGGTGCCGCTGGGCAACGTCTATTATTACTTCAAGACCAAGGACGAGATCGGCCAGGCGATCGTCGACCTGAGGCTGGCGGAGATGTCCGCGCAGCGGCAGCGATGGAGCGAAGCCGCATCGCCCAAGGATCGGCTTTGCGCCTGCGTCCACGGCGTCTTCGAGAACAAGGACTTCCTGGCGGATCGAGGCTGCGCAGTCGGGACGTTCTGCTCCGAACTGCACAAGGCGGGCGGCCCGGTCGCCGCACGATCGAGCGAGATCTTCGCGCAGCACCTGGCCTGGATCGAGAGCCAGTTTCGGGCGCTCGGGAAGGCCAAGGACTCCAAGGGTCTCGCCGTGCATCTGCTGTCCGCCCTGCAAGGGGCCTCGGTCCTGGCGCATACCTTCCACGATCCCGGTCTCGTGGCGATGGAGACCAAGCGCCTCAAGAGCTGGATTCAAAGCTTGTGAGACACCCGGCGGGCTGATTCCGAAGACCCGCTCGGCGCAGCCTGGAGCGCGCCGCGCGAATTGGTCTTTGCAGTTAGTTGGTCAACTGACATACACTCGGAATGACGACGTGATCGGACGACGCAACGCGCCCTGTGCAGGCAGATGGAGTTCCTATGAAGATTGTCTTGGTTGGCGCGAACGGAAAGATCGGCGTGCTGGTTCAGGAGGCGCTGGCGGGCGCCGGCCATGAGATCGTCAAGGTCGGACACAAATCGGGTGACTTCCACGTCGAGATCGAGAACCGCGAAAGCGTCCGAAAGCTCTATCAGGCCGTCGGCGCGTTTGACGCCGTGGCCATTGCAGCCGGCGAAGTCGCATTTGCGCCGCTTTCGGACCTCACCGCCGAAAAGTGGCAGTTCTCGTTGGGCAGCAAGCTCATGGGCCAGATCAGCCTGGTCCAGGAGGCGCTCCCGTTCATCAACGAGAGGGGGTCCTTCACCCTGGTCTCGGGCGTTCTCAATGAAGAACCGATCTTCGCCGGCGTCGCGGG
>FTAI01001116.1_pt1 | contig 19546 bp, 17 predicted proteins | sample 1638941 | NCBI WGS metagenome assembly FTAI01 (sample SAMEA3914813, study PRJEB12502) | metagenome | biome: forest; material: soil | place: Canada | collected 2011-07-07 | depth 0.3 m | reverse complement strand
TGGTGGTTCCCTGGGACTATGTGCTGGCGAACTTTGGGCTGGGGCGCGGCGAGCGGTGGGCCTAAGAGGTCGCCGCTCCACGTCAGGGGGTTGGAGAACAGCGCCACGACGGCCAGCGATAAGTGGCGTTGCGCTTTTCTCTTGTTCCCCCTTACGCTGCCGCGAGGCCTTTCGCCGGGTCGGGTCCGCGCGCAGAACGGCGGCGGCGGACACTCGGTCGCAAATCGACTGGGTTGAGGCATTTGCCGCCCGCTAGGGCTGGCCGTTACCGTGACCCGACATGAAATCGGGTTGGCGACCCTGCGAGGTGGCGCTCGGTCGAACCTGCCGACTTTGAGCCGGCCCGGCGATTTTCGTCCTGGAGGGCGCCGCGACTTGTTACGGCGCGTCTGGCGCGAAATGCGGCGCCCCAACAGGAGCACAAAGACGCCGCACCACCGCCGGCCGGCCAACCGATGGTGAAGCCCAGGGTGGTGATCGGAGCATAAGAATGACCAAACGCCAGCCCCCTCGCCAATGCGACCTCCGCGTCGGCCACGGATTCGAATTTCGATTCACGCCGGCGGAATGGCGTCACCTGCTGGAAGACGAGTCGTTTCTCCTGGAAGCAGACAACAGCTATCGCCATCCGCGCCGCCTTATGGGCGTGCCGGTGGTCATTATTCCTGACCACTGGACTGAGCGCCCCTGAGGCGATCCTCCGAAAGCCGCGCAAGTATCGCGACCATCTCGGCCACGACGTGCTCATCGGTCTCTCGATCGCGAGATGAGATGAATCCCAGGATCTCGGCCTTGGCCAACTGGGCCGGGTCGAGGGGTCGGCTCGAAACGACGCGGCCGCAAGAGCCGTGCGCCTCCCCCGCCCCGGTTCGCCGCATCACTGCCGCAAGGTTGGTCGGGGTGAGGCCGGAGCCCGGCATGACGGCAATGCGCCCGGCGGCCTGATCCACCAAGGCGGCGATCCGGTCGGCGCCCTCCGGCGCGGTTCGCGCCCCGCCCGAGGTCAGCACCCGCTCGAAGCCAAGGTCGATCGCCGATTCAAGGGCCGCCGCCTGGTCGGGGGCGAGGTCGAAGGCGCGGTGCAGGGTGAGCTTAAGGCCAAGGCCGCGCGCGTGGTCGCAGAGGGCGACGAGGCGTTCGGTGTCCAACGCTCCCGAAGCCAGGTTCGCACCGATCACTGCGCCCGGCAGGCCCGCGGCGGCCGTCACCTTCAGGTCATCACGCATCACGTCAATGTCCGTATCGCTGTAGACGTACGCCCCCGGATGCGGCCGGATCATCGCATGGGCGGGAACGCCGGTGGTCGCGGCCAGCCGCATCAGGCCGGGCGATGGTGTCAGGCCGGAGAGCGCCAGGGACGAGCAGAGCTCGATCCGGCCGGCGCCGCCCCGCACCGCGGCGAGCAGGCTGGCGGGGCTGTCGACGCAGACCTCCAAAACGATCTTGGCCATGGTTTCGTGCAATTTCCCGATGATCGACTGGACGCGAGCCGGCGGACTGCGCTTTTCCAGCGTGGCAGGTTAGGATTTGCGCCTCAACCCATCCGCTCGCGATCCCCCCGTCCCAAGGCCCGCATTCCATGACCAACCGCCGAAGCCTCCTCGCCGCCGCCATCGCCGCGCCGGCCGTCTTCGCCCCGCGCGCCAGGGCGGCCGGTTCACGCGGCAAGTCGCTGCGCCTGTCGACCCCCTGCGTCATCTCCACCTGGGACTTCGGGATCGCGGCGAACCAGGCGGCCTTTGCGGTGCTCGAACACGGCGGCTCGGCCCTCGACGCGGTGGAGGCCGGGGCGCGGATTCCGGAGGCGGACCTGGCCAACCACAGCGTCGGCCGCGCCGGCTATCCGGATCGGGACGGCCATGTGACCCTCGACGCCAGCATCATGGATCACCTAGGCAATTGCGGCGCCGTGGCCGGCATCGAACACATCGCCCACCCGATCTCGGTGGCCCGCAAGGTGATGGAGAAGACGCCGCACGTGCTGCTGGTGGGCGACGGCGCCCTGCAGTTCGCCATGGAGCAGGGCTTTCCGCGCGAGGAGTTGCTGACGCCGGAATCCCGGGCGGCCTGGATGGAATGGCGCAAGGACAACCACTATCAGCCCGCGCCCAATAGCGAGATGCGCGACTATGGCCGGGGCGCGCCGGTCGTGGCGCCGGTTCCGGGCCCGCCGGGGAGCGCCGGCAACCACGACACCATCGGCATGCTGGCCATCGACGCCAGCGGCGATCTCGCCGGCGCCTGCACCACCAGCGGCATGGCGTGGAAGCTGCACGGCCGGGTGGGCGATAGCCCCATTATCGGCGCGGGCCTCTATGTGGACGGCGAGGTCGGCGCGGCCACCTCCACCGGCGTCGGCGAGGAAGTGATCCGCAACGTGGGCAGCTTCCTGGTGGTGGAGCTGATGCGCCAGGGCCACTCCCCCGCCGCCGCCTGCGAGGCCGCCGTGCGGCGGATTTTGAAGCGCAAGCCCGATGCGGCAAAGACGATCCAGGTGGGATTCCTGGCCATCAACCGCCGGGGCGAGGTGGGGGCGTTCGCCCTGCAGCCGGGGTTCAGCTACGCGCTTTGCGATGCGGGTAAACGGGATCGGCTGCTGCCAGCGAAGAGCGCGAGCTGAGGCGCGCCAGGGCCGTCCTCTCCTAAGCCGCCTCCTCCACCTTCAGCGTCTCGCGCAGATGCCGCTTCAGGAACTTGCCGCTCGCATTGCGCGGGATGGCCTCGTTCAGGAACCAGATGTAACGGGGAATCTTGTGCTTCGACAGGATAGCCCCGCAGTGCTCACGCAGACCCGTGGCGTCCAGGGCGTGCCCGGGGCGTAGCACGACCCCCACCCCCACCTCCTCGCCCAACCGCGCGTCCGGCACGCCGAAGGCGCAGCATTCGGCGACGGCGGGGTGGCGGTGGATGCAGGACTCCACCTCGGCGCAATAGACATTCTCGCCCCCGCGCAGGACCATGTCCTTCTTGCGGTCGACGATGAAGATGAAGCCGTCGGCGTCGACCCGGGCCACATCACCGGTGTGCAGCCAGCCATTGGTGATGGAGTCGGCGGTGGCCTCGGGGCGGTTGAGGTAGCCCTTGATCACCGGCGTACCCTTGACCCACAGCTCGCCAACCTCGCCGGCGGGGACCGTATGGCCCTCGTCATCGACGCACTTGGCCTCGAAGGTCGGCATGGCGGGGCCGACGCTGTCGGGCTTGTCGACGAAGAAGTCGGCGGCCACGGAGGTGATGATCCCGCAGGTCTCGGTCATGCCATAGCCTGTGTTCGGCCGGGCGGTCTTCACCTGGCTGTCGATCTTGGCCACCAGGTCCGGCTGCAGCTGGGCGCCGCCGCCGCCGAGGGAGGCGAGGCTCGACAGGTCGTGTTTGTCGAAATCCGGGTGCGCCAGCAGTTCACGAGACATCACCGGCACCCCGCTCATCGCGGTGATGCGTTCGCGCTCGATCAGCTTCAGAGCCTCGCCCGCGTCCCAGCGATAGGTCAGCACCAGCTTGCCGCCGGCGGCGGTGACCAGATAGGCGGCGCAGTTGTTGGCGGTGACGTGGAACAAAGGCGTGGTCAGCAGGGCGGCGGGGATCGGCGGGTTGGGGTCGGCCTCGACGCCGGTCGCGCGCTGGGTCGCCAGCCCCTGCACCTGGCCGGAGAACATCATGTTCATCAGGTTGGCGATGCAACCCCGGTGGGTCAGCTGGGCGCCCTTGGGAAAGCCGGTGGTGCCGGAGGTATAGAAGATGCAGGCGTCCGCGTCGGGATCGACGGCGACCTCGGGCATGCCGCCGCCGTGGGCGACGACCTGGCTCCAGGGGATGACGCCGGCGGGCAATTCGGCGGCGCGTACGCCGACGACCTTGATCCCGTCGGCCATCGAGGGCCGCTCGGCGATGCGGGCCAGGCGTTCCGCATCGGCGAACAGCACCTTGGGCGCGGAATCCTTCAGTCCGTATTCCATCTCCTCGGCCACCCACCAGGCGTTCATCCCGACGACGGCGACGCCGGTAGAGACGCAGGCCCAGTAGATCAGCAGCCATTCGGGATAGTTGCGCATGGCGATCGCCACCCGGTCGCCGGGCTTCACCCCCTGGTCGAACAGCCAGGCGGCGACGGAGGCGGCCTGAACATGGGCCTGGGCGTAGGTCAGCCGCTCGTTCTCGTAGACGAGGTAGTCGCGGTCGCCATAGGCGGCGGTGGAAAGCCAAAGGGCGCGGACGTTGGGCGGCGCGGTCTTGTAGGCGCGGACGTCGACGCCGCGCACCGTGATGGTTTCGACTTCGAACGGCGCGCCGGGCGCCGTCAGCTCCGCCCAGGCCTGCTTCAGCTCTTTATAATGCATCGGTTCACTCCCTGAGGCGATTGTATCGCCTACCGCCGAGCCTCGCCGCAAGAGCGCAATGCCTTTCGTGGACGGTGTTGGCGTGGCCTGCTAGGTCAGCGGCCACCCCACTCGATCACCGCTCGGGAATCGTCCGATGGACAATGACATCCGCAAGGACGCCCTCGACTATCACCGCTATCCGCGGCCGGGGAAGCTGGCCATCGAGGCCACCAAGCGGATGGCGACCCAGCGCGACCTGGGCCTGGCCTATTCGCCGGGGGTCGCGGCGCCGTGCGAGGCCATCGCCGCCAACCCGGACGACGTTCGCCTGTACACCGCCCGCGGCAACCTGGTGGCGGTGATCACCAACGGCACCGCCGTCCTGGGCCTGGGCGCCATAGGCCCCCTCGCCGCCAAGCCGGTGATGGAAGGCAAGGCGGTGCTGTTCAAGAAGTTCGCCGGCATCGACGTCTTCGACATCGAAGTCGACGCCAACGATCCGGACAAGTTCATTGAGGTGGTGGCGGCCCTGGAGCCCACCTTTGGCGCGATCAACCTCGAGGACGTCAAGGCGCCGGAGTGCTTCTACATCGAAAAGGCCCTGCGGGCGCGCATGGGCATTCCGGTGTTCCACGACGACCAGCACGGCACCGCCATCGTCTGCGCCGCCGCGGTGATCAACGCCCTCAAGCTGCAGAACAAGCGGCTCGCGGACGTCAAGCTGGTGACCTCCGGCGCCGGCGCCGCGGCGCTCGCCTGCGTGGACCTGCTGGTTTCCATGGGCCTGCCCGTGGAGCACGTGACCCTCACCGACATCGATGGCGTCGTGCATTCCAAACGCAACGGGCCGATGGAAGGCAACATGGCCCGCTACGCCCGGGTCACGGACGAGCGGACCCTGTCGGACGCCCTGCCCGGCGCGGACATCTTCCTGGGCCTGTCGGCGCCGCGGGTGTTCAAGCCGGAGTGGCTGCCGCTGATGGCGCCCAACCCGCTGATCCTGGCCATGGCCAATCCTGACCCGGAGATTCTGCCCGAACTGGTGGCTGAGGGCCGGCCGGACGCGATCATGGCCACGGGGCGGTCGGACTATCCGAACCAGGTCAACAACGTCCTGTGCTTTCCCTTCATCTTCCGCGGCGCCCTGGACTGCGGGGCGACGACGATCAACCAGGCCATGGAGATCGCCGCCGTCGAGGCCATCGCGGAACTGGCCCGCGCCGAGGCCAGCGACGTGGTGGCTGCGGCCTATGGCGGAGCCGCGCCCAGCTTCGGGCCGGACTACATCATCCCCAAACCCTTCGATCCGCGCCTGATCCTGCAGATCGCCCCGGCCGTGGCCCGGGCGGCCATGGCCACCGGCGTCGCCAAACGCCCCATCGCCGACTTCGACGCCTATCAGCGGGAGCTGGAACGGTTCGTCTATCGCTCCGGCCAGTTGATGCGGCCGGTGTTCGAGCGCGCCCGGGCCGTGCGCGCCCGGGTGGTCTACGCCGAGGGCGAGGACGAGCGGGTGCTGCGCGCGGTGCAGACGGTGCTCGACGATGGTCTGGCGCGGCCGGTGCTGCTCGGCCGCCGCAATGTCATCGCCGCCAAGGTCGCCGAGATGGGGCTAAGGCTGGACCTCGGCGGGGCGGTGCAGGTGATCGACCCCGTCGCCGACGTCGCCCTCTTCGCCCCGCTGATCGCCCGCTACCAGGCGATCATGAGCCGGCGGGGCTTTCCCCCGGCCGCGGCGGCGCGTCGGGTCGCCGCCTTGCCGACCCTCGCCGCGGCCCTGCTGCTCGACGCCGGCCATGTGGATGCGGCCCTGGTCGGCGGCGGCGGGGAATGGTGGCGGCAGATGACCGACGTGTTGCCGATCATCCCCAAGCGGGCGGACGTGGGCCGGGTCTACGCCCTCTCGACCCTGATCCTGCAGAACGGCGCCCTCTTCTTCTGCGACACCCACGTCTGCGTCGATCCCACCGCCGAGCAGGTGGCGGAGATGACCCTGCTGGCCGCCGACGAGGTGCGCCGGTTCGGGGTGGTCCCCAAGGTGGCGTTGTTGTCCCACTCCAGCTTCGGCGCCTCGTCCTCGCCAACCGCGCACAAGATGCGCGACGCCCTGGCCCTGATCCGCCGCCGGGCGCCGGGCCTTGAAGTCGACGGCGAAATGCACGCCGACGCCGCCCTCAGCGAAGCGTTGCGCAACCGCCTGGTGACGCAGAGCCCCCTCACCGGCTCGGCCAACCTACTGGTCATGCCCAGCCTCGACGCCGCCAACATCGGCCTGACTCTGCTGAGCGCGGCCACCGAGGCCCTGCTTGTCGGGCCGGTGCTGATGGGGATGTCCAAACCCATTCATGTGCTGGTGCCCAGCGTCACGGCGCGGGGTATCGTCAACATGACCGCCCTGGCCGTCGCGCCTTAGTTTCAGGAAGGAGCCTCCATGCCGGTCCGCGGCCTCGACCACATCAATGTCGCCACCGCCAGGCTGGAGGAGACCAAGCGGTTCTTCATGGACGTGCTGGACCTGACCGAGGGCTGGCGGCCGGATTTTCCCTTTCCCGGCGCCTGGCTCTACCTGGAGGGCCGGGCCGTGGTGCATCTGGTGGGGATCGACGCCGAGCGCCGGCCGTCGGCCGAGGCGGCGCTGGATCACTTCGCGTTTGCGGCCCAGGGCTATGACGAGACGGTGGCGCGGCTGACGGACAAGGGAATCCAGTTCGGGGCCGTCGGCGTGCCGGGGAGCAAGATCCGGCAGCTGTTCATTCGTGATCCGAACGGGGTGAACGTCGAACTGAATTTCCAAGGGAATTGAGGGAGGCTGGAGAGGGGGGCCTTGCCGCTATTTCGTCCGCTTAACGACACCCGTTCGCAGCGCCAGGAAGCGGTCCCGCACCACTCTGAGCAACCCTGGCGGCAGCATTCCGTAGGCCACGCTCTCCGGACCTTGCCTGGGCAGGAAAGCGCAGGTCGGGGCCGGGCCACTCGAAAACGTTGGCCTCGTTGCACATGATCCATGAGTGTTGGCTGTCCAAACCGAGACGCCGCTTGGTCTCGGCCGGAAGCGCCACGGCATCCTCAGCCCTGGCCGGCGGCGTATGGGTGATCGGCAAGGCGTAGACGCTGGTCTCCGCCTCGGCCCTGCGAACGGCCAAGACGATCGCGCAAGGCCTGTCCTTCACGCCTTCTTCGCGCCCGGCGCCCGCTTCACGTCGCCAGAGGTAGGAGTATCGAATGACAAGGCCGGGCTGGGGTTCTGGCCAGCTCACGGCTTCCAGTCTTTGAGTTCGTCGTCGAGATGTTCGTATCCCGCTGGCGCCTCGACTCGGGCGATCAGCGCGACTTCCTCGTCGGTCAAGTCAGCGGGAGAAATAACTCGCCGGTCACGGCGTTTCAGGCGTTCATATTCGGCGACGGAAACGACGACCAGACGGTCCCGCCCGTGTTTGGTGATAGTGACGGGCTCGGCCAGGGCGCGATCGGCGAGGGTGCTGTAGTTTTTGATGAAGTCCGCCGTCGATACGCGCATACCGCCTCCAAATTTTGCGAGTTATATGTATAACTCACTATTGTGGCTCGCACCAGGGATCGGCTCGCGACAGCGTATCCGCGGCGCGGCGCGGAGAGATCGCTACCCAAAGGTCGCGTCCAAAATCCGCTGCAAACCCTCCGCATCCGTCCGATCAAACGCCGCCGGCTCCGTCGAATCCACGTCGAACACCGCGATCAGCCGCCCCGCCCCGTCCCGCACCGGAACCACGATCTCGCTGACCGAGCGGCTGTCGCAGGCGATGTGGCCGGGGAAGGCGTTGACGTCGTCGACGATCTGAATCTCCCCCGTGGCCGCCGCCGCGCCACACACCCCGCGGCCGAAAGCGATGCGCAGGCAGCCCAGCGTGCCCTGATAGGGGCCGACCACCAGCTCGTTCCCCTTGGCCGGATCGACGATATAGAAGCCGGCCCAGAAGAAGGTGTCGAAGGCCGCCGCCAGCATGGAGGAGACCGTGGCCATTCGCGCGATCCGATCCGGCTCCCCGTCCAGCACGGCGGCGATCATTTCGGCGACCTCCGCATAGCGGGCGGCCTTGTCCTGGGCGAGGGCGGCGGGGTTGAAATCTTCGGCCATGGGGTCTTCGCAGCTTGAGGAACGGGTGGAAAGGCTAGAGCATCGGCCCGCCAGCCGCCACGGCGCCGCAACTGCGAACGCTCCCAGGATTTCTATTTGTCGGCGCCCTTCCCCTTGCGGTTCCGCGCGCCTATCTGTCACAGCATCAGTTGCTATTAATCGGAACCCTCCATGACCCACGCCCTGCGCGTCCCGGCCCTCGCCGCCATCGCCTTCCTCTCCCTTGGCGCCGCCGCCAACGCCCAACCGGCCGGACCCAAGCCCGACGCCGTTCAGGCCGGCGGCTACGCCGTCGAGCCCAGCCACACCAAGGTGTTGTTCAGCCTTTCGCACCTGGGCTTCACCACCTGGTACGGCGAGTTCGGCTCGGCCTCCGGCCGGCTGAACCTGGACCCCAAGACCCTCGCCGCCAGCAGCCTTGACGTCAGCGTCCCGGTGACCTCGGTCAACACCAACAACACCCGGCTCGACGAGGAACTGAAGGGCGCCGACTGGTTCGACGCGGCCAAGTATCCGGCCATGACCTTCCACTCGACGCGGATCGTGCGCACCGGCGAGACCACCGCCGACGTCGACGGCGACCTGACCATCCACGGGGTGACCCACCACGAAGTCCTGCACGCCAAGTTCAACGCCGCCGGTGTCAACATGATGGACAAGGCCTACACCGCTGGCTTCGAGGTCAGCGGCCTGATCAAGCGCAGTGATTTCGGGGTGAGCAAATATGTGCCCGTCGTCGGCGACGACGTGACCCTGATCATCAGCGCGGGGTTCGAGAAGAAATAGGATTGCGACCCTGGTATCCGCTCACCCCGCCGAATGGCGGGGCCCAGATTGTAGGTCACTCCGTCAGACTGGTGATCTCCCGCAGCGCCAATCGGACCACTGATTGAGCGTCGCGGGATACGATCTGGGTTCCGCCATTCGGCGGGATGAGCGGTCTATTTTCGACGCCCATGGGCTGACGCCCTACCCCTCCAGCGCCGCCGCGGCCGCGTCGAGGATGGCCTCAACATCCAACCGATAGGCCCGATATAGATCGGGCACATCCCCCGACTGGCCGAAGTGGTCCACGCCCAGGGGGACGACACGGTCGCCACGTACGCCGCCGATCCAGGAGAGAGTCGCCGGCGGGCCGTCGATCACCGTCACCAGGCGCGCGCCGGGGGCCAATCCGTTCAACAGCCGCTCGACGTGGGCCGCGCCGCCCTCCCCGCGCGCCCGGGCCGCGGCGGCCTGGGACCAGCCCCTGTGAAGGCGGTCGGGGCTGGGGACGGCCAGGAGGCCGGCTCCCGGAACGTCCTCAAGGATTTGCTCGAAGGCCTCCACCGCCTCGGCCGCCACCGCGCCGGCGTAGACCACGGCCAGTTGGGCGCCGGGCTGGGGCTCGACCTGCCAATAGGCGCCGTCGATGACCTGATCGACCTGGGCCGCGGTCAACGACCGCTCCGGCTGGTCCACGGCGCGGGTCGACAGGCGCAGGTAGACAGAGCCGCCGTCGTCCTGCTGCATGTGGTCGAAGGACCAGCGCATGATCTGCACCAGTTCGTCCACATAGGCCGGCTCGAAGTAGGTGAGCTTGTCCTGGGCCATGCCGATCAGGGGGGTGTGGATCGACTGGTGGGCGCCGCCTTCGGGGGCCAGGGTCAGGCCGGAGGGGGTGGCGACCAGGAGGAAGCGCGCGTCCTGATAGCAGGCGTAGTTCAAGGCATCGAGACCGCGGTTGATGAAGGGGTCGTACAGGGTGCCTATCGGGATCAGTCGCTGGCCGCCGAACACCGGGCCGGCCAGGCCCAGGGCCGCCAGCAGCAGGAAGAGGTTGTTCTCGGCGATGCCGAGCTCGATGTGCTGGCCCTTGGGCCCCATGGCCCAGCGCTGGGTCGAGGCGATCTTGGAGTCGCGGAACTGGTCGTGGCGGTGGTCGCGGGCGAAAAGGCCGCGCTGGTTGACCCAGCCGCCGAGATTGGTGGAGACGGTGACGTCCGGCGAGGTGGTGACGATGGCGTCGGCCAGCGGGCCGCCCTGGCGCGCCAGGTCGTTGAGCACCTTGCCGAAGGCGACCTGGGTCGACTGGCGGCCGGTGGGACGCGGAAAGGCCTCGGCGCTGGGCAGCTCGATCCGCGCCGGGGTGGTTTCGCGCTCGCGGCGGTTGAAGGCGGCCTTTTCCAGGAAGTCCTGATAGGTCGCCGCCGAGCGCGGCATGCCCACGAAGGGCTCCCACTCCTGCCCCTCGGGAACCCCCATCTTGGCCTGGAAGGTTCCCATCTGGCTGGGAGTCATCAGGCCGGAGTGGTTGTCCTTGTGGCCCTGGAACGGCAGGCCGAAGCCCTTGATCGTATAGATGATGAAGAGGCGGGGCTTGGAGTCGACAACCCCGTGGAAGGTGTCGAGGAGCAGCTCCAGGTCGTGGCCGGCGAGGTTGGTCATCAGGCCCGCGAGGGCATCGTCCTCGTAGCCTGCCAGCAGGGGCTTCACCCCCTTCACCGCGCCGATGTCCGCCATCAGCTGCGCGCGCCAGGCCGCGCCGCCCTGGAAGCTCAAGGCGGCGAAGAGGTCATTGGGGCACTCATCGATCCAACCCCGCAGGGCCTCGCCGCCCGGCTGGCGGAAGGCGGCTTCCAGGCGGCGGCCGTATTTCAGGGTCACCACCTCCCAGCCGACAGCGGTGAAGATGTCGGCGAAGCGCAGAAACATGGAGTCCCAGGTGGTCGCATCCAGGCTCTGGCGATTGTAGTCGACCACCCACCAGGTGTTGCGCAGGTCGTGCTTGGCGCCCTCGATCAGGCACTCGTAGATATTGCCCTCGTCGAGTTCGCCGTCACCGAGCAGGGAGATCATCCGCCCCTGGCGGCCGGGATCCATCCGCTTGTGGGCCAGCATGTAGTCCTGGGCGATGGAGGCGAAGGCGGTGATCGCCACGCCCAGCCCCACCGAGCCGGTGGAGAAGTCCACCTCGTCCTTGTCCTTGGTCCGGGAGGGATAGGACTGGGCGCCGCCGAAGGCGCGGAACCGCTGCAGCTGGTCGCGGCTCTGGCGGCCGTAGAGGTATTGGATGGCGTGGAAGACGGGGCTGGCGTGCGGCTTGACCGCGACGCGATCCTCCGGCCGCAGCACCGAGAAATAGAGCGCCGACATGATGGTCGCCAGGGAGGCGGACGAGGCCTGGTGACCGCCGACCTTCAGGCCATCGCGGCTTTCACGCAGGTGGTTGGCGTTGTGGATGGTCCAGGCCGACAGCCAGTGGACCTTGGCGTCGAGGTCGGCGATCAGGGCCCGATCGTCGTTCGCGGTCGCGATTGGGCCCGCGTTCGAGAGCGTGTGATCGTCAGCCATGCCTGGGTCCATCCCCGCACCGGCGGGAGCCCCTTGAACCGCTAACCGGCGGATTTTTCAAGCGGCGCGAGGGCTACATCAGGTCGCGGGCGATGGTGTTCTCGCGGGTGCGTTCGAAGACCAGCTCGCCGTCTCGACGGGCGACCAGGGTTTCGGTGACCACGAAGTCGGCCAGGGTGGAACGAAGTTCGACGCGGGCTTCCACCGCGCAGTCCCAGTCACCGCGCTGGTAGCGGCTGGACTGGGTGACGACCCAGACGCCGCTGTTCGGCTCGCCTTCGCGGACTCGCAGCGCCGCGTTGGGACCGTTTCCGGTGATGGTCGTGCCGACACCGCGCACCTCTGTGCGACTTTCCGGCCAGGCCGAGGTCCAGCGCACTTCGCCATTGGCCTCGCGATCGACGGAAATTGTCGGACCGCCGTCGGCCGGGGAAGCGGGTCGCCCGGACAGCAGCATCGGCGGCTCCATGGGCGGGGGGGTGCGTATCGGCAGGTCGAGGCGGCAGCCTTTCAAGTGCAGGCCGAGGTTGACGGCTCGCGGAGCCGGCCAGACCAGGGGCCAGAGGCCATCCGAGATCGCCAGCCGCAACCGCGCGCCGCGCCTTGACCGGTGGGCGACGAAGCTCATGGGGACCTCGACATCGTACACCCGGCCCGGCTCCAGCGGCGTCGGGTGGGCGTGGCTGTCGCGGTGGGTGAGGTTGAGGACGCCGTAGCTGATCAGCCAGGAATGGCCGTCATCGGTGACCTCGCTCAGCCGCACGGCTACGGTCGCCACCGGCTTGTCGGCGGTGATCCGCAAGGTCGCGACGGGAACGCCGAGGAGTTCCTGGTCCCCGTCCATCGCCTGGGAATCGAAGCTGAGCGACAGGGCGTCGTCGGCCCATTGTTCGCCAGGCAGTTCGGAAGTGGCGAAGGGAACCCATTCGGGCTTGCCGAGACCCACCACGCGGCCACCCTCGATGCGCAAAACCTCGTCCGCCCCCGCTCCGGCCGTCAGTTCATCCGGCCGCAGATGCAGGGTCTTGGTGCGCACATCATGCGACGGCCAGCGCGCCTCTGCGATCCAGCGGCCCGGCAGCGCCTCGCCCTGCGTCTCCGAGGCGGTCTTTTCCGGCATGTAGGCGCGCAGCATCGGCTCGGTCATGAGCCCGGTATCGACGCCGTTCAGCCAGTGATCCCACCAGCGCACCTCCTCGGCGACCCAGTCGATGGCCGGCCCGGGGGTCGCCGGCGAGGGATAGCCGTGGCGCCAGGGGCCGATCATCGCCTTACGCGGCCCCCTCAACTTCGAGAGCAGGCGGGGGATGGTGTTGTTGTAGGCGTCGACCAGGCCGCCCACGAGATAGGCCGGGCATTTGATGGCGGCGTAGTCGGCGGCGACGGAGCCCTGCATCCAATAGTCGTCGTTGCGCTGGTGGCCGAGCCAGGTGGCGGCGATGGCCGGGGTCGCCTCCAGGCGGCGCATCCATTCGGCGTCCCAGGCCTCGCCGGTGACCTGCGGATCGGGGGGCGCGGCCATGACCAGGGTGAAGCTGGCGGCCCACTTCAGATTGGTCAGGCCCAGGGCGCCGCCGACATAGTGGGCGTCGTCGGTGTAGCGCATGTCGGAGGCGCACATGGGCATGATCGCCTTCAACGCCGGGGGCGCCAGCGCCGCAACCTGCAGGGTGTTGAACCCGCCCCAGGAGACGCCGCGCATGCCGACGGCGCCATTGCTCCAGGGCTGGGCGGCGAGCCAGGCGATCGCCTCAACGGCGTCGGCCTGTTCCTGGGGCAGGTATTCGTCCGCGAGAAGCCCGCTGGAGTCGCCGCTGCCGCGCAGATCGACCCGGGCGTAAGCGACCCCGTGCTGGGCGAGCTGCTGGCCCCAGTATTGGTCGTAGGCGCGGTATTGGTCGCGTTTCCTGTAAGGAATGTACTCCAGCACCACCGGCGCCGGATGCTGGGCGCTGGCCGCCCGCGGCAGCCAGATCTGGGCCGCCAGCCGCCCGCCGTCCTTTAGCGGAATCCATTCGTTTTCGATGACCGTCACCGCCCCGGCGATCGGCAGGCGCCATCGCGGACCTGACCTTTCCGTCCAGCTTTTGGCCGTCGCCGCACCCCCGAACAAGCCCACGGAGCTTGAGTCCAGGAGGTGGCGGCGGGAAACGGGCATCGGGTGCTCCGGATCGCGGCTGGAACGAAGCCGGCCGCGCTACACGAGGGTGCTAGGTAAATCGGGCAGGGTTGAGGCGCGGCGAACGAGCATGCTGAATCAGCGCAATCTTTCGGCGCTCACCGCGTGCGACGACTTCGGCCTTGCGGATCATCGGCGGCGTCTCCAACTGCGGTGCGTCTGCATAAACGGCCAAGGTGGCGCTCCCGTTCCCTTTAGGGGCAGCGGCGATAGTCTACGCCGGTTTTCAACCCAGGAAGGAATTCCATGTCGCTTTCGATGTATCAGGCCTCCGTGACGGTCTTCACACGGTCGCTGACCGCCCTCTCCGCCAACCTCGACAAGGCGGCCGCCGACGCCGAGACGCGGGGCATCGACCCCTCGGTCTTCATCAACGCGCGCCTGGCGCCGGATATGTTCGCCCTGGCTCGCCAGGTGCAGATCGCCGCCGACACCGCCCGCAATGGCGCCGCCCTGCTGGCCGGGGTCGAGGCGCCCAGCCATCCCGACACCGAGACCACCTTCCCGGAACTGAAGGCCCGCATCGCCATGGTGCTGGACTATCTGAAGACCTTCAAACCCGAGCAGTTCGAGGGCGCCGATACGCGCACGGTCGTCCTGAAGATGCGCGCGGGCGATATGAGCTTCGCCGGCGCCGACTACCTGCTCGGCTTCGCCCTGCCCAACCTCTTTTTCCACGCGGCGACGGCCTACGACATCCTGCGCGCCAACGGCGTGGCGCTGGGCAAGCGGGATTTCCTGGGCGGGTTGTAGGCGCTGAAAACCCTTCTCAAGCCACAGAAGGGTCGCACGACGCGGGTGGGTGGTTCGAGACGCTCCCTTCGGTCGCCCTCACCACGACTAGAATACTGGCCTGCAAAAGCCTTAGTCGTGGTGAGGGGCGCGCCCTTTGCGCGCGTCTCGAACCACGCACCGAAGTCGCGGCAGACCCTCGTGGGGAACCCTCACCCCTTCGGCTGCAACCGCACCACCACTGTCGCCGAGAGCCCCGGCCGCAGGCGGGCCAATTCCGCCTGACCCGGATCCAGCCGCACCCGCACCGGAACCCGCTGGACGATCTTGGTGAAGTTGCCGTTGCCGGGCTCGAAGGGCAGCAGGGCGAACTCGGCGCCGGAGGCCGGCGACAGACTGTCGACAACCCCTTTCAGTTTCACCCCCGGCAGGGCGTCGACCTTCACCGTCACCGGATCGCCGACCACCATGCGCGCGGTCTGGGTCTCCTTGAAGTTGGCGGTGACGTAGAGGCCCTGGTTGGGCACCAGGGTCAGCAGGCGGCTGCCGGGCTGCACATAGTCTCCCGGCTGGGCCTGACGGGCGCCAACGACGCCGGCGATGGGGGCGCGGATGATGGAATTGACCTGATCCTGCCGGGCGAGATCGAAGGCGGCCTTCGCCTTGGCCTCGGCGGCGCGGGCCTGGGCGAGGCCCGCCAACAGGGTGGCGCCGCGGCTGTGGGTGAGGCTGGCCTGGTTCTGACTGACCTCCAGGGCCGCGCGGCTGCGCTCGGCGTCGGCGTCGGCGCTGGCGGCGGCGGCGCGGTACTGGTCCGCGTCGTGCTGGGCGACGGCGCCGCCGGCCACGAGGCGTTCATAGCGGCCCCGGTCGGCGTCGGCCTTCCTGGCCTGGGCGTCCGCGGCTCCGATACTCGTCTGCACCTCGCGGACCGTGGAGGCGGCCAGAGTTTCTTCGGCCGCATGGCTACCCAAGGCGGCCTGGGCGGCCTCGACCGAGGCCTGGGCGGCCTGCAGGTCGGCGGAGGCGGCTGCGACCCGGGCGTCGTATTCCTCCGGATCGAGGCGCAGCAGGGGCTGGCCGGCCTGGACGAGTTGGTTGTCCCGCACATAGACCTCGGCGACGAGGCCGCGCACCTTGGGGGCGACGATGGTCTTGTCGGCCTGGACATAGGCGTCGTCGGTGCCGGCGGTAGGCTTGGCGGCGAGGATGTAGGCGACGCCGGCGACGGCGACGATCGCCGCGACGCCGACAGCGATGAACACCCGGCGCGAGGGCTTGGCCCGGGTCGCCGCGGGCGCGGCCGAGACGCCTGCAGGGGCGTCGGCGGTCAGGGCCTCCGGGTTCACGGGGGCGTTCATCGGTCGAACACCAGCAGGGTCGAGGTGGCGCTGGCGTAGAGCCGCCCCTCGGCGTCGATCAGCCGGCCCTCGGCGAAGGCGGCGCGGCGGCCGAGGGTGACCACCCGCCCCTCGGCGCGCACCGGCCCGGTGTCCTTGGTCATGGCCTTGTGGTAGGCGACCTTGAGTTCCAGGGTCGTGAACCCCTGCCCCACCTTTAGCCGCGAATGCACCGCGCAGCCGACGGCCGAGTCGAGCAAGGTGGCCGCATAGCCGCCATGCACCGTGCCGAGGGGGTTGTAGACCCCCTCGGTCGGCTCGCCCTCGAAGACCACGAACCCCTCCTCCAGGGTATGCAGTTTGAAGCCGAGGGTCTTGCCGATGCCGGGACCGCCGCGGGCGAAGACAGCCCGTAGTTGTTCGAGGCCCGTGGGGCCTGAGGCGGTGGTGATCTGGTTCATCGAAGGGCCTCCAGACCCAGGCGGGCGCGCAGGGACGCGCGCGAGGCTTTCAGGATGGCGTCGGACTGGACCGGGTCGGCCACGGCGCGGGCCAGGGACACCGCGCCGACCAGTTCCGACAACACCGAGCCGGCCAGGGCCTGTGGCTCCGGCTCGCCCATGGCCTGCAGCTTTTCGGCGATGTAGCCGGTGAGCCGCGCGACTCCCCCGCCGAACACGCCTTGCGCCTCTGCCGGCAGGCGGGCGAGATCGGCGGATAGCGAGGGCAGCGGACAGCCGGCGCTGCGGACGTCCCTGTGACTGCGGGAGAGGTAGAAGCCGATGTAGGCGGCCAGCGCCTCGGCGGGGGGCATGTCCCCCGTGGTCGCCGCGAACTTGCCGCTGGCGTCGCGGAACATCTGGCCGATGGCCTCGGTGACGAGGTCGTCCTTGGATTTGAAGTGGGCGTAGAAGCCGCCATGGGTCAGGCCGGCCTCGGCCATGATCGCCGCGACCCCGACGCCCCCCGGCCCGTCCTCGCGAATGGCGCGGGACGCCACCTGCAGCACCTTGGCGCGGGTCTTCTCCTTGTGCTCGTCGTCGTATCGCATGGCCTGCCGTCCGGGCTTGTGGTTGTTTATATGATGACTATAATATCATCTTGCAGGCGTGCAAGAGGGCTCCATGGCCGCCATATCCCTACCCGTCAGCGGCCCGGCCCCGGCGACCCCCGGCGAGCTGAGCAACGGGCGCAAGTATCTGATCTTCGCGGTGATGGCCTTCGGCCAGTTCATGGCCCTGCTAGACATCCAGATCGTCGCCGCCTCCCTGAACTCCATCCAGGCGGGCCTGTCCGCCGGCCCGGACGAAATCTCCTGGATCCAGACCGCCTATCTGATGGCGGAGATCATCATGATCCCCCTGGCCGCCTTCCTGACCCAGGCGATCTCCACACGCTGGGTGTTCGCCCTCTCTGCCTTCCTCTTCACCATCTCCAGCCTGATGTGCGGCCTGGCCTGGGACATCCAGTCGATGATTGTGTTCCGGGCGATCCAGGGGTTCGTGGGCGGGGCCATGGTGCCGACGGTGTTCGCCACCGGGTTTGCGATGTTCTCCGGCCCGCGCCGGGCGATGATCCCGGCCATCCTGGGAGTGGTCTCCACCCTCGCCCCGACACTGGGTCCGACGGTGGGCGGCTGGATCACCGACGGCCTGGGCTGGCGCTGGCTGTTCTTCCTCAACATCGTCCCCGGCGCGGCGGTGACGGTGCTGATCTTCCTGTTCGGCAAGGTCGACACCAGCGATCGGTCGATGCTGAAGCGCATCGATTGGGCCCACCTGGGCTCCATGGCCGTCTTCCTGGGCGCCCTGGAATATGTGCTGGAGGAAGGCCCCAAGAACGACTGGTTCAGCGACCCCAAGATCGCCGTCGCCGGCTGGCTGTCCCTGGTGGGCGCCGCCCTCTTCTTCGAGCGCTCGTTCTTCTCCACCATGCCCATCGTCAAGCTGACGCCGTTCCGCAGGCCGACCTTCGCCTTCGCCTGCCTGTTCAACCTGGTGATCGGCTTCGGCCTCTATTCGGCGACCTATCTGCTGCCGGTCTATCTGGGCCGGGTGCGGGACTATTCGAGCCTGGACATCGGCACCACGGTGTTCGTTTCGGGCCTGGCCATGGGGTTCGGCGCCCCGATCGCGGCGTCCCTGTCGCAGAAGATCGACCCGCGGATCGTGATCAGCGTGGGGCTGAGCCTCTTCGCCCTGGGCCTTTGGCTGTTCTCGGCCATCGGGCCGGAGTGGGGGTTCGGCGCCCTGTTCATCCCCCAGGCCGTGCGCGGCTTTGCGATCCTCCTGTGCATCGTCCCCAGCGTGGGCCTGGCCCTGAACGGCTTTGGCCAGAGCGAGCTCAAATACGCCTCGGGGCTTTTCAACCTGATGCGCAACCTCGGCGGCGCCATCGGCATCGCCGTGGTCAACACCTGGCTCCAGGACAGCGCGCGGCTGCACGCCCTGCGCATCGGCGAGAGCGTGTCCGCCAAGGCCGGCGAGGTCCTGGCCGGCCTCACCCGCCAGTTCCAGGCCGCCACCCCCGACCCGGTCCTGGCCGGACGGATGGCTTCGGCGGAGCTGGGCCATGTGGTCGGCATCCAGGCCCTGACCCTGGCCTTCGACGACGTCTTTCGCCTGATGGCCTGGCTGTTCATCGCCGCCCTGGTGCTGGTCCCCCTGTGCCGCCCCCCCGACCCCGAGCAGGCCGCCCCGCCCCTCGAAGCCCATTGAGGAAGGTCGATCCCATGTCGCTCGCGCATCGTTCCCTGCCCGCCTTCGCCGCCCTCGCCCTGACCGGCGCCCTGGCCGCCGCCTGCACCGTCGGGCCGGACTACCAGCGCCCGGCCCTGGGCCTGCCGACCGCCTTCCACAACGCACCGGCTGCGGCCTCAAAGATGTCTGGTAGCGACGCCTGGTGGCTGGCCTTCCATGACCCCGAACTCACCCGCGTCGTCGAGGCGGCCCTGGTCGGAAACCAGGATCTCGCCGCCGCCGAGGCCCGCCTGCGCCAGGAGCGGGCCGTCGCCCGCATCGCCGGCGCCAACCTGCTGCCCACCGCCCAGCTCACCGGCCAGGCCGCCGCCCAGCACCAGTCCCTGGACAGCCCCGTGGGCGAGATCGCCAGCCACTTCCCGGGCTACAAGCGCGACCAGGCCCTCTACGACCTCGGCGCCGGCGCCAGCTGGGAGATCGACCTCTTCGGCGGCGACCGCCGCGCCGCCCAGGCCGCCCGGGCCGACGCCAGGGCCGCCCAGGCCAGCCTCGCCGCCGTCCGCCTCAGCGTCGCCGCCGACGCCGCCGACGCCTATCTGCAGGTCCGCGCCATCCAGGCCCGGCTGGACATCGCCGCCCAACAGGAAACCACCGCCCGCGCCCTTGCCGCCCTGGTCGAGCGCCGCCAGGGCGAGGGCGTCGCCTCCGAACGCGAAGCCCACCAGGCCCGCGCCGCCCTGGAAGGGGTCGAGGCCCGCGTGCCGCCCCTGAAGGCCGCCCTGGAGGCGCAGGCCGCCCGCCTCGCCATCCTGATGGGCCAGGTCCCCGGC
>FTAI01000287.1_pt1 | contig 19629 bp, 19 predicted proteins | sample 1638941 | NCBI WGS metagenome assembly FTAI01 (sample SAMEA3914813, study PRJEB12502) | metagenome | biome: forest; material: soil | place: Canada | collected 2011-07-07 | depth 0.3 m | reverse complement strand
CTGGACAAGGACCGCCTGTTCGGCATGCTGGACAGCAATATCGACGGCAAGATCGAAAAGACGGAACTCAGGGGCGAGATCGGCGCCATGATCGCCAAGTACTGGGACGTCCTCGACAAGAACCACGACGGCGTGCTCGACAAGGAAGAGTTCGCCGCCATGCAGAAGATGATGGGCGGCCGCCACCGCGCCGAAGCCGCTCCGGCCAAGCCGGCGCCGGCTCCCACCGCCGGGACCGCATCGACCGGCGGGAAGTAGTCCCGACCGATTGAAATCCGCCTCAGAAAGGCCCGGCGCTCCGCAGCGCCGGGCCTTTTTCTTTGGCTATTCCGTTGGTCGTAATGGCTGGCCTAGCGCCCTACTCCGGCCAGAGCTCCTGGAGGTCGCCCTTGCGGTTCAGCTGGCGGACCGCGCGCTTGACGACCGCCAGGAGACGCCTGCGACGGGCGGCCTCGTCGTAGGTCATGGCGCCCCTGGCCAGGCCCTCGAGCAGGAAGCGGCCCAGGTCGCGGCTGGTCTGGAAGCGGGGGTCGGCGCCGGCCTGGACCAGGGCGCCGAACCGGTCGCCGACCTGGGCGCGGTCGAAGGCGGCCTGGGCGGCGGCAAGCCGGGCGCGGAGCATCGGGTCGGTGCGGGCCGCGGCCTCGAGCTCGGCGAAGGCGATGAACGGAGTCTCGTGCAGCAGGGCCCAGTAGGCGTCGATCGCCGCTTCCGAAGCGTCCTGCCCCGGCGCCGCCGAGGCGGCCGCGGCCTCCTCGAAGAGGCGCGCGCGGGCGATCTCGATGTGCTGGATGGCCGCCTCCACCAGCTCCTCGCGGGTCGCGAAGTGATAGAGCATGGCCCCGCGCGTCAGCTTGGCCGCCTCGGCGATCACCCCATTGCCGGCGGCGTGGTAGCCGATCTCGGCGAACAGCCGCATGGCCGCCTCCAGGATGCGCGCGCGCGTCCGCAGCGACTTCGGCGTCGCCTTCGCCGGATTGGGGCTTGCTTCCATAGAAACCAATTTTGGGCGACCGGGGAGGGTCCGCGCTGGCAGTTTCCTAGCAGGTGAGGCCGCGCCCCCGCCAGCGGAAGGGAGACCCTTCGCAAAACCGACACGAAATCAGTCCACCTCCTGCCTTGAAACTGGGCGAGGTGGGGGCTCAAGTGACCGAAGCCGGAATCCGCCGTTATCGAAGCGTCTTCATTTCCGACGTGCACCTGGGCACCCGCGGCTGCCAGGCCGACCTGTTGCTGGACTTCATCCGCCACATGGAGTGCGACACCCTCTACCTGGTGGGAGACATCGTCGACGGCTGGAAGATGAAGAGCGGCTGGTACTGGCCGCAGTCGCACAACGACGTGGTGCAGAAGATCCTCAGGCTCGCGCGCAAGGGCGTCTCGGTGATCTATGTCCCCGGCAACCACGACGAGGTCATCCGCGACTTCTGCGGCGTCCACTTCGGCGGCGTGGTGGTGGCGCGGGACGCGATCCATGAAACCGCCGATGGCCGCCGCTTCCTGGTGATGCACGGCGACGAGTTCGACGCGGTGGTGCAGAACGCCAAGTGGCTGGCGCTGCTGGGCGATTGGGCCTACCGGGCGCTGCTCGCCTCGAACACCCTGATCAACAGCGTGCGGCGCAGCCTCGGCTTTGGCTATTGGAGCTTTTCGGCCTTCGCCAAGACCCGGGTGAAGAAGGCCCTGCAGTTCATCGAGAACTTCGAACAGGCGGTCGCCGAGGAGGCGCGGAGGCGCGGCGTCGACGGGGTGATCTGCGGGCACATCCACAAGGCCGAAAGCCGGATGATCGGCGACATCGCCTACATCAACGACGGCGACTGGGTTGAGAGCTGCACGGCGCTGGTGGAACATGCGGACGGACGGCTGGAAATCCTGGAGTGGCCGAAACTCGCCGGCGGACGCGCGTCCGCCGCGCGGCCGAACCTCGAACAGCCGCTCGCCGCCTGACTGACCGGCGGTCGCGGTTTCCTGACCGATTGACAGGACGCGTGAACTCATGACAGTGCCGCTGTCATGAAATCGCCGGCGTCCACCCCCAACCTGCGCGATCGGCAACGCGAGGAGACCCGCGAGCAGATCCTCCGCGCGGTGGGCCGCCAGCTCGAGGCCGGCCCGCTCGAGGACCTCAGCTTCTCGGAGATCGCCAAGGACGCCAAGGTCGGCGAACGGACCGTCTACCGCTATTTCCCGACCAAGGAATCGCTGCTGGGCGCCTTCTGGGCCTGGCTGCAGACCCAGGCCGTAGCCCAGCCGGAGGTGCGCAAAGCCTCCCGCTCGCTGCCGCGCATCCGCGAGGCGATCACCGCGCCGCATGACGCCGGCCGGCCGATGCGCATCCTGCTGGTCACCGACGCCTGGGAGCCGCAGGTCAACGGCGTGGTGCGCACCCTCACCCGCGTGGTCGCCGAGCTGAAGGCCATGGGCCATTCGGTCGAGGTGATCAGCCCCGATCAGTTCAAGACCTTCCCGCTGCCCACCTATGCCGAGATCAAGGTCGCGATCGGCGTCTACGAGCCGGTTCAGGAGCGCTTCAAGGCGTTCGAACCGGAGGCGATCCACATCGCCACCGAGGGCCCCATAGGCCTCGCCGCGCGGCGCATCTGCGTGGAATGGAAGCTGCCCTTCACGACCAGCTACCACACCCGGTTCCCGGAATATGTCTCGGCGCGCCTCCCTTTGCCGCTGGCCGCCGGCTACGCCTACATGAAGTGGTTCCACAAGCCGTCGGGGCGGCTGATGGTCGCCACGCCCACCATGCGCGACGAGCTCGCGGGCCACGGCTTCCGCAACATCTCGTCCTGGTCGCGGGGCGTCGACACCGAGGCCTTCCATCCCGACCACGCCGGCAAGCCGGACGTCTATGCCGGCCTCGCGCGACCGATCTTCCTGACCGTCGGCCGGGTGGCGGTGGAGAAGAACATCGAGGCCTTCCTGGGCCTTGACCTGCCGGGGACCAAGGTCGTCGTCGGCCCCGGGCCGCAGAAGGACGAGCTCGCCGCCAAATATCCGAAGGCGGTGTTCACCGGCGCCAAGTCGGGCGCGGAACTGGCGGCCTATTTCGCCGGCGCCGACGTCTTCGTCTTCCCCTCGCTCACCGACACCTTCGGCCTGGTGATCCTGGAAGCCATGGCGTCCGGCACGCCGGTGGCGGCCTATCCGGCGCCCGGCCCCATCGACATCATTCCCAACTCCGGGGCCGGCAAGCTCGCCACCAGCGCCACGGAGGGCCTGCGCGAGGCCTGCCTCGAGGCCCTCACGCTCGACCGCAAGCAGGTGCGCGCCTTCGCCGAGAAGTTCTCCTGGCGGGCCTGCGCCGAGGATTTCGTGCGTAACCTGCAGCCCTATCCGGAGCCCGAGAAGACCCGGTTCTGGCGGCGGCTGCGGCGGCTGGCCCGGGTGCGGCGCCGGCGACCCGAGGCGGCCTGACCTCCATGCGCAGGCTCTCGTCCGCGGGTCTGGCGGCGATCCTGCTCGCGACCGCGCTCCGGGCGGCCGCCGCGGCCGAGGAGGCGCCCACCGTCACCTCGGTCACCGTCGTCGCCCCGACGCCGCTGGCCGGTCCGGGCGTGGACGCCGACAAGCTGCCGGGGGCCACCGAGAGCCTTCAGGCCTTCGACCTGCAACGGCGAGGCTCCCTCGCCGTCACCGACGCGCTGGAGCAGCGCACGCCGGGTCTCAGCCTCTCCGACAGCCAGGGCAACGGTTTCGCCCGCGGCCTGAACTACCGCGGCTTCCAGGCCTCCGCCCTGCAGGGCGCGCCGCAGGGCCTGGCGGTCTATCTGGGCGGCGTGCGGCTGAACGAGGCGTTCGGCGACACGGTCAACTGGGACCTGATCCCCGAAACCGCCGTCTCCCGCATCGACCTCATGACCGGAGATCCGGCCTTCGGCCTCAATGCGCTGGGCGGAGCACTGAGCCTGACCATGAAGACCGGCCGCGACGCGCCGGGCGGCGCGGCAAGCGTCCAGGGCGGCTCCTTCGGCCAGGTGTTCGGCTCGCTGGAGTATGGCGCCGCCAAGGGCCCCTGGAGCGCCTATGTCGCCGCCGACGGCGGGCGCGAGGACGGCTGGCGGTCGCATTCGCCGTCGAGCCTGGCCCGCGGATATGCGGACTTCGGCTGGCAGGACGGGCGCGCCGAGCTTCATCTCATCGTGGCCGGCGGCGGGACCGATCTGGGCGTCGTCGGGCCGACGCCGGTCGACCTCCTGGCCAAGGACCGGCGCGCGGTCTTCACCCATCCGCAGACCACCCGTGACCGGAACGGGCTGGTCGCGCTCAACGGCGCATTCAAGGCCTCCGACGCCTGGTCGATCCAGGCCAGCCTATATGGGCGCGTCTTCCATCAGGACCATCTGGACGGCAACGACGGCAATTTCGAAGGCTGTAGCGGCGCGGCGGCCGATCCGCTGTTCGGAACCCTGTGCGTTCAAAGCGACGGCTTCCCTTCGGCCATCCGGCCGCCGGCGGCCGCGTTCCAGGTCCTGGGGGCGGATGGTCAGCCGGTCGCCTGCCCGCCCCTGGCCGCCGGCCAGACCAGGCTCTGCGACGGGATCGCCTACGGGACGCTCGACCGGACCCGCACGCGGTCGACGACCGGTGGCGTCTCCCTGCAAGCCGTGCGCAGCGCGCCGCTGTTCGGCCGGACGAACCTTTTCGCCGCCGGCCTCAGTCTCGACCGGAGCCGCGTGCGCTTCGGCGCCGACAGCACGCTGGGGCTGATCTTCCCCGACATCAGAGTCGGCACGACGGCCCCGATCCCCGGCGCCGGCCAGATCATCCGCACCGCCGGCGCCGTCGCCTATGATCCGGTGGACATCCGCGCGAGCAACGACGCCTACGGTCTCTACGCGACCGACACATTGGACCTGACCGATCGGCTGTTCCTTACGCTCAGCGGGCGGTTCAACGCCGTGCGAATCGCCGTCGCCGACCGCACGGGGACCAGCCCGGACCTCAACGGCAAGCACAGCTTCGACCGTTTCAATCCCGCCGCCGGCCTGGCCTACAAGCTCAGCGACGCCGTCACCGCCTATGGCGGCTATGCCGAGACCAACCGCGCGCCGACGCCGCTGGAGCTCTCCTGCAGCGACCCTCTAAGGCCATGCCTGCTGGAAAACGCCCTGGTCTCCGATCCGCCGCTGAAGCAGGTGGTCTCGCGCACCTGGCAGGCGGGCTTGCGCGGGTCGAGCCCGGCGGGCGGCGGCCATGTGGACTGGCGCCTGGGGGCCTACCGCAGCGACAACGCCGACGACATCGTGGCCCTGGCCAGCGCGATCCAGGGCCGCGGCTCCTACGCCAACGTCCCAAGCACACGCCGCCAAGGCCTCGAGGCGGAGATCGACTTCCGCGCCGGCCGCTGGATGGCCTTCGCCTCGGCCAGCGAGATCGAGGCGACGTACCGGTTCTCGGGTGATCGGCCCTCGCCCAACAGCCCCTTCGCGGACGCCAGCGGCAATGTCCAGGTGAAGCCAGGCGACCGCATCGGGGGCATCCCGCCCGGGCGGTTCAAGGCCGGCGCGGACGTCGACCTGACGCCGGCCCTGACCGTCGGCGCCGACCTCCTGGGCGTCAGCGCCCAGCGCCGGGTGGGCGATGAGTCCAACCAGGACGCCCGGCTTTCGGCCTATTGGGTGGCGGGCGCCCACGCGACCTGGCGCCTGAGGCACGGCCTTGAGCTGTTTGGCCGGATCGACAACCTGTTCGACCGCAGATACGCGACGTTCGGGACCTATTTCCAGACCGACGCCCTGGCGAACGTGGCGCCCTCGCCCCTGCCGGCCGATGCGGATCCGCGGACCGACACGCCCGCCCCGCCCCGCTCGTTCCTGGTGGGCCTGCGCGCCCGTTGGTGAAGCCGGCGGGCTCTAACCGAAGCGGCCGGTGATGTAGTCGGAGGTTCGGCGCGTGGCGGGGCGCTGGAAAAGCTCCTCCGTGGGACCAAACTCGACCAGTTCGCCCAGGTACATGAAGCCTGTGTAGTCGCTGACCCGCGCCGCCTGGCCCAGGTTGTGGGTGACGATGACGATGGTGTAGTCGGCCTTCAGCTGGGTCACCGTCTCTTCCAGCTTGGCGCTGGAGATCGGGTCGAGCGCCGAGGTCGGCTCGTCGAGCAGCAACACCTCGGGCCGCACCGCGACGCCGCGGGCGACACACAGCCGCTGTTGCTGGCCGCCGGAGAGCCCGAGGCCGGGGCCCCTCAGATTGTCCTTCACCTCGTTCCACAGCGCCGCGCGCGTGAGCGCCTCCTCGACCCGGGCGTCCATGTCGGCCTTGGAGAGGTTCTCGTAGAGCCGCACGCCATAGGCGACATTGTCATAGACGCTCATCGGGAACGGTGTCGGCTTCTGGAACACCATGCCGACGCGGGCCCGCAGGTCGGCGAGGTTGGTGCCGGGGGCCAGGATGTTCTGGCCGTCCAGGATGATCTCGCCCTCGGCCCGCTGGCCCGGATAGAGGGCGTACATCCGGTTGAGCGTCCGCAGGAGGGTGGACTTGCCGCATCCGGAGGGGCCGATCAGCGCCGTCGCCTTGTTCCGGGCGAAGGGGATCGTGACCCCTTTCAGGGCCTGGGTCTTGCCGTAGAAAAAGTCGAGGTTGCGCACGTCGACCCGTACGTCGGCGCGGTCCACGTCGGCGATGCTGGTCTCGAATTCGTCCACGGCCGGATTGAGGGTATTCACGAGCGTCGCTGCTCCTTGGCCACGATACGCGCGACGATGGTCACCGCAAGCACGGTGGCGGCGATCAGGAGCGCGCCCGTCCACGCGAGCCGGCGCCAGTCGTCATACGCGCTCAGCGCGAAGTTGAAGATGACCACCGGCAGGTTGGCGGTGGGATGCCGAAGGTCGAGGGAGAAGAACTGGTTGTTGAGCGCGGTGAACAGCAAGGGCGCCGTCTCGCCGCTGATCCGCGCGAACGCCAGGAGCGCGCCGGTCAGGAGGCCGCTCTGCGCCGAGCGCCAGAGGATGGTGCGGATCACGAAGGACAGCGGCGCGCCCAGCGCCACCCCGGCTTCGCGCAGGGTCGCCGCCTGCAGCGACAGCACGTCCTCGGTGGTCCGGGTGATCACCGGCACGGCAAGCAGGGCGAGCGCTACCGAGCCGGCGAACCCGGAAAAGGTGTGGAACGGCGCGACAAGCCGCTCGTAGACGAACAGGCCCACCAGGATCGACGGCGCCGAAAGCAGCACGTCGTTGAGGAACCGGATGGCCGAGCCGTAGTGCGAGCGCCCGCCATATTCCGCCAGCCATGTGCCGGCCAGGATCCCGACGACCAGGGCCATCACCATGGCCAGCAGGCACATCATGATCGAGCCCATGATGGCGTTGGCGAGCCCCCCCGTGGATCCAGGCGCCGGCGTCGACTTGGTGAAGACGTCCAGGTTCAGCCCGCCGAGGCCCTGGCTCAGCAGCGACCAGACGATCGCCGCCAGCGCGGCCAGCGCCACCACCGTGACGAGCACGCAGAAGACCTTGAAGGCCAGGTCGGCGATCTGGCGGCGCGCGACTTTCGCGGTCGAGCCGGCCATCACCGGGCCCTTGGCGTGCGGAGCATCAGCCGGGCGAGCCCGAGCACGATGAAGGTGATGACGAACAGCACCAGGCCCAGCGCGATCAAGGCCGCGGTGTGCATCGGCGTCGACGCCTCCGTGAACTCGTTGGCGATGGTGGAGGCGATGGTGGAACCTGAATCGAACATGGACTTCGGGAAGCCGTGCGAATTTCCGATGATGAAGGTGACGGCCATGGTCTCGCCGAGCGCCCGGCCGAGGCCCAGCATCACCGCGCCGATGGCGCCGGTGCGTACATAGGGCAGGGTCACCGACATCACCACCTCGGCGGTGGTCGCGCCGAGGCCGTAGGCGCTCTCGCGCACCGCGGCGGGCACGGTGAGCAGAAGCTCGCGCAGGGTCGCGGCCATGAACGGCAGGATCATGATCGCCAGGATGATCGAGGCCGACAGGATGCCCGAGCCGTTGGGCACGCCGCTGGTCAAGGTCTCGAGAAGCGATCCGGGCTTGGCCGCCGACATCAGCGGCAGCTGGACGAACCGCGAGAACAGCGGCGCGAAGACGAAGAGGCCCCACATGCCGTAGACGATCGAGGGGATGCCCGCGAGCAGCTCCACCGCCGTGCCGATCGGCCGGCGCAGGGCCGCTGGGCAGAGTTCGGTCAGGAAGAACGCCACGCCGCCGGCGATCGGCAGCGCGATGGCCAGCGCCACGGCCGAGGTGACCACGGTGCCGACGATGGGCCCCGCCGCGCCATAGACGTCGGTCACCGGGTTCCAGGTCGAGACGGTGAGGAAGCCGAGGCCGAACTTGCGGATCGCCGGCCAGCCGCCGAGCACCAGCGAGAACAGGAGGCCGCCAAGCGCGACCAGCAGCGAGGTGGCCGCGGCGAAGCACAGGCTTTCGAAGATCCGGCCGAGAAACGCGCCACGCGGGGCGGAGCGTCGTGCCTGTCTGCCGGCTTCGGGAAGGACTGCGTCGGACATGGCTCTTGGAAACTGACGGAGTGGCCGCACAACCCCGCCACCATGAATGGCGGCGGGGGCGCGGAGGTTCAAGCCTATTGGTAGACCGGCTTGCCGTCGGGACCGACAATCTTGGTCCAGGACTTGCGGATCAGGTCTTTCACCGCGGCCGGCATGGGCACGTAGTCCAGTTGGTTCGCCGCAGCGTCGCCGTTCTTGTAGCACCAGTCGAAGAAGGCCAGCACTTCCTTGCCCTTGGCGGCGTCGGTCTGCTTGTTGTGCACCAGGATGAAGGTCGCCCCGGTGATCGGCCAGGCCTCGGCGGCCGGCTGGTCGAGCAGCAGCAGGTAGAAGCCCGGCGCCGCGCTCCACTTCGCGCCCGCCGCGGCGGCGGCGAAGTTGGACGCGTCCGGCGAAACGAACTTGCCGGCCTTGTTCTGCATCAGGGCGTAGGTCATCGCATTCTGCTTGGCGTAGGCGTACTCGACGTAGCCGATGGCGCCCGGAGTCTGCTTCACGAAGGCGGCGACGCCGTCGTTGCCCTTGCCGCCCAGGCCCACCGGCCACTGCACGGAGTCGTTGCCGCCGACCTCGGTGGCCCAGTGCTGGGCCTTCATGCTGAGGTAGGTGGTGAAGAGGAAGGTCGTGCCCGAGCCGTCGGAACGGTGCACGACGGTGATCGGAATGTTCGGAAGCGGCACGCCAGGGTTGGCCTTGACCAGGATCGGGTCGTTCCACTTCTTGATCGCGCCGCGGTAGATGTCGGCGAGGTTCGCGCCGGTCATCCGGATCTGGCCGGGCTTGATCCCCGGCAGGTTCATCACCGGCACCACGCCGCCGATCACGGTCGGGAACATGGCCAGGCCGCCGGCGGCCAGGTCGTCCGGCTTCAGCGGCTTGTCGCTCGCGCCGAAGTCCACGGTCGAGGCGTTGATCTGCTTGATGCCGCCGCCGGAGCCGATCGCCTGATAGTTCAGGCTGGTCCCGGTTTGGGCTTTATACATCTCCGCCCATTTGGCGTAGACCGGCGCCGGGAAAGTCGCGCCCGCGCCAGAAATCACGCCCGCAGCCTGGGCCGTCGTGGCCGCGCCGAGGATCAGGGCTGCACCGACGGCCGCCCTCAGTATTTTCAACATGGTTCTCTCCTGAAAAGAGCGCCCCATCCATGCCGCTCTCGGGCCGCTGATTAGCCGCCACGCACGACAGTTTGGTGACACCACGGCCTTACATGTCGGATTGAGGTACACCGTTCACGGATCGAGTGTCACGGACCCGTCACAAGACTGTCGGCCAGCCGTCATGTGCGGCGGATACACCGCTGCAGAGCGCCGGGGGGTCGTTGAGAGCTCAGTTGCCCGCGTCGCTGACTGCAATGACTGCTTTAACGTAAGAGACGGGGACAAGATCATGAGCCTTCTGATGAAGGGGCCGGCGCGACATGTCGCGCACGGCGCGCTTATCGCGCTATTGCTGTCGAGCGCGGCCACCGCCGCCCTGGCGGCGCCCAAGGCCCACAAGCACACCCACACGAAGGCGCCCGCGGTCGATCCTCGCGACGCCAAGATGGCGGCGATGCAGGCGCAGCTCGACGAGATGCGCGCGCAGATGGCCCAGCTGGTGCAGTCGAAGAACGCCGACCAGAGCGACACGAAGGTCGTCGCCCTCCAGCAGCAGCTCGACACCGTCAACGCCCAATTGGCCGACGTGAAGGCCGCCCAGACCGCCGACGCCTCGGACATCATCACCCTGAAGGCTCCGCCCCCGGTGGCGGTGTCCCTGCCGAACGGCAAGCCGACCCTGGCCAGCTCCGACGGACGCTTCACCGCCAACGTCCGCGCCATCGTCATGTTCGACGGCGCCAAATACTTCCAGAAGGAGGACCTGCCGCCCCAGGTCACCAACCGGAAACTCAACGACGGCACCAACTTCCGCCGCGCCCGCTTCGGCATCGACGGCAAGCTGTTCAAGGACTTCGACTACGCCCTGATCTACGAGTTCGGCGGCTCCGGCGCGGAAGACACCGGCCACATCCAGGAAGCCTGGGTGCAGTACACCGGCTGGAAGCCGTTCCGGCTGCGGGTCGGCGCCTTCGAGCCGAACATCGGCCTGCAGGCCGCGGTCTCAACCAGCCAGATGATCATGATGGAGCGTCCCGCCCCCGCCGAAGTGGCGCGGAACGTGGCCGCCGGCGACAGCCGCAGCGGCATCCAGCTGACCGGCAACGGCATCTGGGGCGAAGGGGACTCCGGCATCGCCACGCGCTGGTTCGTTTCGGGCGCCCTGACCGGCAATACGGTGAGCACGCTCAACTCGACCGGCGGTTTCGCGATCCAGCCGTCGGGCGAGCAGACGGGCATCATCGGCCGCTTCGCCTTGGCCCCGTTCGACTCGACCAACTGGCAGGCCCACGTCGCGGTGAACGCCCAGTACGTCACCCAGCCGAACGACCTCGGCCTCACGGCCACGCCGCGCTATCCGATCCAGCTCCGCGACCGGCCTGAGCTTCGCGTCGACGGAGCCCGCCTCGTCGACACCGGCGGCATCGACGCCAGGACCGCCGCCGTCTACGGCGGGGAGTTCGGCTTCACGTCCCACCAGTTCATGCTGGAAAGCGAGTACTTCGAGTACCAGATCGGGCGCCGCAACACGACGGCGGTGACGCCGAGCGACCCGCACTTCCACGGCTGGTACGTGCAAGGCGCTTGGGTCCTGACGGGCGAGAATCGGCCCTACAACGCGGCCGAGGCTCGCTTCGACGCGCCGAAGATGAACTACAACTTCAACCCGGCGGCCGGCACCTGGGGCGCCTTCGAACTGGCCGCGCGCTACTCAGAGCTCGACCTCAACTACCACGACTGCGGCGCGGGCCATGCGATCCCGACCGCGCCGGCGCCTTGCTTCGACGCCGTCCGCGGCGGCGACCAGAAGATCTCGAGCGTCGGGCTCAACTGGTACCTGAACCCGGCTATCCGTCTGATGTTCGACTACCTGCATGTGGACGTGAACCGGTTCAACGCCGCGGGCCTGCAGGTCGGCCAGCAGTACGACGCCGTCGCCATGCGAGGCCAATTCACCTTCTAGCGTCTATCCCCCGTGAACTGACAACGCCGCCGCGCCCCCCGCGGCGGCGTTTTTTTGCCCTACCCGCGAAGCGGGAGAGGAAGATCAGAGCAGGCGGCTGCGCATCGCCTGGGAAAGGAAGTCGATCAGGGTCACGGCGACGATGATCACGATCACGATGGCCGAGAGCTTGTGATAGGCGAAGCCGTTCATCGCATCGAACAGCAGTTGGCCGATACCGCCGGCGCCGATCAGGCCCAGCACCGTGGCCGAGCGCGAGTTCGATTCGAACCGGTAGAGCGCGTAGGAGGTCCAGAGCGGCGCCACCTGCGGGATCACGCCCCAGACGATCTCCTGAAGCCGCGTCGCCCCCGTCGCTCGGACCCCCTCGACGGGACCCTTGTCGATGGACTCGACGCCCTCGGAGAACAGCTTCGCCAGCACCCCGCCGGTGTTCAGCGCCAGCGCCAGCACGCCTGCGAACGGGCCCAGGCCCACGGCGACGATGAACAGGGTGCCGAGCACCAGGTCCGGGATCGACCGCAACAGGTTCATCAAGAGGCGCATCGGCTGTTGCAGCCAGAGCGGCGACAGGTTGCGCGCGCAGGCGAGGCCGAAGGGAACCGCCAGGATCACCGCCAGGCTCGTCCCCCAGAGCGCGATCTGGATGGTGAGCCACATCTGCGCGATGTAGAGGCGAAGGTCCGTGAAGTCCGGCCGGATCAGCTCCTTGCCGTACTGGCGCATGTTCTCCGAATTGGTGAACAGCAGCGTCAGGTGGCTCATCTCCACCGGCTTGAAGCCGATGATCAGCAGCAGGATCACCCCGCCCCAGACCGCGATGTCCGGCGCGCGCTGGGCCCAGGAGCGGTGGGGCGGCGGCGGGATGGCCGCGGGCGCCGGCGCGGCCGAACTCATCAGACGTCCGGCTCCACGGCGCGCCTCTGGGCCGCCGTGTTGTGGATCTTGTCGTAGGCCGCCTGCGCCGCGGCGATCTTGGCCGCGTCGCCCGATCGGCGCGCCTGGCCGAGGGCGTTCGAGGCCTCCATTTCGCGCACGGGATCGAGGTAGCTGTCGTCGGCGGGCTTGAAGCCGCCGTAGGCGAGACCCTTCAGGACTTCGCGCTGCTTGTCGGCCTGGGCGCCGGTCCCGGTTCCGTAGGTCAGGAAGAACTGGCGGATCTTCTCCTTGAGCGCCGGGTCGAGGTCCTTGCGCACCAGGATCGAGGATTCCGGCAGCGGCGGAGAGGTCCAGATGACCTCGATCTTGTCGGCGATCTTGGGGCTTTCGCGCCTGGCGAACAGCAGGCCCACCGAGTTGTTGGTCGCGACGTCCAGCACGCCGTTGGCCACCGAGAACACATTGGCCTGGTGGCTGGCGTTGCGCACCGCCTTGAAGCACTTGGCCGGCTCGATGCCCTTGGGCGTGAACAGGTAGGCCATGGGGGCCAGCGTGCCCGAGGTCGAGGTCACGTCGCCCAGGCCGAAGCTGTAGCGCTTGCCGCACTTCAGCACGTCGTCGAGGGTGATCCCGCTGCCCTTGCGCACGATGATCACCGACTTGTAGGTGGCGTCGCCGCCCGCATCGATCACCCGGCCCAGAACCTCGGCGTTGGCGCGGTTGACCGCCTCGAGCGCCGGGTCGGCGGAGAACCAGCCCACCTGCACCTGCTTGAACCGCATGGCCTCCACCAGCGAGGTGTAGTTGCTGGCGAAATAGGGCTTCACCTTCACGCCGATCTGGGCGGACATGTCGTCGAGCAGGGGCGTCCAGAGCGGACCCATGGACTGCTGGTTCTCGGCCGAAAGGATCGAGAAGGTCAGCTCCTTGGGCGTGGCCGCGGTCTGCTGAGCGGGCTTCGGGCTGCAGGCGGCAAGCGCCGCGGCGAGGCCAAGCGCGCCCCCAAGCGCGCCGAGGAAGCGGCGGCGGATCATTTCGGGGCTCCTTCCCAGAAGACGTCTTCGAATTCCGGACCGTAGATGTCGATGAGCTGCTTGTTCTCGAGGCCCGCCGCCGGACCGTCGTAGACGATCTTGCCGGCCTTCAGCGCCACGACCCGCTCGCAGTAGCGCAGGGCGTAGTCCACCTGGTGCAGGGTGACGACGACCGTCAGACCGTCCTCCCTGTTCAGGTCGCTCAGGCTCTCCATCACCTTGCGCGCGGCCACCGGGTCGAGCGAGGCCACCGGTTCGTCGGCCAGGATGATCTTGGCCTTCTGGACAAGCGCGCGGGCGATGGCGCCGCGCTGCTGCTGGCCGCCGGAAAGGGTGTTGGCCCGCTGCGCCGCATAGTCGGCCACACCGACCCTGGCGAGCGCGGTCATGGCCGCCAGCTTGGTCTCCGCCGGCCACAGGCCCAGGAGGCCGCGGACCCCGCCGATCCGGCCGAGCGAGCCGAGGGCCACATTGGTGAACAGCGACAGGCGGCCGACGAGGTTGAACTGCTGGAAGATGAAGCCGATCCGCGTACGCACCTCGCGCACCTTGGAGCTGATCCTGCCGTTCTCCTGCACCGGGCCGCCGAAGGCCTCGATGCGCCCCTCGCCAGGGTCGATGGTCTGCAGGCCGGAGATCGAGCGCAGCAACGTCGACTTGCCGGAGCCGGACGGCCCGATCAGCGCGATCATCTCGCCCTTGCGGACGTCCAGCGACACGCCGTCCAGCGCGCGGCGCGCGCCGAAGCTCTTCGAGGCCTTCCGGATGGACAGGACGGCGGCGTCTGACATGGACGGCTGGGCTTCCCCACTTCGACACGCGCAAGCGGGGGTTTGCCACCCGTCCCCTTGCCCCGGCTTCATGGCACGGTCGCCCGCATCGGGTCTAGCGCGGCGAAGCGGCGAGGCGCCCCCCTGTGGATAGAACTCTTTACATCGGGGTCCATTGCCCCTATTTGCGCGGGTTCCGGCGGACCCGATGTCCTGAAAAGCGCTGCTAACGCCGGATTGGGTTCAACTATCCGTTGGGGGTTACGTGAATTGCACACGTATCATACGCCCCTGGACCTGGTCCGTGATCGCTCACCGGAACGTCCTGTCGCACTCGCGCGACCTGACGCGGTAGCGGCAGCGGCGCGCTGGTTCCAGGACAATTTCAAGGGCGACGTCTTCTACGCCGTCAAGGCAAACCCGTCGCCCTGGGTCATCGAAGCGCTCGCCGCCAACGGCGTGAGGTCGTTCGACGTCGCCTCGATCCCCGAGATCGAGCTGGTGAGCCGGCACGCGCCCGGTTCGCGCATGGCCTTCATGCACCCGGTGAAGAGCCGCGGCGCGATCGCCTCGGCCTACCGCGACCATGGCGTCACGACCTTCGCCCTCGACACCCATGAGGAGCTGGCCAAGATCCTCGAGGCGACCGACGGCGCCGATGAGCTGACGCTGGTCGTGCGCCTGGCGGTCAGCGCCGAGGGCGCGGCCTATTCCCTGTCCGGCAAGTTCGGCGTCGAGACCCACGAGGCCTCGGCCCTGCTGCTGGCCGCCCGCCAGGCGACGCAAGGCCGTCTGGGCGTTTCCTTCCACGTGGGCAGCCAGTGCATGCGCCCGACCGCCTTCCAGGCCGCCATGGCCCAGGCGAGCCGCGCCATCGTGCGCGCCGGCGTGCTGGTCGACATCGTCGACGTGGGCGGCGGCTTCCCCAGCGTCTATCCGGGCATGCTCCCGCCGGACATGGCCGACTATCTCGACAGCATCGAGCGCGGCTTCGCCGAGATGATGGTCCACGAGGACACCGAGCTCTGGTGCGAGCCCGGCCGCGCCCTGGTGGCCGAAGCCTCCTCGATCCTCACCAAGGTCGAGCTGAAGAAGCGCGACGCGCTCTATCTGAACGACGGCAGCTACGGCAGCCTGTTCGACGCGGCGCACACCAAATGGCCCTTTCCGGTGAAGCTGTTCCGCAAGGACGGCGACGAGGCCATCGAGGTGGAGGGCCCCCTGAAGCCCTTTCGTTTCTACGGGCCGACCTGCGACAGCCTCGACCACATGCCGGGACCGTTCTGGCTGCCGGAAGACGTCCGCGAGGGCGACTATGTCGAGATCGGCATGCTGGGCGCCTATGGCGTGGCCATGAACACCCGCTTCAACGGCTTCGGCGACGCCGAGACCGTGGCGGTGAAGGACGCCCCCATGGCCTCGATGTTCGGCCTGGCCGGCCGTTCGATCCGCCTGCCCCGCGAGGCGCAGGAAGAGGAACGCAACAAGGTCGTCCGCCTCTCGCGTCCCAAGGGCGCGGCCGGCAAGAAGCGCCGCAGACGGTAACAGCGTCACGGATCACGTGTTAAAGGCGCGGCCGGTCGCTCCGTCCCGGTCGCGCCTTTCCTATGGACGGGCGATCACCTCTCAGAAGGGAACTTCCGAAGATGAACGCTGACGTTCAGAAATCGAACCGCAAGGCCGAACTGCTGGCCAACACCGTCGAGCATGTGGCGATCGACCAGTACGACGCCCGGCCGGTCATCGACGCCATGCGTAAGATGAGCTTCACCAGCCGCGACACCGCCCGCGCCGCGGACATCTGGTCCATGAGCCTCGAGGACGCGGACTGCTCCACCTGGCTGACGCTGGCCGGCTCCACCAGCGCCGGCGGCTGCATGCACATCTACCGCGACATGCTGAAGTACGGGATGATCGACGTGGTCGTCTCGACCGGCGCCTCCATCGTCGACATGGATTTCTTCGAGGCGCTCGGCTTCAAGCACTACCAGGCGCAGTCCAACGTCGACGACCGCGACCTGCGCGACCTCTACATCGACCGCATCTACGACACCTACATCGACGAGGAAGAGCTCCAGAACTGCGACGGCACGATCTACGCGATCTGCGAAGCCCTGGAGCCGCGCCCCTATTCGAGCCGCGAGTTCATCTGGGAGATGGGCAAGTGGCTCGCGGCCGGTAACGCCAAGAAGCCCGGATCGCTGATCCAGACGGCCTATGAAGAAGGCGTGCCGATCTTCTGCCCGGCCTTCACCGACTCATCGGCCGGCTTCGGCCTGGTGAAGCACCAGGTCGAGCGGATGAAGGCGGGCAAGCCCTATCTCACCATCGACAGCGTCGCCGACTTCCGCGAGCTCACCGACATCAAGATCGCGGCCGGCGCCACGGGCCTGTTCATGGTCGGCGGCGGGGTGCCGAAGAACTTCGCCCAGGACACCGTGGTCTGCGCCGAGATCCTCGGCCACGAGGTCGACATGCACAAATACGCCGTGCAGATCACCGTCGCCGACGTGCGCGACGGCGCGTGCTCGTCCTCGACGCTCAAGGAGGCCTGCTCCTGGGGCAAGGTCGACGTCACCTGGGAGCAGATGGTGTTCGCCGAAGCGACGACGGTCGTGCCGCTGATCGCCTCGGACGCCTGGCACCGCGGCTCGTGGAAGACCCGCTCAAAGCGCCGCTGGGCGAAGCTGTTCGACAAGGGCTGATCTTCCCTTCCCGTTCGCGGGAGAGGAAACTATTCGCAGTACACGCGGACCTTGGCGTCGTCGGCGTCCACATCGACGCTGAAGTCGTCGAGATGGGCGATCAGGTCCTCGAGATTCTCAGGCTTCAACTGGCCGATGTCGAAGGGCAGGCCGTTCTTGGCGAGCTCAGCATTGACCTGATCGCGCGCCGCCGGCGGGATGAGGCTGGTGAGGCGCACCCCGGCGCGCAACAGGGCCAGGGGCACACGCACATTCACCTTGGTGTTGTCGCCGTGCACGTCGGCGTCGACCGTGACGCGCAGGAACTTGGGCGGCGCGTTATGGCCGACGGGCGAGCGGGCCTCGCCGGCGGGCGGCGCATCGTTGCGGTCGAGCGCCGAGAGCAGACGTTCGGCCTCGTCGGCGTTGATCTTGCCCTCGGACAGCATCTGCAGGACGGAACGGCGGTCGTTGTTCATCTGGGAAGCTCCTAGAAGATCTTGATGCGTACGCGCGCGTCGGGGGTGTCGACGTCGACGTCCATGCCGGCGAGGCTCAGCAGCAGGCAGCCGACGCCCAGGACAGTGGCCAAGGGTCGCTGACCGTAGGGTCGCGGAGCGAACCAGACGAGCGGCGCCAGCAGCAGGGCGAAGGGCGCCAGCAACAGGAAGAGCGGGGTGAGCGGCAGCCAGAGGCGGACCACCGTCCGGCGCGGCTCGACCCGCGCCGGCGACGGCGGCGGCTGTTGCTGCTGGGTCTGCACGGCGCGCGCCGTATTGGCCGCACGGGCCTCCATGGCCGCCAGCCCGAAATGCCGGACGGCCTTCGGGCTTAAGAAACCCGTGCGGCGCAGGGCGGGTGGATAGCTGAACATCAGTGTCCCTCCAGTTCGGAGATGGCGGCTTCCGCGGTGATCTCGCCGCGGGCCAGCCGCTCCAGCACCTCCGCGCGGCCGGGGGTGGGATCGACCTCGATGAACTCCAGGCTGGCGGCGATGCGGTTCAGGCGGGCTTTCACCGTCGGGTAGGAGACGCCGAACACCTGCTCCATCTCCTTGATCGAGCCATGGCTGCGCACGAAGGCGGCGACGAACACCTGGTCCTCGGCCGAGAGCTGGGCGAGCCGGGGCAGCTCGAAGGCGCCCTCGATGGCCACATCCTGCTCGGTCAGCCGGACCCGCTCGACCACGATCGTCCGGCCGCGGGTGAGTTCGCTGAGCGCCTGCCAGTCTTGGGTTCTCGTATTGGTCATGCCCCATGATTTAAGTTTATTAAGTTCGATGTCAAGATTTTTAATTTCTACCGGTCGGAATGCGAATTTTTTCAGGCGGCGGTTGAATCCTGCCGACGGCTCTGCAACACCGGGGGTCCGGTTCCGGAGGACGTGCGATGGCGTGGAGATTGGCGACGGCGTTGGCCGCCGTGGCGACGATCGGAGCAGCGCCGGCTCCGGCTTCCGCGCCCCCTGGGGCGCGCCCCGTGGCGCCCATGGTTGCGCCTACGACCCAGGGTTATCTCGGCGACGCCGCGCCCGACACCTACAAGATCCTTCCGCCGGCCCCGGTGGCCGGCACGACCCGCTACGAGGCCGACCGCACCATCTTCCTCGGAACGCGGTCGCTGAAGGACACGCCGCGCTGGGCCCTGGCCCAGAACGACGTGAACCAGCTGGGCATCCTGAAGGACCTGTCCTGCGCGGTCGGCGTCGAGCTGAATCAGGCCAATGCGCCCAGGACCGTGGCGCTGATCGCCCGCGTCGGCCGCGACGTCAGCCGCGCCACCGACCGGCCGAAGGACATCTACAAGCGCCAGCGCCCCTATCTGATCGACGAGGGGCCCACCTGCGTCGAGAAGAGCGAGGCCCTGTCGAAAAGCCCGGACTATCCGTCAGGCCACAACACCTGGGGCTGGACCGTCGGCCTGATCATGGCCGAGCTGGCGCCGGACCGCGCGACGGAGATCCTGGCCCGCGCCCGGGCGTTCGGCGAGGGCCGGCTGGTCTGCGGGGTGCATAACCTCAGCGCCGTGGAAGCCGGCCGGATGAACGGCTCCATCGTCGTGGCGGGGCTGCACGGCTCCGAGGCCTTCCGCAAGGACCTCGACGTGGTGCGCAAGGAAGTCGCCGCGGCCCGCAAGGCTGGGCCCGCGCCCGATCCGGCGGCCTGCGCCAGGGAAGCCGAGATCGTCGCCAAGTCGCCCTACTAGCCTGCCAGGTCCTTAGCCGGCGGCGTGGTCGAACCGCTCGCGGGCGGCGAGGATGCGCGGGCGGTTCTGCACGGCGAATTCACCGAGCGCCCTGACCGGCCCCGCCAGCTCCCGCCCGAGCTCGGTCAGGCGGTACTCGACCTTCGGCGGAATGGTCGGGTGGATCGTGCGGCCGACGAAGCCGTCGCGCTCCAGGCCGCGGAGCGATGCGGTCAGCATCTTCTGTGAGATCCCGTCCAGGGTCCGGCGAAGCTCGCTGAACCGCCGGGTCCCGCCCATCAGCTCCATCACCAGCATGACCGACCACTTGTCGCCGATGCGGGAGAGGATCTCGGCCGCCGGGCGGCAGTCGGTTCCGTGCAGGTAACCGGGTTTCATGAATGTGCCTTCTTCACGGCGTTCAGGCGGTCACTAAATTAGCCCAAGTCGCCTTTGTAGACCACCGGCGGCGGCCAGAGGAGCTTCACATGACCCAAACCATCACAGCGCCGTCCAAGGT
>FTAI01000526.1_pt1 | contig 19638 bp, 18 predicted proteins | sample 1638941 | NCBI WGS metagenome assembly FTAI01 (sample SAMEA3914813, study PRJEB12502) | metagenome | biome: forest; material: soil | place: Canada | collected 2011-07-07 | depth 0.3 m | reverse complement strand
CTGACCGTCCAGGTCGGTCTTCAGCGCGTCTCCCAGGGTATAGAGTTGCAGGCCGATCGGCAGGCCGGTCCCCTTGAAGAACGGCTCCTTCGGTGTCCGAGCGGCCGCGCCCGCGGCAAGGCCTGAGGCCGCGGCGGCCAGGCTCCAACCCATGGCGGTCCTCCGGGTCCAATCGGTCATCTGTTCAAGTCCCCCGCGCGCGCCGCCAACCGCGGCATCATGATGGATCGCGGTCTCGAGACAAGCCGGCGCGTCGCGGGACGCGCCCCTTCGGCGCTACCTTGAGACCGCGACCGGGGCTCGGACGTGAACCACCGCCCAGCGGTCCGTGTAGAGCCGCCGCCAGCCCGGCATCTGGTCCATGGCCTCGGCCACCGGCGATCCAGCCTTGAAGATTGTCCAGCCGACCTGGCGCTGCTCCAGCACCCTGGCCAGCTCCCGGCGGTCCGGCCGCACGATCCGGGCATAGGCCTGCAGGTAGGCGTCGCCATAGAGGTCGGCCCGGCTGTCGATGAACGGCCGCAGGTGCTGGGCGATCAGATAGCCGCCGAAGCTGTAGTCGTTGAGCATGTGGGTCCGCGCGATGGCCGCGGGCGTCGCCGCGACGGCGGCGATCGGCGTGCTGGAGTCCTCGACGCGGGTCACCGGCAAGGCCAGCCGGGCCACGGCGAGGCCGACCGCAAGCGCGCCGGCGATCGCGCCCACGGCGATCGGGGTCCTGGGCCTGTCCCCGGCAGGCGCCGCCTGGCCGCCTTGGCCGAAGGCCAGCGCCAAGGGCCTCGCCAACAACAGCGCCCCGATCACCCCCAGCATCTGCTCGTAGCGCCCGTGCTGCAGGCTCAGGTGCAGCAGCAGGAGCAGCAGCGCCGCCCGGATCAACGGCAGGCGGACGGGCCGCGTGAAGGCCACGAAGAGGCCCGCCAGCAGCGCGATCTCCAGGACGTCGAGGGTCGCGAAGTCCGCGGGCGCCCATTCGCCGATGTGGGCCAGGCTGGTCATCCGCAGCAACTGCAGCGGGAAGATGAGCGTCTGGACGCCGTCGGGCGTCAGCACGGCCATGGCGGCCGCCGCGATCCCGAAGCCGCCCCAGCGCAGGACGACGCCGCGCCGGCCCTCAGGCGCCGCGGCCAGCAGCGCCTCCAAGGCGAACGGGCCGATCAGCGCCAGGCCGAACATGAAGCTGCCGTGCAGGTTCGCCCAAAGCGCCATGAGCGGCAGCGCCATCCAGCGCGGCGGCCGGTCCTCCGCCCGGGCGCGGATCAGTTCGGCGGTCCAGATCTCCAGGATCGGCAGGGCCAGGAGATGCGGCCGCGCCAGCAGGCTTGCGCTGCCCATCATCAGGCCGAGCGACAGCAGGCAGATAAGCGGCAGCCCGTCGACCCAGCGGCCAAGGTCGCGCGCCAGCAGCCACGCCGTCAGGCCGGCCGCCGCCGCGGTGAGCAGCACGACGCCGCTCCAGCCGCCGGCGTTGAACGCCTCGCCGAAGGCGATCTGCGCGAGCCACTCGTGCGTGTGCCAGGGCGCGCCGAAGACCGTGTAGGAGAACGGGTCGGCGTGCAGCACCGCCCGCTGCGCGATCATCATCTGCCCGGCGGCCACGTGCCACCAGGTGTCCGCATCGTTCAGGACCTTGGTCGAGAAGGCGGCCAGGAAGACCAGCAACGCCGCAACCGGCGGCGCAAGGCTGCGGACGGACAGGTTCGATCGCAACACGCCCAGCTCCAGTCGGCGCAACGCGCGCCGTTCGGCGCCCATAGATCGCCCGAAGCTTCTTAAGGCTTTGGTTGCGGGCCGGCGCCGGGCCTGGGACGCCGGGCGCTCAGCGAGATCGGCGCAGGGGCGCCATGCTGTGCAGGACGCCGTCGCGAAGCACGAGCCCATGGAGCAGCGCCGCGGCCGCATGCAGCCCGATGAGCCCGGCCAGCGCCCAGGCGCCCCACTCGTGGAGCTGGTGGAATTGATGGACCAGCACCTTGTCGCGCGCCGCCAGCCGGGGGAGCTGCCACAGGAACAGGGCGAACGGTTTGCCGCGATAGAGGCTCTGGGCCACGCCGGTCGCCGGCTGAACGAGCAGGAGGCCATAGAGCGCATATTCGTTGAGCCGAGCGGCGAGGCGCTGCGGCAGGGGCGCCGTCTGCGGGAACGGCGGATGACGGGCTCCGGCAAACCGCCAGCCCAGACGGACGACGGCCACCCCCCAGACGGTGACGCCGAGCGAGCGGTGCAGAGTAAGCAGGAGCCTCGCCGCGCGGTCGTCCGGCGCCAGGTCTATCGACCAGCCTACCGCGAACAGGCTGACCACCAGCGCGACCGTGATCCAGTGCAGGGCGATGGTCGCGGGATCGAACGTCGCGCGGGTCTGCGGCGGCTGGGGAACGGCCGCATGGGCGGTTTGGGCGGTGGTCACGGTCGACCCCTGGGATGATTGCGAAGCTGTCGGAGGAACTCGGTCGAGGCGGCAGGACCGGCCCGCAAGGCGGCCGGGTCCCGCGCTTTCTTGGGGGGATAGCGGGGACCCGACCGCGCGTCCGGGACCGCCGGAGGGACGGGGAACAGCGGCCAGGACAACGGGGGGACGGTATGCGGCCCTTGGGCTCAGTTCGCCTTGACCACGACCTTGCCGGTCATATGCGGATGGATCGAACAGAAGTAGCCGAAGGTCCCCGCCGTCTCGAAGGTGAAGGAGAAGCTGTCGTCGGTGTCCATCACCTTGGAGCGGAAGGCCTTCCGGTCGTCCGACACGACCGTGTGCGGGATGTCGTCGTCGTTGACCCAGGTGACCGTCGTGCCCGCGGGCACGGTGACGACCGGCGCGTCGAAGGTGAAGTTGGAGATCTTGACGGTCACCGGCGCCGGCGCCGCGTGGACCCCGACGGCGAGGCTGGCGAAGACGGCGGCGGCGGCCACGAGGCCACGGAAACGAGGAGCAGGCACGGGGACGATCCTTGGGCTACGCGAGGGGGGTGTCGACGAGGGCCAGCGGGTGGGCGCCGCGCACGACGTTGACGGTGCGGATCCCGAGCGCGGGCCGCAGGCGGTCGGCGGCGACCTTCAGCGGGCCGGGCGCGGGCGCGGAGCCCGGCGCCGGTTGCGGGAAGGCCGTGGAGTTCGCGGTGTGGAAGCTGACGTTGCCTTCCACCTTCTGGATCACCTGGTGGATATGGCCGTTGAGCACGGTCACCGAGCCGAACCGCTTCAGCATCGCCAGCGCCTGGGCGCCGTCGTCGGTGCCCCAGCCCCACTGCTCGTAGACGATCCACAGCGGCACGTGGGTGAACACCACCACCGGCTGGCTCGACGAACGGCCCGCAAGGTCCTTCTCCAGCCAGCTCAGCTGGTCGGCCCCCAGGTGGCCCATGCCGCCGCCCTTGAGCTCCTTGACGTTCACCAGGCCGACGAAGTGCACGCCGGAGTGGTCGAAGCTGTACCAGCCGTCGCCCAGGGTTCCCTTGCCGTAGCGGTCCAGGAAGGCCTTGCCCTGCCCCTCGTCGAGCAGGTCGTGCTCGCCGGGAACATGGAACGCCTCGAGCCCCGCCTCGCCCAGGATCTGGTCCGCGTCGTCGAATTCCTGCGGCTTGGAGAGCTGGGTGACGTCGCCGGTGTGGATGATGAAATCGGGCTTCACCGGCATGGCCCTGATCTTGGCCACCGCCTCGCGGAACGTCGCCCGCGCGTCGGGGTTCGGATCCTTGTTGAAGCCGATGTGGCTGTCGCTCACCTGCAGGAAGGTGAAGGGCTTCACCTCGCCGCCGGCGCCGCCCCTCGGCGCAGCCAGGGCCTGGTCGAGCGAAACCGAGGCGGCCAGGCCCCCGCTGACCGTCCAGAGCACTCCCGTGCCCGCCCAGGTCATGCATTCGAGGAAACGGCGACGGTCGGGGCGCTCGGTCATTGGGGTTGTCCTGCCGGGTGTTGAACTCTCGATGGGCAAGACACAGCGGAGGCGGGGTTTATTCCCGGGCGCGGCCAAAAGCGGCGTGGAAATCCTGATCGGCGAGCACAGGTTCACCGCTCGCCTGGAGCTGGCCACCGCCCCGCGGGTGTGCATGGCTCAGGCGACTTCGGATCCGAGGCGCGATCGGATGTCCCGGTATGCCGCCGCTATGAGTTCAGCCAGCGCAGCGGCGTTGACCGGTTCGCCGAGGCGCAGTTTCACGTGCATCATGCGCTTGCCGGAGCCGTCCAGAATGCCGGCCGGATCGTGGAGCGTCGCGCCGTGGAAGAAGCCGACGTTCACGTGGGCCCTGAAGGCATTCACGTACCCAAACGGCGCGTCCTCCACACAGGCCACGGGGCAGCCGTCGTGCATGAGCTCGCGGACGTCGGCGCCGCAGCCGCGCATGCGTTCAAACCAGATCCGCGCAATCCGTCGCAGTTCGTCGGCCGGCTCGGAGAGCCAGGCGTCGATCTCGCGGTCCAGCCGGACCGGACCGGCGAACCAGGCCTCGACCGCGGTGTCTCGACGGACCGCGCCGGAGAGCCGAAAGAGTTTGCTCATCTGACCGCGATGCCGAGCCCCGGTCCCAAATCTCCTAAGCCGAGCTTGGCGGCGAGCCCGCGCGCCTTGTCGGCCTCGGCAGGCTCCCGGTGGACCTGCATGTAGCGGGCGGAGACGAGGAAGCGCTCGTTCGGATCGAGCTCGCCATCACCGTCCGCCAGCTCGGCCGTGACCCGCTCGAACATCGGATGGAAGGCCGGCCGGCGGCCATCGACGTCAGTGAAACCGTACTCTTGGGCGAGGTCGGCCGCGAACAGCACCTGGCCCGCCTTGTGATGCACCTGCGGATCTGCGGCGAGCGAGGCGACGGCCCGGCCGACGAAGAAGGGAGACTCCGACTCCGCGAAGAACGGGTCCTTGGCGACGGCCTCGCGCCAGTCGGCCTCGGAGACGCCGAAATGGTCGAGCACCGCCTCGGAGCGCAGGAATCCTGGGCACAGGGCGAGCGCCGTCACGCCGGTTCCGTGGAGGTCCCAGGCCATGGCGTACCCCAGGCGGTTCACGGTGCTCTTCACCAGGTCGTAGAGCAGCTGGCCGCGATAGCCGTCGTAGTGGCCGTCCGAGACCTCGACGATCAGGCCGGCGCCCTGTCGCAGCATCAGGGGTGCGGCGTGCCGGGCGGTGATCAGATGGCTGAGGATCGCCTGCTCCACGAGCGCGCGGACCGTTCCGATATCGAGCTGCCAGAACTTGGCGCCCCAGTCGATCATCGGATCGCCCCCCCAGATGTCGTTGACGAGGATGTCCAGTCGCCCACGCTCCGCCTCGATGCGGGCGATGAGGGCGGCGACCTCCTCCTCGCGGGTGTGGTCCGTGCGGACCGCCACGCCCACGCCGCCCTGCCGGCCGACCAGGGCCGCGGTCTCCTCGAGGGTCTCGGGCCGGCCCATCGGCGAAGCCTGGCCCGCGCCGGTCCGGCCCGTGCAGTAGACCACCGCACCCGCCGCCCCGAGCATGCAGGCGATGCCGCGCCCCGCCCCGCGCGTCGCACCCGCGACCAGGGCCACTTTCCCGTCCAGGGGCCGGTTCGCCATGCGCGCCTCCACCTCGGTCCTTGGCGGTTCGGGCGAACCACCCTAAGCTATTTATGAGTGAACATTCATTCGTAAACTAGGTCAAGATGGCTCGCCCTCGGCGGATCAGCGATGAAGCCGCGCTTGCAGGGGCGCTGAGGGTGATGTTCCGCAAGGGGCCGGCCGAGTTCACCCTGGCGGCCGTCTCGGCGGAGGTGGGGATCGCCCCCCCGACGTTGGTGCAGCGGTTCGGCGACAAGCGGGGCCTGATCCTGCGCGCCCTCGCCCAGGACAACGGCGAGTTCGCCGCCGCCATCGGCGAGGCGCCGCGGACGCGCGGACGCGCCTCGGTGATCGGCCTCTTCCGGCTGCTGACTCCCGATATCGAGGACCCGGACGTCCTGGCCACCGGCCTCTTGTGGCTGCGCGAGGACTTCCGCGATCCGGCGCTGAACGCCATGGCCCGCGAGCGCTGGAGGATGCTGCGCGAGGCGGTCGCCGAGCGACTTCCGCCTCTACCCGTGTCGCCGGAGCTCGCCGCCCGGCTGATCGAGGCGCAGTGGCAGGGCGCGTTCAACCAGTGGGGCTTCTTCCGGGAAGGGCGGCTGCCGGACTTTGTCGCGGACTCCCTGGAGGCCTGGTTCGACCTCGCCGAGGCTCGCCGGCCCTGAGCCACTGCGCGGCCGCCTCCAAGGCGTCCGCCGTCCATGCAGTGGTGCGGGCGGTCGGACTCGAACCGACACTCCATACGGAGGCGGATTTTAAGTCCCACACAACCCGATAAGTGATTGGTTTATTATAGTATATCCGTTGAGATGGGTCGAGTGTGCAATGAAGTGTGCAAACGGCTACTGGCCTGGGCCAGCGGAAGCGGTCGCCCGCCTCGCAAAACGAACTGACCGAGCGCGAATAGGTAGGACTCGCGCCGTCAGTTCCCGATTCGTCGTATAGGCTGCCGCGATCTTCGAGCGCGCCGCGGCGTGGACCGAGGCCGTAAGGAACTGCACGATCACGCCCGACGACGCCGGGACAGAGATCGTCAACCTCGACCCCAACTTCGTGGTGCCCGCCGAGTACCAAGGGCGACGATCAGGCGGGCTGTGTCTGCGTATTGTCGTCGTCGGCCTGCCCGAGCGCAGGGAGGTACCGGCCGAAGTTCAGTTCGAAGTCGCTCGGAACCCCGTAACCGATGCCGCGGATCTTGGCGCGGCGCGTCTGCGCACTGGGCCAGGCTAAGGTTGGGAAGAACAGGTCGTTGCTCGACTGAAGCTCGGTGGCTGTCGGCATCCCGAACCGATTGATCTGGGCCTTCGCCGCGGCCAGCGCTTCACGGTCGAACGAGGCTAGACGCCGGACGAGCGCGTCGACAAACGAGTCGAGGTCGTCATCGTCCAGCGTGCGGTTCACCCAGCCATAGCGTTCAGCGATATCAGCATCGAAATCGTCGCCGCTGAGGACGATCTCAAGCGCGCGCGAGCGGCCGACCAAGCGCGGCAGCCATTCCAACGCTCCGCCCCCCGGGACCAGTCCGACGCCGAGCTCGGGATTGCCGAACAGGGCGTTTTGCCGGCTGGCGAAGCGCATGTCGCAGGCCAGAACGAACTCGTTACCGATGCCGCGCGTGCGGGCGCGAATCTTGGCGATGCTGACGACTGAGGTGGACGAGAGGCGCAGCACAAAGTCGCGCCAAAGGTCCAGCACCCCTGGCCGTTCAGCTGCCTTGGATACGTCGAGATGGGCAATAAAAAAATCGGGATTCGCCGACTGGAACACCACGACCTTCGCGGACGGGTCCGCCTCGAGGTCGGTCATCAGCGCTCCCAATTCGACGATCGTTGTCGGACCAAACATGTTGATCGGCGGGTTGCTGAAGGTGATCGTCCATAAGCCTGGGTACGTGCGGTCGGTGTCGAACTGCGAAGGGTCAGGCATGGCGCATCTCCTACGTCGATTGGCAGATCAGTTTTGCGTTCAAGCTGACCTCGGGACGTAGCTTGCAGATCGGGGACCTCCACGGCGCAGATAAGCGGACGTTGGAAACGGCCAGTTCGCGGCGGGGACCCAAGGCGCATGAACGACCCTGAGCGGACATCTTGCAAGCGCGTGGCCGGCCGCGAAGGAGCCGGCCTCAGGCTGGCCTTTGCTCCGCTTGCTGGCGCAGGGGCTTGAAGCTCGCGCTGATTTCTTCGGACATGAGCTTCGGCTGCTCCCAAGCGGCGAAGTGGCCGCCTTTCTCGAGCCGATTGTAGTGGATGAGCTTGGGATAAGCCCGCTCCGCCCAGCTCCGTGGAGCGGGATAGAGCTCGTCGGGGAAGACGCTCACCGCGGCCGGGACGGAGACGCCTTTGGCGTTGAAAAATCCGACCTTCCCCCAATTCTCCCAGTAGAGGCGGGCGCCGGAAATTGCGGTGTTCGTCAGCCAGGTGATCGTGATGTTGTCGAGGATGTCGTCGCGCGTAAGCCCGGCTTCTTCTCCTGCGAAGACCCGTGAGATCAACTCGTAGCTGCGTGCGTCGTGATCCAGGAAATAGGCCGCCAAGCCAATCGGCGAATCCGCGATTCCGTATAGCGTCTGGGGCCGCAGTCCCATCTGATACCCGTAGCCGATCCCCTTCTGGTATTCGAGCTGCAAGGCCTCGTAGGCGACCTTCTCGTCGGCCGAGAGCCCCGCTGGCGCCGGCGCTCCGGAAAGAGCCGCCTGGTCGATGTCGGTCGGGAAGATGCCGGCCATGTTCGTGTGAATGCCCAGCAATTCCGGAGCCGCCTGCACGCCCATCAGGTCGGTGACGATTGCGCCCCAATCGCCGCCTTGTGCGACGAACTTCGTGTATCCAAGGCGCTTCATCAGCACGACCCAGGCGCGCGCGATGTGGGCGGCGTCCCAGCCGGTCGTGGCGGGCTTCTCCGAAAAACCGTAACCCGGCATCGACGGGATCACGACGTGGAACGCGTCGGCCCCCGTGCGTCCGTGGGCGGTAGGGTTGGTCAGCGGATCGATGATCTTCAGCTGCTCCACCACCGAGCCAGGCCACCCGTGCGTCACGATCAATGGCAAGGCGCTCTCGTGCTTCGACCGCACGTGGATGAAGTGGATGTCGAGCCCGTCGATCTTGGTCACGAAGCTCGGCAGGGCATTGAGCTTCGCCTCGCACTGGCGCCAGTCGTATTCGGTCGACCAGTAGCGAGCGAGCTTCTGCATGGTCGCGAGTTGAACACCCTGCGACGCGTCTGCGACCGTTTCTCGCTCCGGCCACTTCGTCGCCAAGATCCGCTGGCGGAGGTCCGCAAGAGCTTCATCAGAAGCATGAAACTGGAACGGCCTGATGGACGTGTCATCCGCCGTCGCAGTGGCCACGGCGGAGATGGTATCGGTCATGGCGATGACCTCCTGCTATGGATTCCAGACGAGCAGGGCGCGCCTGCTCTCGAGGCACTCAGGAACGCGACGAACTCTCTCAGACGACGCCGCCGGCCACGCGCGCGACCGTTCTCGCTATGCCTTCAGCGTCCAAACGGCGCAGACCTCCGCGCTCCAAGAAGATTTCGCGGTCGGTGTAGCTTCGTGCAGTCTAAAGCGTGAAAGTTACAACCGTAAGCGTGACGGTCTCGCTGGTAAGCTTCGCATTAACTACAATCCCAGGCGCTATGGCTAACTCTCTACTTGTTGGGAGTACAGCCATGCCCGCGCACGTTTCCGTGTCCAGGTTGGGGTCGTGTACGACACCTCCGTGTCCGCGATCCACCCTAAGCCGAACCCGGAAGAGTCCGCTTGCGGTCTGGTGACGGTTGTTCATCCTAGCGAGGTGGACAAGGGCCAAAACGATGACAGTTCAGTCCCCTTGGATCGGAGTGGCGCTGTTTTTTGGGCTCGGCTTGTGGTGGGCGGTGTTTCCACGGTCGGCCATCAGCTTTTACCGCTCCTTCGGGAATCGACAATTGGAGCGCTTTCCCACTGTGATCCGACTGATGGGAGTGTTCGCATTGGTATTGGCGGGCCTTTCGGCCGTCCGTTTATATCCTTACGATGCTATGACGCGGCTTGTGGCCGGCGGGCTTTGATCGAATGCGCCGTCACGGCAGATGGGCTGCTTAGACCCTGCTCCGTCCTGGAGGAGTCACCTAGCGGCGCAGGCTTTGGAGCGGCTGTTCTCAAGCTCGCCCCTCGCTACAAGATGCGCGCCCCCACAGTTGACGGAGCGCCGGTTGCGGGACGGTCCTATCGCATCCCTATGAGGTTTGGAGCGTGGCCAGCTCATTGACGCTGGCACGGCGAGGACCGCCAAAAAGGTCCGAATTCGCCGAGCGCTGGGCCGACTAAGAGGCGCCCCCCAGCCCAGGTTTCCGGTTGAACGGCTCCAGCGGCATCCTGGGGCCTTGTGGACGGCGCCCACGACCAACCGAGGTCGGTCGGATCGGAGCGCTAGAGTGCGTCGAAGTCGGAGTCTACCTCGACGTTGGTGTCGGTAAACGCGACCTCGGAGGCGCGGTGCGTCTCATAGCATCGGGCGTAGGCGCCTGGTTCCAGATCGACGAGTTGAACCCATCGGTCGACCAGGCGGGCGTACTGGCGCGTGGTGATGTGGTCGCCGTGGCGACTGCGGCTCGGGAAGAGCCAGTCGTCAACTCGCCGGCCCCGCAACGCCAGCCAGGCCGCCAGTGCTTCTCGCGTTGGTTCGGTGATCTCGAACGGAACGGGTCGGCCGGTCTTCTGCTGGATCACGGTCGAGCGGGTGCGAAGCATAGCCAAGTGTTGCGCACCCTGACTTCGCCGTCCCGCAAGGGCTGGACGTCGACCTCACGTAGTTCAAAGTTCTCCGGCGCCGGGAGGCCATCGGGGGGGGAATGAGACGCCAAGCTCGGGGCACTGGATGTTCCTCCAGGGGGTCGCGGCGTCAGCGTAAGTCGGCGGCACGCCGCGCCAATCCCCGTGGCGCAGCAGATGGTCATAAGCGAAGCCGCAAACCGTTGTGCGGCGGAAGCTATCGCTCAGTTCGCACGATTGGGTCGCTGCCCACTCCAATAGGTTCCGCGGGTAGCCATGCGCGGACGTTGAGGCGTCAAAAAGACTCGGCCCATGGCCGCACGTCGAGTTCAAGCGTCCAGGCGCTGCGATGCTGCCGATGCAGGACCAGATAGGCCTCTGCGATCGCGTCGATGTTGAGCATGCCGTCCGGACCGCGCTGCTCCTTCAGTTGCGGCCGGATACTGAGCAGCCGCTCGCCATCTATGCCGCCGTCGATCACGACGTGGCCGACGTGAATGCCCTGGGGACCGAACTCCCGCGCCAGGCTCTGGGTAAGATTGCGGAGCGCCGCCTTGGCGGCCGCGAAGGGCGCGAAGTTGGCCTTGCCCCGCAAGCTTCCGCTGGCGCCGGTGAAGAGCAGGGTACCGCCACCGCGGCCCAGCAGCGCGGGCAAAGCCGCCTGCGCCAACTGGAAGCCCCCCAGCGCATGTTCGCGCCAGTGGGCCTCGAAATCGGCCTCCGTGAGCTTCAGGAATGGCGTGGGCCGGTTGCTGCCGGCGTTGTGGACCGCAACGGCCAGAGGCGCGAGCTTCTCGGCTTCCGCCACGAACCGGCGCATATCTTCGGCAACCGAAACGTCGCCGACGGCCCCCGAGATGCGCAGGCCTTCGGCCAGCAAGGCGGCCTCGGTGGCCTGCAGCTTTTCAGCATTGCGCCCGGCGATGAGAATGGGAAAGCCCTCGCGGCCGAAGCGGCGGGCGATGGCGGCGCCCAGGCCGTTCACCGAACCCACGCCGGCCACCAGCACACTGCCGTCCGGACCGCCCGGTCGTGACGTCGCATCTGTCATGTCGTTGCCCTCGAAGCCCTCGCACGCGGAGGGCGGCGAGCGGATGTCCGGTCAGAATGGCGGCGCCGACGATCGTCGCGCCGCCGGATTTGCCGTCCCCGTGGGAACGTAAGCTCCGCGGCGTGGCCCTGCGAGGCGCCTGACCTTCAAGTTCTTCGCGGGGCGCCTTGAGTTCCTCTGTCGGCAATGGGGCATGGCGCGAACGCTAGCGACATCGGCTCACACCAGCGTCCCGCCGCCTTCAGGGAAAAAAGAAGGCGCTCCGCACTGGGGGGCGAAGCGCCGTTGGGGAGCGGGAGAGGAAAGTGCCCCCCAAGGTGTCCAGTGCGGCGACCCGAGCAGTAGGGTGCGCGGGTCGGTCCAAATCGGCCGCACCGGCAAACTGGAATAGCCGACCGCCCGCCGGACCGGGCAGCGACCGCTGACGCTCCGGTCCGGCGGGCGGTCGGCTGATCCGTCAGGTGTCGGCCAGGGCGCTCGCCGCGAATTCGGCGGCGTGGAGCTTCACGAAGTCGCCCAGGCTGGTCGCGGGCCGGCCGATGAGCTTCGGCAGGTCGTCGGTCATGCGGTCGTACCGCCCGTCCCGCGTCAGCTCGCCGATCGCGCTCATGTGGCGGACGACATGTTCTGGGTAGTGCGCCTGCCGAAGACCCTCGGCCCACGGCGCGGTCGGCACGTCGCGGTATTGGATGGTCCGGCCGAGCACCTCGGAGTAAACCCGCGCATAGTGGTTGAGGTCGGCCGATTCCGCCCCCGTCAGGTCGTAGATCTTGGCGATGTGCGGCGCCGGATCGTCGAGGATCGCCGCGAGCGCGCGCGCCACGTCCAGGGCCGAGATCGGCGAGGTCCTGCCCGCCCCCATGGGCAACGCCAGCGTGTCCGCGTTGCGGATTCCCGGGATGGCCAACCGTTGGAAGAAGCCCTCGAGGAACACCGTCGGCCGCACGGTGACGACCGGCAGGCCCGACCAGGCCAGGGCCTGCTCAGAGAGCCAGTGCAGCTTGTGTTGGGGGCTGTCGGTCGTCTCGGTGATGCTCATCTGCGAGACGGTCATTTGCGACATGTTCACGAAGGCCTCGACCCCGTGGTGGCGCGCCACCGCCGCGACGTTGACCGTAGCCTCCAGGTAGGCCGGCGAGACCGACATGCTGAAGTAGATGCGATTGACGCCCTCGATGGCCCGGTGCATCGCGGCTAGGTCCGTCAGGTCGCCCTGGACGACTTCGGCCCCCATCTGCCGCAGCGCCTCGGAGCGGTCATCCTCGCGCCGGACCAGGGCGCGCACCTTGTGGCCCTTGCCGAGCAGGAGCCCGGTCAGGCTGGGGCCGATGGCCCCCACGGAGCCGGCGGCGCCGGTCACCAGGATCGCGGGTTCGTTGGTATGTTTCGTCGTCACGTCGCTGACCTCATTTGGTTCCGTTCGGCGGGGTGTTCGGGCACCGGCCACCCCAGGGTGACGCGGCTGTGGGGCGCCTGAGCCGGGCCGCAGGGACTTCGGCCATGGCGCTCCTCCAAGTATTCTCGTCCCTGCAAACGATATAAGTGCATCTGCAGTTACATTCAATGCCGCTATCCAAATTCCGCGGGTGCGGATGGGCGGAACGATCACTCGGCCGCCGCCGGGGGCCGCGGCGGGGCGGGTTGAGCCCCGGGACGGCGGGCGGCCCAGAGCAGGCCGATCAGCGCGAGCGAGATCCAACCGCAGGCCCAGAAGATCTCTGTCGTCGAGAGGAGGTAGGCCTGGCCGGAAATCTGCCGGGCGACCACCCCGGCCGATTGCGCGGCGTTGAGCCCTGCCCCCTGCAGGCCCCGAAGCGTCTGCTGGTAGGCCGGCGAGAAGGCGGTGGCGCTCTCCACCAGCTGCGCCTGATGCAGGCTCTCGCGGCGGTCCCAGATCGTCGTCACCAGCGAGGCGGCGAAGCTCGACATGGTGATCCGCACGAAGTTGGAGAGGCCCGTGGCGGCGGGGATTCGCTCCGGCGGGATCCCGTCCAGCGAGATGGCGAGGCACGTCAGGAAGAAGAGGCTGAGGGCCACGCCCTGCACCGCCTGCGGCGCCGCCAGATGGAAGAAATCGGCGTCGGTGGTGAAGCCGCTTCGCATGAAGTAGGCCGTGGCGAAGGCCACGAAGGCGAATGAGGCGAGCACGCGGGCGTCGAAACGGGTGAGCAGTCTCGCCGTGAAGGGGGTCAGTATGATGGCCACCACGCCGCTGGCGACCGGTACGAGGCCTGCCCAAGTGGCGGTGTAGGCGAGCTGTTGTTGCAGCCAGAGCGGCTGGAGCAGGTTGGCGGCGAAGAACATCGCAAACCCCAGGCTCAGCGTCGAGACGCCGAGCGTGAAATTGCGGCGCCGGAAGAGGCTGAGATCGACGATCGGGTGGGTTTCGGTGAGCTCCCAGATCAGCCAGGCCACGAACCCGACCGCCGCACAGGCCGCGAGCACCACGATGGTGGGCGAGTTGAACCAGTCGGCGTTCTTGCCGAGGTCGAGGACGCACTGGAAGCAGCCGACCCAGACCGCCAGCAAGCTCAGGCCCACGACGTCCACCGGCAATTTGCGGGTGGGCGTCTCGCGCTTGCGCATGGGCAGCCAGGCGCCGAGCACGCAGGCCAGGCCCACCGGGACGTTGATCAGGAAGATCAGACCCCAATAGGCGTTGTCGGAGATGTAACCCCCCAGGATCGGTCCGACGATGGGCGCCACCAAGGTGGTGATCGACCAGATGCTGAGCGCAAACCCCCGCCTCTGAGGCGGGAAGATCATGATCAGCAGCGCCTGGCTGCCGGGGATGATCGGTCCGGACACGCCGCCCTGGATCAGGCGGAAGACCACCAGAGACGGGAGGTCCCAGGCCAGGCCGCAGAGCGCCGAGGCGACGGTGAACAACACCACCGAGACCACGAAGGTCTTCACAACACCGAAGCGTCCCATCAGCCAGCCGGTCAGGGGCACGGAGATACCGTTGGCCGCGGCGAAGGCCGTGACCACCCAGGTGCTGTCTTCGGTGCTGACCCCTAGATGCCCGGCGATGGTCGGCAGGGAGACGTTCGCGATGGTGGTGTCGAGCACCTGCATGAAGGTGCCGCAGGCGAGCGCGATCGCGGTGAGCGCGAGGGCAAGTCCTGTGAGCCGGGCGGCCGGGGGGTTCATGACGGCTAGCCGCGGTTCAGGGCGACAATTCGCGCGATCTTGGCCTCGACCTCCGGACCGGCGTCTTCCGGCTCCTGGCTGGCGAGCACGCCGCGCGCGGCCTGGGCGATCGTGGGGCCGCCATGGCTGTGAGTATCAATGGTTGCGGTCACCGACAGCCCGATCCGCAAGGGGTTGCGCGCCAGCTCGGCGGGGTCGAGCTCGATGCGCACCGGCAGGCGCTGGGTGATCTTGATCCAGTTGCCCGAGGCGTTCTGTGGGGGAAGCAGCGCGAATGCGCCGCCGCTGCCTGCCGACAGCCCATGGACGCGGCCGTGGAACACGGTCTTGCGGCCGTAGGCGTCGGCGACGATCTGCACCGGCTGGCCGACGCGGATATCGCGCAATTGGGTCTCGCGGAAATTGGCGTCGACCCAGACACGCCGCAGCGGCACGATCGCCAGCAGCGGCGCCCCGGGGGCCACCTGCTGGCCGAGTTGCACGGTCCGCAGGCCGACGACGCCGTCCACCGGGGCGGTGATCTTCAGGTGCCGGAGCACGATGGCGGCGCGGCGCACCGCGGTGGCGGCGGCGAGCACGGCCGGGTTTTCGGCGACCGGCACGCCCTGCACAGCGGCCTGCGCCTCGAGGTTCTGGGCGCGCGCCAGGTCGAGTGCGGCCTGCGCCGCACGCTCGGCTTCGACGGCGTGGGCGACATCCTCGGTCGAGACCGCGCCATCTGACGCCGCCAGCTTGCGGCGTTCGACGTCCGCCTGGGCGCGCGACAGGTCGGTGGAAGCCTTGGCGATCCCGGCGCCGGTGGAGCTGACCCGGGCGGCGTTGGCGCGCACCTCCCGCACCACGCGGCCGAGGTCCGCCTCCGCCTGGTCCAGGTTGGCTTCGGCTGTCGAGGCGTCGAGGTCCAGCAGGGGCTGGCCGCGCCGGACGCTCTCGGTGTTGTCGGCGTAGAGCGCCGTCACGGTGCCGGCCTCGCGGCTGGTGACGGCTACGACGTCGCCGGCCACATAGGCGTCCTCGGTCTTGGCATGGGGCGGCGCGAGGGCGGTCACCGCCACGTAGGCGCCGAGACCGAGGACGACGGCGGCGGCCAGGAGCGGGAGGCCGCGCTTGCGCAGGCGTGGCGCGCCTTTGGGCGCAGGGGCCGCGGCGGTCGCGCCCGGCGCGGCCGCGGCGGGGGCCTCGGCCTTCCGCGGCGCCGCCGGCGGCGGGGACGTCTGCGGGTTCAGATTGGCGACGGACATCGGGTGGTCCTCAGGGTTGGCCGGCGGCCTGGACGGCGCCGGACACGGGGCTTCGGAAATCGCCGCCGACCGCGACGAGCAGTTGGATGCGCCGGGTTGCGGCTTCGGCGTCGAACTCGGCCTGCGACAGCCGCGCCTGTAAGAGCCGCTCGTTGGAGGCGAGCACGTCGGTCTCGGCGCCAAGACCCGATTGGCGGCGGGACCGCTCGAGGCGGGCGGTCTCGGCGTAGCCGGTCAGGATCCGCCGCTGCTGCGCGGCCTCGGCGACGCTGGCGCCGACATTCGAGAGGGCGTCGGCGGCCTCGCGGATCGCGGCGACGGCGACGGCGACGTACTGGGCGGTGGCGACATCGACGTCGGCCGTGGCCTGGCCGAACTGTGCCCGTAGGCGGCCGCCTTCGAAAATCGGCACGCTCACCGCCGGGCCAACGCCGGACGTCCCCGCGGCGGAGGTGAAGAGCGAGCCCAGGCCCACTGCCGAGACGCCGATGAAGGCGCGCAGGTCGACCGTCGGGAAGAAGTCGGCGCGGGCGACGCGGCGACCGGCGCGGGCGGCCGCGACGCGGGCCTCGGCGGCCATCAGGTCGGGCCGGCGCGTCAGCAGGTTGGCCGGCAGCGCGCCGGGTATCGGCAGGGCCGCGGCGAGATCGACGCGCGAGGCCGTGACGCCGTCGTAGTAGTCGGCGCCGCGTCCGGCGAGCGCGGCCAGGGCGTGGACCATCAGGGCGCGGTCACTTTCGGCCCGGGTCTGCGCCTGCTCGGCCTCGGCCACCAGCGTCTCGGCGACGCGCAGGTCGAAGTCGCTGGCCAGCCCGCTCTTGGCGCGGCTTTGCGCCAGCGCCAGGCTCTCACGCCGCGACGCCACGTACTGCCGGGCGACCTCGGCCTGCCGTTCGGCGCGGGCCAGGCTCACATAGGTCTCCGCCACGGCCGAGGTCAGCGCCAGCCGGGCGGCGGCTAGGTCCAAGGCCGCGGCGTCCGCGCCGTGCCGCGCCTGCGCGATCAGCGCCCTCTGGCGGCCGGCGAAATCCAGGGTCCAGGACAGGTTCGCCTGGACCGAGCCGATCCAGCGGTCGCTGCCGGCGTAGGGCGGCGGGACGAACTGGCGAGCGCTGAGGCGGCCATAGCTTTCCTCCGCGACGGCGTTCACCTGCGGCAGCAGGCCGGCCCGCTCGACGCCGATCGCCGCCCGGGCGGCGCGCAGCCGCGCCGCGGTCGCTTCTAGCGAAGGGTTCGCGGCGATGGCGTCGGCCATGATCCGGTCGAGCTGCGGATCGCCGAAGGCCGCCCACCAGGCGTCGACGGGGACGGTCCGCGCGGCGCCGGCGAGGCCCAGGGTCTGGCTGGTCTGTGCGGTAAGCTGGGGTTTGATGTCGGTCGGCGCGCAGGCGGCCAGCGTGGCGGCCGCGAGGGCGACCGCCATCGTCAGCCCGCGCCGGACGGTGGCGGGGGACATGGGGATTCCAGGGTTTCAGGTCGGGGACGACGGTGGCGGCCGACGGCGGGAACCGTGCGGGCGCGGGCGCCTAGCCGCTGCGTGGGGCGTCAGGCATCGGCGCGCTCCTCGAGCCGGGCGACCAGGCGGGTCAGTTGGTCGATGAAGGCTTCGGACCCGCCGTCGCCGAAATCAGCGAGCAGATCCTGGGTGTAGCGGGCGGAGACGGCTTGGGCGGCCTCGGCGGCCGCGCGTCCCTCTGCGGTCAGCGCCAGCGACACCTGTCGCCGGTCGGACCCGTCGCGCATCCGCACGACGAAGCCTCTATCCGCCAGCTGGTCGACCAGCCGAGTTGTCGATCCGGTGTCGTAACCGCAGGCCTTGGCGATATCGCTTGGGCCGCTGGCGAGACCTTCGTAGATCAGCTGCAGGGCGACGTTCTGTTGCAGATTCAACCCGACCGTCGAGAAGGCGCGCTCAAGCCGCTGGCTCATCAGGCGCTGCGACCGCAGGACCAGGAAACCGAGCGTGCGCTTGATCTGGTAGGCGGGCGCGGAATGAGTCGACATCGGATGAAATCCACGGGGAAGCGTAATAGCTGCAAATGATATAGCTGCTAATGTAGCTATATTCAACTGCCCCGTTTCCATTTCTTTGCCGAACTCGCAACGGGCGATGGCCACGCGCCGCGGCAGCTCCAACGCACACGCCGCGGGCCCGGCCGCCGGCCACTTCCGGTCAGCCATTGCGGAGGGACCGGAATGCGACACGGATGTCGTCCGTCAGCACGTCGGGCTGCTCCCAGGCGGCGAAGTGCCCGGAGCGCCTGCGGGGAGCGGGAGAGGAAAGTACCTCGCAAGGTGTCCAGTGCGGCAACCCAGGCGAAATGCTCTCGGGCCCGTCCAAACCAGCCGCACCGGCAGACTCGAACGGCCGCCGACGCCAGGCCGAGCGACCACCGCAGCGGCCGCCAGCCCCGCCCGACGTCGGCAGGCCCGTCAGGCGTCATAGTGGTCCAGATCGGCGGATTCCGGCGCCGTCAGATCGTAGACCTGTCCGATATGCGGCGTGGGATCCTCAAGGATCGTCGCGATCGCCTGCGCGGTGTCGAACGCCGAGACCGGCGACAGCCCGCTCCGCAAGCCAGTGCAGCTTGTGCTGCGGGCTGTCGGCGGTCTCGGTGATGCTCATCTGTGAGACCGTCATCTGCGACATGTTCACAAATGCCTCGACCCCGTGGTGGCGCGCCGCCGCGGCGGTGTTCACTGTGGCTTCCAGGTAGGCCGACAAGTCCGACATTCCGAAATAGATGCGCCGGCAGCCTTCGATGGCGCGGTGCATGGAGGCGAGGTCAGGCCATGCGTCCGTACAGCTGCACGAACATCCCGGCGACGCGGCGTGCACGTTCGTTCGCTTCGATCGCGCTGGGCGTTGTTGCGACCCGTTGCATCAGGCGCATGAGCAGGTCGCCGACCAGCAGCGCCATGAACTCCCGCGCCATGGTGGACGACTCGCCGGCGCCGACGAGCCCGGCGGCCTGGGCGCGGCCGATCAGCTCGGACAGGTTGTCGTTGATCTGCTGGCGGACCCGCTCCAGGTCCCCGCCCAGCTCCGGCGAGCGCTTGGCCTCGGCCACCGCCAGGCTGTGCACCGCGATCACCACGGGGTGGCACATCTCCTCGATGAGCCGCGTCCCGAGCGCGGTGAGCGTCGCTTCCAGCTCGGCGCGGCTGCGCAGCGTGGACGGCATCTCGGGCAGCCGCATCCGCTGCACCCGCGTCGCGATGCAGGCGCGCAGAATTTCCTGCCTCGAGCCGAACTGGGCGTAGAGCTCCCGCTTCGAAACCTTGGCGCGGGTGGCGATCTTTAGCGTACACGCCCCCGCGTAGCCCTCCTCCGTCAAGGACTCGAAGGCGGCGTCGAGAATCCGTCCGTGCATTGGCCCTGTGCGCGACGGGGCCTGCGCCTCCGGTCCAGATAACGTGTCGCGAAGCTTCGCCGATCCGATCCTTGTCATGGCGGTACGTTCTAGTACCTAATGCGTCCGTCCTCAAATTTTTTGGGCGCCCGCCCGATCAACCCTCAAAATCGCGGTCCGGTCCTTGCGTGGTACCTATCGGGACCGTATACGGTTCGGCGAGGTACGTAACGGTACCGATCCCACGGCCTCCTCTCCGCCTGGGACCGACTCGGGGCGCCGGTTTCGCCGGCGCCCCGCTTTTGAAGCCGAACCATGCTCCTGAACGAGCGGATGGACGTCGGATGAGTTGTCACGCCAGTATAGTTTGGTCTGTCCTAAGCATTATGTTGTCACGGTCCGTGATGAGACGCATTTGGAACTATAAATAGGAATTTCAACTGATGAGTTACCCCCATATGTTGACTTGTTATCGATGGTACCCCACGGTTCCATAAGGAATCGATTGGGCGAACGCCCAACACAGATGGGGAAGCGCGACGATGACCTATAGATTGAGTGTGTTTGCGG